>Ga0207864_1000088_pt1 | contig 150689 bp, 115 predicted proteins | sample HigsolmetaAR202D_FD_184834 | JGI IMG/M metagenome (GOLD analysis project Ga0207864, IMG submission 184834) | Ionic liquid and high solid enriched microbial communities from the Joint BioEnergy Institute, USA - AR20-2-D (SPAdes) (version 2) ...
TTTTGCTCACGCTTCGCCCCTCAAGCTGGTAGGCGTACTTGCGCTCTGCCAGCGCCAGGTTGTACAGCCCACGACAGGCGTCCAGCACACGCCACAGGTTTTGTTCCTGCGAACGCGATGGGTACAGGCGATAGCAGTATATTCGCAGCATTCAGACCGCCTTCTGCTTCTCGATGTACTGCTTAATCATCGCCAGCGGCGCACCGCCGACCGTCGAAACAAAATAGCTGTGTGTCCACAGGGTCGGCAAGCGGCTTTTCAGGTGCGGGAACTCCTGCCTGAGCAAGCGCGAACTACGCCCCTTCACGCGCTTCACAAACTTGTGGATGCCAAATTGCGGGGCTACTTCGCACAGCAGGTGTACGTGGTCCGGCATGACTTCCAGTTCAAGCACCTCGCTCTGTGTTTCATCCGCCACTTGCCGGATGATGGCTTTCAGTCGTTCATCCACGCCGTTCACCAGCACCTTGCGGCGATACTTCGGGCAGAAAACAACGTGGTACGTGCACGAATACACCACGTTATTGTTGCTCTTGAATTCGCGTTGCTTAGCCATAACCCCATTATGTAGCAGGAGGCTATCTAATGCAACAAGCGTTCGGTTTTCAGAGGGGGCAGCGCTTCATCCCCATAGCTAAAGCTGGGGGCTTTCGCGCTGTATTTTGTGGTAATGACTGCTGGTAGTGACGGATGGCGCATTTGCAGGCGGAGGTAAGGGGCTATAATAGAGGCATTCGCCGCTTTTCTGACGAGCCGGTTGGTGCTCTATATCCCCCGAAGAAGGTTTCAAAGAAATATGACATCACCTGTCCGCGTTGCAATTGTTGGCGCCGGCGGCATGGCGTTGGGGCATATCCGTCGCATGCTGCAGCAGCAGGACACGACGCAGATCACTGTGTTGTGTGAACCATCACCGCTGGCCTATACACTGGCCTGCGAGGTATTCAAAGAGGCCGGCGTGGAAGCGCCGCCAAACGAACCTGATCTGGCAAAACTACTGGCCGAGCGCGGCGACGAACTGGACGCCGCGCTCATTATTACGCCACACGCGCTGCACCACGATCAGGCGACCATGTGTCTGGAAGCCGGACTGGACGTTCTGCTTGAAAAGCCCATGGTCTGCACGGCGGAAGAAGCGCGGAGCCTGATCCAAACGCGCGACCGGACGGGCCGGCTACTCGTCGTCGCCTTTCAGGGCAGCCTGTCGCCGCAAATCCGCCGTGCCAGCGAAATGCTGCGGAGCGGCGAGCTTGGCGACCTGCTTTCCATCAGCGGCACGGTCTGGCAGAACTGGGGCCCGAATACAGTCAACACATGGCGGCAGATGCCGGAACTTTCCGGCGGCGGATTCCTGTTCGATACCGGAGCGCACATGCTGAACACGGTAGCCGATCTGGCCGGTGAAGATTTTGTCGAGGTGGCCGCCTGGCTCGACCGGCGCAATCGCCCTGTAGAGGTGCTGGCGGCGGTCATGGGGCGTCTGGCTTCCGGTGCGGTTGTGACCATCAACGCCTGTGGCGAAACCATCCCGTCGTGCGCCTCGGACATTCGCGTTTTCTGCACGCGGGCCATTCTGCGGACCGGGCAGTGGGGCGAGCGGCTGGAAATTCAGCGCTACGGGCGCAAGAATCTGCGTCCCGTGCCGGTTCCGGCGTCGATGGGCGTATGGGAACAATTCCTGAGCGTGCGAAACGGGTTTATTCCCAATCCGTCGCCGCCGGAGGTTGGCCTGCGTATGGCGTACCTGTGGGACGCGATAAAGGAATCCGCGGCGCTGAACGGGATGCCCGTGCAGTGCCGCCTGCAGACGGTTGAGGAGACGGTTATCCATGACTGATGCAATACGTGTGACGGTTTGGAACGAATTTCGTCACGAAAAGCAGGACCCGAAGATAGGGGCCATCTACCCGGACGGCATTCACGGCGCGATTGCTAATCACCTGCGCGGGCAGGGCATGACCGTACGGACGGCGACGTTGGACGAGCCTGAACATGGCCTGACCGAAGATGTGCTGGCGCAGACTGACGTGTTGACGTGGTGGGGCCACATCGCGCATGACGAGGTGGAGGACAGGATCGTTGATCGCGTGCAGCAGCGCGTGCTGGAAGGCATGGGGCTGATCGTGCTGCATTCGGGCCATTTCTCCAAAATCTTCAAGCGGTTGATGGGCACGACCTGCAACCTGAAATGGCGCGAGGCGGGTGAGAAGGAACGGGTCTGGGTGGTGGAGCCGGGGCATCCCATTGCTGCCGGGCTGGGCCCCTATTTCGAAGTGCCGCAATCCGAGATGTACGGCGAACGCTTTGACATCCCCGCGCCGGATACGCTGGTCTTTGTCAGTTGGTTTCAGGGCGGCGAAGTCTTCCGCAGTGGCTGCTGCTTCCTTCGCGGGGCGGGCCGCATCTTCTATTTCAGCCCTGGCCACGAAACGCATCCAATTTACCATCAGCCGGAAATTCAGCGCGTTATCACCAACGCCGTGCGCTGGGCCGCTCCGGTGGGCGGGCCGCAGATCACGTTTGGCAACGTGCCGGAATTCATGCGTTAGCGCGTATCTAAATGGCGCGGGCCGGCTGGCGATGAGCGAACTTGCCCAAAGCGCCCGCGCCAGACAGTGTGTTTAAGAAGATATAGCGGCTGCTCATAGGTGAGAGCAGCCGCTGTTCCATTCAATGCACAATTGTGTGTCGCCTTACAGCGACGGATTGGCCTGAACGAGTACCAGCAAGCCGGGTTCGAAAATGGTGGCGCAGGTATAGCCGGGATATGCGGCGATGCTATGGCTGCTGATGATCTCGGCGATCCGGGGCGCGCGGCTGGCGGCCAGCCAGATCAGCGTGCCTTCGCCACGCAGGCAGAAGACCACACCGCCATCAAAGTAATTCAATCCGCTGGTGGTGAAGATGTCTATCGCCTGCCACACACCCAGATCGAGCACACCCTGAACGCCGATGTTGCCGGCATGATACAGGTCGTTGCCACGCCACTGCGCTGGTTGGCCGTTCTGGTACAGCACGCGGACATGAATGCTGTCCAGCCATTGTTCAGGCACAAAGGTACGAACGGTATCGTCGTCGGTCAGGTTGACATCTTCGGCGTGGGGAGACGCAGGTGGTGGTGGAAAATTGGGCGTTGGGCTGGCGGTTGGCTGCGGCATGCCCGGCGCATTGACGACCGTAAGGGTAAAGGTTTGCATGGCATCCGGCGCAACCTTATTGCTGGCGATCACATCAATCGTATAGTTACCTGCTGTTATTGGCGTGCCGAAGAGGGTGTCGCCCAAAAGGGTGATTTCCGGCGGCAGGTTCGCATTGGCGTAGCTCAGGGTCGGGGTGGGGTCGCCCGTCGCGGTGAATGTGTGTGTGAAGGGCGTACCGGCTGTCACTATCGCTGTCGGCGAGCTGGTGATGGCAGGCGGTGATCCAGTTGTGATTTCCAGCGACCAACCGCCATTGATAATGCCTGAGTCGCCGGGAGTGTCATCCTGAACATAAAGGCTCCAGATTCCATTTGGATCTGTGCCGTTAAATATATCCAGCGTGGACACATAGGGGCCCGGAGGTGCTGGAGGGACGGCGTCGGGAGTACTGGCGCCTGGGTAATCTGTCGGTAAATAAACTCCAGTTTGCAATGGGCCCTCATCTGACAGCAAGTTAACAGACGACTGGTCAAATGTCAGCGTAATGTTGTTAACCACGTTGGTCTCGCCACCGCCACCAGCATCGGACATGAGCAAGACGCTCTGTCCCCCCGGCCCCACGAGCAGAATGTCTACATCGTCGGGCCACGTGTGGCTGAATCCGTGCAGTGTGACGTTCACGTCAACAATCGTGCCTGTCAGGCCTCTCACCTCAATGTTAGAAGGATGTGGATTCGCGGGGCGAGGATCTTCGGCTACTAACCGATCCAGAATTTGAATGGGTGTTGCGTTAGAGAAGGTCTGCGTCTCAGCCAGCACGGAAGGGGGAAATAGAGGGGTGCAAACGATAATGGTTGCTAATACAAGAATGAATGTAGCGAGAAAAGATTGCCGCATGTTTCTTCCCTCAAGCATAAAGCCGGGCATTTATAGTTACATTCTATCGCCTGAATCGAAACAGTTGATTTAGGTTGAGAAGTGGGGTCTGCGGGGAAGCCCAGCTTGTTGAGCTACGACCTTTTCGACTTATGCCCCCGTGGGGAGCAGCCCTGCCGCGATCAGGAGCAGGACGACGACGCCCGCCGCAATACGATAGTATGCGAACGGCACAAAATTATGCCGGGCCACATAGCGAAGCAGCCAGCGAATCGCGATCCATGCCACCACCGCCGAGACGAGAGCGCCCATTAGCAGATAGGCCAGTTCGGTGGGTTGGATGCTGTCCCACATACTGACTAGTTCATAAACCGTCGCGCCGCCGAGAATGGGAATGGCAAGCAGAAATGAAAATTCCGTCGCTGCTGTCCGGCTCATGCCTGCGCTCATGCCGCCGATAATCGTTGCTGCCGAGCGTGATACGCCGGGAATGAGCGCGAACATCTGCGCCACGCCGACGACCAGCGCCTGCCGCCATGTAATCCCTTCCACCAAAGCAGGCTTTTCCCGCGCCTCTACGGTTTCCGGCAGGGCGCGCCGCCGTCGCTCGACCCACAGGATGACAACGCCGCCGGCAATCAGCGTGATGGCGACGGTCAGCGGCGAGAACAGGGTGTCTTTAATCCACTGGCGGGTGTTCATACCCAGTAGCGCGAACGGCACGAAAGCGATAGCGACGCACATCCATAGTTCCCGTACCAGCGGGTTGGTGCGCACCTGGCGCAGTTGGTGCAGCAGATCGTCGGCATATAAAGCCAGCACCGCAAACACAGCGCCGATCTGAATGAAAATCTCGAACGTCCCGTCTATGCCGCCGTTGAAGTCGAGCAGGGATGAGGTGATGATCAGGTGGCCGGTGGAAGAAATCGGTAGAAATTCCGAAATACCTTCGACCACACCCAGAATAATGACTTTGATCCACTCGGACAACTCATCTGCTCCTTGGCTGCAGCGCGGAATTCAGGGAGTGGTTCTGAATGTGAGGCCGCGCCAGTGCGGCGGCAAGAACCATCTGGCGCGGCGGACACATCATAATTTCGCCCCGGCAGACTGTCAACTCGAAGCCTCGCCTGCACGACGGTGATAGACGCACCCTTCTGGCTGTTGCAAGCTGTGTGGCTTCTTCAATACGCCCATGACGGCCTTATCCGGCGTTACAATGCAATTCGGTGCTGCGACCGATTTAATACCATCGTAGCGATCGTTCTAGCTGTTGCATATAGTTCGGAAGGCACAATTGGCTGGGAGTTTTCAGCGTTGTCTTGTTGGAAGTAAGACGCGTTTGCGTGCCGCCGCGACCCGGCGTTGCGAGTGACAGCCTCAGGCAGTCCGTTTTCGCCGTTTCAGTCGCCCGGATTCTGCCTGAATGGAGCGCGATTGTTGTCTTGTCACTACGCCTAAAATATGCTAGAATGCGAGTCGTCTGAGGCGAAAGTGGGCAACCCCCACTTTTTTTAAACCAAACGCCTGTGATGCCGGGTGACGGTGCGCCGCGTTGGCGGCACATAAACCCTGGCGGCGCCGACCACCCTGTATCCCCCTCGGTTCCTTATGGGAGTAAAAGCCAAGTCCAATGAGAAGTGAGTTTGAAGTCGCCTTCAATGAGATAGCGGAGCTGCGCTCGCTACCGCGCGACATCGTGCTTGAGGCACTCAGCACGGCGCTCGTCTCCGCCTACAAGCGTGATGCGGGTGTTGGGTCGTCGCAGCGCGTTGAAGCGACCATTGACCCGGTGACCGGCCGCGCTCGGATTCTGGTTGAAAAGGAAGTCGTCGAGTCGGTCATGGACAGCCGCACCGAAGTGACGCTGGAAAAAGCGCGTTATTACGACCCCGAAGCGAACCTGGGCGATACGGTCATGGTTCAGGTCGAGGGTACGACCAAGAAATTCGGTCGTATTGCCGCGCAGACAGCCAAACAGGTCATCCTGCAGAAAATTCGCGAGGCCGAGCGCACGGCTCTCTATGAAGAGTTTTCGGCCAAAGAGGGCGAGGTCATGACCGGCGTTGTTCAGAGCGTCAACCAGAACATGGTTACCGTGATGCTCAACAACAAAGCCGAGGCCATTCTACCTCGTGCCCAGCAGATTCCCGGCGAGCGCTACAAGCCGCACGACAAAGTGCGCGTGTATTTGCTCGAAGTCAAACGCAGTAGCCGCGGCCCGCAGATCATCGTCAGCCGCAGCCACCGCAATATGCTTCGCCGGCTGCTTGAATACGAAGTGCCGGAAATTTACAACGGGCAGGTCGAAATCAAGAGCATCGCGCGTGAGGCCGGCTATCGTTCCAAGGTCGCCGTCGCGGCCCTTCAGGAAGGTGTGGACCCGGTTGGGGCATGCGTTGGCATGCGCGGTATCCGCATCCAGAACATCGTTAAAGAGCTGCACGAAGAGAAGATCGACGTTATCGAGTGGAACCCCAACCAGGAGATCTTCATCAGTAAGGCGCTCAGCCCGGCCCGCGTGAGCGGGGTTTATCTCGAAGACGATCCGGACACCGGCCGCACGGCTGTGGTGATCGTGCCGGACGACCAACTGTCGCTGGCAATTGGTCGTGAAGGCCAGAATGCGCGCCTGGCGGCCAAGCTGACCGGCTGGCGTATCGACATTAAGAGCGTGGCCGAAGCCGTTCAGGAAGCGCTCGATAACCTGGACTCGCCGCTGTTGGCCGACCTGCAAACGACGCAGCCGGAAATGATCGCCGAAGTGCGGCGCATCATGGACAAGCGCGCCAACAACCGCGCGGTCATGCCGGAAGAGTTCACCCTGCTCGGCAAATTTGCCGACCTTGTCCAGCGCCGCATTATGGCCCAGCGTGAGGCCGCGCGTCAGAAGCGGCTGGCCGAAATCGATGCTGTCCGGCAGACGCTGCCACAGGCCGCGTTCCAGATGCCGGTCGACGTGCTCGACGTTTCCGATGAGATCAAGGAAGCGCTCCAGCCACTGGGCAATGTCGGCGAGATCATGTTGCGGTTCCTGATCGACGAGCGCCGGCTGCGTAATCTGCTGCACGAAGCGCCGTCCGGTGCGTTGGAAGAACTACGCGACGCGCTGGATCGCCTTGTTGTGCCGGAATTCATCGAGGAAAAGGCAGGGGATAAGGCGGCTGAAGCCGGCGCACAAGAGGAAACGCAAGCTGCGCTGGAAGCCGAGCAACCTGCCGAGGCCAGTGAAGCGCTCGAAGCGCCGGAGGTTGCCTTTGGCGACGAAGTTCTGCCGCTGCCCGACAAGCGTGTAAAGGAAACCGCGCCTGTCGCCGGCGTCGAACCGCTGATCGACGATCTGATCTTCGATGAAGAAGATGACGTTGATGTTATCGAAACGAAGGTCAGCAAGGGCGGCAAGAAGAGCAAGAAGAAAGAGCGCTTGCAGCGTCGCCAGATCATCTATGATGAGGATCTGGGCGAGATGGTGGTGAAACGCCGTCGCAAGGGCAGCCGCAAGGGCGGCAGCGCCTGGGATGAATGGGAAGAATAGCGGCTCATGAAAGAGCAGCTTGCACAGCGTCGTAAGCACGTTCCGACGCGCACCTGCGTAGCCTGTCGCAGTAAGGCCGGCAAACGCGCGTTGGTGCGCCTGGTGCGAACTGAAAACGGTGTTTTCGTCGATCCGTCGGGCAAGATGAACGGGCGCGGCGCTTATCTGTGTGAGCAAGAGAGTTGCTGGCAACGTGCCCTAACGACCGATGTTTTAGACAAAGCATTGCGTGTAACGTTGACCGCAGAAGATCGTGAACGCCTGAAAATGGCGAAACCGTTGCCATGACGCGCAAACGGTATCTGAATTTTAGTATTTGGGCAGCGTCGGGTGAGGTAGGAATGGGTTCATAGCAACCTGCTTCTACCTGGCCCATCCTGCCCTGTATGGGAGGAATGTATGGCTCAGGAGAAGCAGGTTGTTCTCGTACCCGACTATCTCACTGTTCGGGAACTTGCCGAACTGATTGATGCCAGTCCAATCGAAGTGATGAAACGCCTGATTGCCAACGGCGTCATGGCGTCCATCAACCAGCAGATCGACTACGACACTGCTGCGATTGTCATCGAGGAAATGGGCTTTGAAGCCCAGTCTGCGACAGCCATTGCTGCCGCGCAAGAAAAGGCCGAACGCGCCGAAACGGCGCAGACATGGCGCAAAATGTATGCCGCCGAACGGCCTGAAGATCTGGTGCCGCGCCCGCCGATTGTGACCATCCTCGGTCACGTTGACCACGGCAAAACCACACTGTTAGACACCATTCGCAAGACCAAGGTCGCTGAAAGTGAAGCCGGCGGCATCACCCAGCACATCGGCGCATACCGCGCGATGCACAATGGCCGCCAGATCACGTTCCTTGACACGCCCGGCCATGAGGCTTTTACGGCAATGCGCGCGCGTGGCGCGCAAGGCGCCGACATTGCCATTCTGGTCGTCGCGGCGGACGATGGCGTCATGCCAACGACCCGCGAGGCGATCAACCATGCTCGTGCGGCCAACGTGCCGATTGTCGTCGCCATTACCAAGATTGACAGGCGAAATGCCAATGTCGAGCGTGTAAAGCAGGAACTGGCCGATCTTGGCCTCGTGCCGGACGACTGGGACGGTGACGTGATGATGGTTCCGGTGTCTGCGCCAATGGGCGAGGGCATTGAAGACCTGCTCGAGGCGGTGCTGCTGGTCGCCGACGACAGCGAGATTGTCGCCAATCCGAAGGCCAGCCCGGCGGGTATGGTCATCGAAGCGGCGATCGACCGCAGCCGCGGCGCGATGGCGACATTGCTGGTTCTGAACGGCACGCTGCAACTTGGCGATGTCATCGTGGCCGGCCTTGCTCAGGGCCGTATCAAAGCCATGTTCGACGAAAACGGTAAGCCGGTTAAGAAGGCCGGGCCTTCCATGCCGGTCGCCGTGCTCGGCCTCGATAGCCTGCCGGAGCCGGGCGATACCTTTGAGAAGGTCGCAAACGAAAAGGTTGCCCGCGCGCTGGTGGCTGAACGACGCGAAGCCAGCGCCGCTGCCCGCAGCCAGCCGAGCCGCGCGGCTGTCACGCTCGAAGACCTGTTCTCGCAGGTGCGTCAGGGCGAAACCAAGGAACTCAACATTGTCCTGAAGGTCGATGTTCAGGGGACGCTGCAGCCGATTGTTGACTCGCTGAAGCAACTGGCGTCGAAGAACAGTGAAGGCATCGGCGTCAACATCCTCATGGCTGAGACCGGCAACATTAGCGAAAGCGATGTTATGCTGGCGAGCGCGTCGAATGCCATTGTCATTGGCTTTAACGTCAGCGTCGACACTGCTGCCCGCCGGTCCGCCGAATCGCAGGGCGTCGAAATCCGCCTGTACGACGTCATTTACAAGCTGCTGGAAGACGTCGAGATGGCGCTCGAAGGCTTGCTTGAACCGGTCTATAACGAGCGGGTGATCGGTGTGGCTGAGGTGCGTCAGGTCATTCGCATTTCCAAAGTCGGTAACGTCGCTGGCTGTTTCATCCGTGAAGGAGAAGCCCGCCGCAACGCGCGTGCGCGCCTGCGTCGTAACGGTGAGCTGATCGTGGAAAACACGACCGTTGCGTCGCTCAAGCGTTTCAACGAGGACGTGCGCGAGGTGCGAACCGGCTTTGAATGCGGCATTTCGCTGAGCAACGTCAGCGATTATCAGGTTGGCGACCTGATTGAGTTCTTCGTTATCGAGCGCGTGAGCTAAGCTCTAACGCTCATCCCCGATCCCTCGCTGAACGAGGACTTCGTTTGCAGCGAGGAGTTAGGGATGAGCGCGCGCGTTGTTCCAGTCAGGAGGCGACCCATGAGTATCAAACAGGTCCGAATGGCGGGCCGCATCCGGACGATTCTGAGCGAGTTGCTGCTGCGCGAAGTGTCTGACCCGCGTTTGCAGGGCATTACCGTTACGGATGTTGAACTGGACCCGGAATTGCAATACGCGCGGGTGTATGTCAATGCTCTAGGCGACGAGAGCCGGCAGGCAGAAGTGATGGCCGGGTTGGAACGCGCGAAAGGTTTCCTGCGTCGTGAGGTGGGTAGCCGCGTGCGTCTGCGTAAGACGCCGGAACTGCATTTCTACTGGGATGCCAGTCTCGCTCGTGGGGAACGCATCCACGAAATTCTCTCGAGTCTCGACATTCCTCCGGAAGAATAGACGAATGACGAACAACCTCAACTGGCAGGGGGCGAGCGACGCCATCAACAATGCCGGCACGATCTTGTTGGTGACCCATATCGATCCCGACGGCGACGCGATTGGATCGCTGCTTGGGCTGGCGAACGCTCTACGGGCGCGTGGAAAAACGGTCGATGCCGTCGTCGATGGCGGCGTACCGGCCTCTCTCCAATTCCTGCCCGGTGCGGAGACGGTTCTCTCATCGCTTACACAGGGCGAGTGGGACGTCATGGTTTCGCTTGATTCGAGCGACGAGCCGCGCACGGGTGAAGCAGGCGTGTATGGGCGGGCGCATAGCCGTCTGGTGATCAATGTCGATCACCATCCGACCAATACAGGCTTTGGCGACCTGCATCTCGTCATGCCGGAAGCCGTCTCGACCACCGAAATCGTCTTGGCGTGGCTGCGCCACATGGGGCAGGAAATTACGCCGGACATCGCTCGCCCGCTGCTGACCGGGCTGGTCACGGATACGCGCGGTTTCCGCACGAGCAATGTGCGCGCTTCGACGCTTGGGGAAGCGCAGCGCCTGATGGAAGCGGGTGCTTCGCTGACCGAAGTGACGCAGCGCGTTCTGGACAGCCATCCCTACGAACTGATCGAACTGTGGAAATATGCATTGCCGTCCGTCACGCTGCAGGGGGCTGTCATCTCTGGCGTCATCACACAAGAGGACCTGCGTCGTGCGGGCGCCGATGAGAAGACCAACGGTGACATGGTGAGCCTGCTCAATTCGGTAACGCAGGCGATGATCGCGGTTGTCTTTCGGGAAAAGGCAAACGGCGATATCGAAATCAGCCTGCGGAGCAAGCCCGGTTACGATGTGTCGCAGGTGGCGTTCAGCTTAGGCGGCGGCGGCCACCGGCAGGCAGCGGGCGCGACCATTCCCGGCCCGCTTGAGGCAGCCCGGGAACGAGTCATGCCACTGCTGCAGGCAGCGGCGCGTGAAGGTAGCCTGGTCATTTCCTGACGCCGGTCTACGTTGTCCGGTCTGGTGCGCCTTCGCGCCGCTACATTTTCATCTTCGCTTCCCTACCGCATAGACGCCCATAATTCCGGCGATCAGCAGGGGAGGGAGGCAGAGCGAGGCAAGCAGGCGCGGGGCGTTTTCCCACCCCGCGCTGCCAAAGACATTCCATAAGATGACGAAGGCGACGATGCCGAAGACGGCGAGCGCGACGCCAAAGCCGCTGGAGCGCAGCAGGCGAGATTTAAACGGGTCGGGCGGGTTCGTCATCGAAACCTCTGAGCAGCGCTAGCGGCCGCTTTTTTGTTGCAATTTGGCCCATTCGTCACGTAGCGTGACCGTGCGGTTGAAGACCAATTTGCCGTCCGTCGAATCGGGATCGACCGCGAAATAGCCGATACGCTCGAACTGGTAGCGCTCGCCCGGCTTCGCGTTTGCCAGATTGCGCTCCAGTTTGCAGCCGGTCAGCACTTCCAGCGACTTCGGGTTCAGAAACTCGAGGAAGTCTTTGTCGGGGTCACTGGTCGGGTCTTCTACCGTAAACAGGCGGTCATATAGCCGCACCTCGGCTTCAATCGCGTGCTGTTCGGAAACCCAGTGCAGCGTCGCCTTGACCTTGCGCCCGTCCGGCGCGTCGCCGCCACGTGTCGCCGGGTCGTAGGTGCAGCGCAGCTCGACCACGTTCCCCGCCTCGTCCTTAATCACTTCCTCGCACTTGATGAAGTAGGCCGCACGCAGGCGCACTTCGCGTCCGGGGGCGAGGCGGTAATACTTCGGCGGTGGGTCTTCCATGAAGTCGTCCTGCTCGATGTAAAGGACGCGCGAGAATGGCAGTAGGCGTGTTCCGGCGCTGGGGTCTTCCGGATTGACCAGAACCTCGAATTCCTCAGTCTGATCTTCGGGATAGTTGGTGATGACGACTCTGAGCGGGCGCAGAACGGCCATCGCGCGCGGCGCGACTTTATTCAGGTCCTGACGCACGCAGTATTCGAACATCTGGATGTCGACTACGCTGTTGGACTTGCTGACGCCCGTCATTTCGCACAAATCGCGAATGGCCTTCGGCGTGACGCCGCGGCGGCGAAGGCCCGAAATCGTCGGCATTCGCGGGTCGTCCCAGCCGTTCACATGGCCTTCCTGAACCAGCCGGATCAGGCGACGCTTGCTCAGAACGGTGTAGCTCAGATTAAGACGAGCGAACTCGATCTGCTGCGGGTGATGAATGCCAAGCTGGTCGATAAACCAGTCGTAAAGCGGGCGATGGTCCTCAAATTCCAGCGTGCAGATCGAATGCGTGATGCCTTCTATCGAGTCGCTTTGGCCGTGGGCCCAGTCATACGTCGGGTAGATACACCATTCGTCGCCGGTGCGCGGGTGACTGGTGTGCAGAATGCGGTACATCACCGGGTCGCGCAGGTTGATATTCGGCGACGCCATGTCGATTTTCGCGCGGAGTACGCACTCGCCTTCGGCGAATTCGCCCTTCCGCATGCGCTCGAACAGGTCGAGGTTTTCCTCTACCGAACGGTCGCGGTAGGGGCTGTTTTTGCCCGGTTCGGTCAGCGTGCCGCGATACTCGCGGATTTCGTCCGCCGACAGGTGATCGACATAGGCTTTGCCGTCACGGATAAGCTGGACTGCCCACTCATACAACTGGTCGAAATAGTCAGATGCGTAGCGCAGCTCTTCCCATTCGTACCCCAGCCAGCGCACATCTTCCTGAATGGAGTCGATGTATTCCTGCTCTTCCTTCGTCGGGTTGGTGTCATCGAAGCGCAGGTTAGTCTTGCCGCCGTACTCGTCGGCGATGCTAAAGTTCAGCCAGATTGACTTGGCGTGACCGATATGCAAATAGCCGTTCGGTTCGGGCGGAAAGCGGGTATACACACGGCCACCAAAGCGGCCGGTGCGATTGTGCTCGTCGATGATTTCGCGGATGAAGTCTTTGCGAGGGGTGTTACTCTCGTTTTCCGCTGCGGTGTTGGGTGCTTCCGTCGCCATGCCCTGACTTTCTGTTCGTGAATGGACTTTTTGTCGATCCTAAGTCGAGAAATTGTACCATTTCGTCGGACGGCTTTCTATGCTGATGGGCTGGCTTTTGCGGTCGCGACAAAGCTGTGTGTCTGCTTGCAGAGAGGATAGGGAAAAGTTGAAACAAAAACTGCCGGCATCTCACCGGCAGTTTGTTTGTGTGCTGGGGGACCTGGATTCGAACCAAGATCGACGGGGCCAGAACCCGTTGTTCTACCGTTGAACTATCCCCCACTATCTAAGCTGCATCTTAGCATGTCGCTGCGATAGTTTCAAGGCTTTTCTTGGCGATTTTTCCGTCTTTCAGGCGCGAAAATGGAAAAATTTAAGACTATTTTTCAATATGTACTTGCATATAATGACTATAGCAGTTTCGCATTTTGTGAGACTGTCTGATATGTCTTTTAAATAGACGGAGGGAGCGTAGCATATGAACGTCACCAAGCGCTGGGTAGTACTCATGATCCTGCTGATGGCGCTGGCGTTGCCGGTTAGCGCGCAGGACGCCACCGAAGAGGCTACCGAGCCACCCGTTGAAGAAACGGATCTGCCGGGCGAGCAGCCGACGGAGGAAGTCACGGAGGTTCCCGGTGAGGAGCCAACCGAGGAATCGACTGCCGCACCCACCGATGAGCCTGCTTCCGAAGCAACCGAACCAGCTGGCCCGCCGCCTGCACAGCTTCCTCCGCTTCCGCCGGGAGCAGAGATCGTCGCTCAGGGACTGGATTATCCGCGCAAGTTGGTCATCGGTCCTGATGGTCGTCTGTACGTCGGTCTTGTTGGCCCCGGCGGTGACAGCATCATCCAGACGCCCGACGGCGATATGCCATTCGGGATGTCTGCCAGCGTGGTCGCGATTGCTGAGGACGGAACGCAGGAGGCGGTCATCAAATACCTGCCAAGCGCTGCCAGCATTGCCGGGGCTGCCGATGTTGCTTTCAGCGAGGATGGCCTGTGGGTGATCGTCAACGGCCCGGGGCCTCAGGCGGTTCCCGAGTTTTTGATGTCCTCGGCGCTGCTGTTCAACGCGCAGGATTACAACCTGCTGACGTATGTCGATCTTTACACCTATGAGGTGACGTTCGATCCCGACGGCAACGGTCTGGATACCAACCCGACCGATATCGAAATCGGGCCGGACGGCACGATTTACATGCTCGATACCGGGGCCAATACGCTCTATACATGGACGCCTGAAGGTGGCCTGGTTCCGTTCATCGTCTGGCCCGACAATCCGGTCCCAACTGGCCTCGCCTTCGACGCTGAGGGGAACCTGTGGGTCAGCTATCTGGGCGCGGAACTCGCGCCGGGGGCAGGGAAGGTCGAACAATTCTCGCCTGAAGGTGAGCTGTTGGCCTCCTATGGCGGCTATAACACGCTGACCGATGTCGCCATCGCGCCTGATGGCTCGGTTTACGTGGTGTCACTGTTTGCCGGTTTTGGCCCGGAAGGCCCGCTGCCGGGGCAGATTCTGCGAGTCGGTGAGACGGCGGGAGAGGTTGTTGTCGATGGTTTGACAGCGCCTTACGGCATCGTGGTTGATGATGCCGGCAACCTGCTTGTCAGCACCGGCACGAGCTTCCTGCCGCCGGGTGCAGGTATGATCCTCCGCTTTACCGCTCCGGCGATGTAAAACACGCCCACGCAATAGCCCCTCTCCAGCACTATTCGCTGGAGAGGGGCTATTGTCAGGTTTGGTTCACACCAGAACAGCGCTAGACCGTCAGTTTGGCCAGGCTTTCAATGGCCAGTTCGATGCGCTGCAGGCAAGTCTGCTTTCCCAGAATTTCCATGGTTTCAAATAGCGGCGTTGCGACTGTCTGCCCGGTGATCGCCACGCGCAGCATGCCAAACAGGGCTGCCGGTTTCAGACCAAGCGTCTGGGCGAGCGGGCGCAGGGTGCTATCGAGCGTGTCGTGCGTGAAGTCTTCGACCGCCGACAGCGCGGTGTGCGCCTGATCGAGCGCGGCGCGTGTCTGCTCAGCATTGACGTTTTTCTGCAACAGATTTTCGGCGGGCGCGGGCTGGAATTGGTCGCGGAAGAAAAAGCCCGCCATGTCGACGACGTCGTTCAGCGTTTTGATGCGCGGCTGCACCAGCGGCGCGACACGGGTCAGCCGTTCCATATCGACTGTCAGACCGGCTTGCTCCAGCGGCGCGCGCAGCAGCGGCGCCAGTTCGTCCGGCGACATGGCGCGAATATACTCGCCGTTCAGCCAGTCGAGCTTCTCAATCGGATAGCGGCTGTTCGACGGATGCACGTCGCGTAGGTCGAAGCGTTCGATTGCTTCCTCCACGCTGAAGATCTCGCGATCGTCGCCAAACGTCCAGCCGATGTTGGTCAGAAAGTTCACAACAGCCTGTGGCAGATAGCCCGCACGCTTGAACTCGTCGACCAGCACCAGCACTTGCCGTCCATCCTCGGTAAATCCGGCATGGCGTTTGCTGAGCTTGCCCTTGCCGTTGGGGTTGAGGAGTACGGGCAAGTGGGCGTATTCCGGCATTTCCCAGCCGAATGCCTGCCAGAGCAGGATATGGAGCGGCAACGATGGCAGCCATTCATTGGCGCGCGTGACGTGCGAAATCTCCATGAAGTGATCGTCAACGACGTGCGCCAGATGATAGGTCGGAAAGCCATCGCTTTTCAGCAGCACAATATCCTGCAACGTGCTGTTATCGACCTTCACCTCGCCGAGCACAATGTCCTGAGCGATCGTCTGGCCTTCCAGCGGCACCTTGAGCCGGATAACAAACGGCTTGCCTTCTGCTTCGTTGCGCGCGCGCTCTTCGTCGGACAGGTTCCGGCAGTGGCGGTCGTAGCCCGGTTGCTCGCCACGAGCTTGCTTCTCTTTGTTGACCTGCTCCAGCCGTTCGGAGGTGCAGTAGCAGCGATACGCCCGGTCATGCTCCACCAGCCAGTTCGCCCATTCCTGATAGAGCGCGAGGCGTTCCGACTGCACATAGGGGCCGTATGGGCCGCCAATGTCCGGCCCTTCATCCCACACAATGCCGAGCCAGCGCAGCCCGTCGGTGATGAGGCGCAGGGAATCGGGATCGAAACGACTCTGATCGGTGTCCTCGATCCGCAGGATGAAGCGCCCGTTATGGTGGCGGGCGAACAGCCAGCCAAACAGTGCCGACCGCGCTCCGCCGATGTGCAGCGGGCCCGTTGGGCTGGGCGCGAATCGCGTGCGAACCGGACGTTTTATCTCGTTTGTCACGTAATCTTCACTCCTATGGATGCGGCAATGGTGGCGAAGCGCGTGTAAGTGGCTACACGCTGCGGCTGCGCATGATGACGCTTTCCACCAGCCCGATGCCCATCAGCGTTGAAAGCAGCGATGTGCCGCCCGAACTGATGAACGGCAGCGTGAGGCCCGTCACCGGAAGCAGGCTCAGATTCATGCCGATGGAAACGACCGTTTGAAAGAAAATAAACGATGCCACGCCGTAGCAGATCAGGCTGCCAAGCGGGTCGATCGCGTTGCGCGCCGCGCGCAGGATACGCATGATGACAGCGCCGATCAGCCCCATGACGGTCATGCCGCCGACAAATCCAAACTCCTCGGCGATGACGGCGAAAATATAGTCGGTGTGGCGCACGCGCAGAAAACGCCAGCGATTTTGCGTGCCGCTGGCATAGCCCTGTCCGATCAGCCCGCCGTTGCCGATGCTGATGCGCGCCTGCAGAATGTTGTAGTAAGCGTCGGGGTCGCTCTCCGGCAGCAGAAACGAGGTAATGCGTGATCGTTGATAGGGTTCCATCTGCGCCCAGGCAAACGGCACGGTAATGGGCGCGCTGAGGCTAAGGATGAGGAGAAACATCGCAATATGTTTCAGGCGCAGGCCCGCCGCCCATACCAGCGTTAGCCACATGACGCCAAATACGATCGCCATACCCAGGTCGGGCTGCAGGAAAATCAGCAGGCTTGGCACGGCGACATGGATCAGCGACTTAAGCACGGTGAAGACGCTGTCCATCCGGTGATAATTCTGCGCCAGATAATGCCCGAGCGTGATGATAATCAGAATCTTGGCAATTTCAGACGGCTGAATGCGAATACCGATATTGATCCAGCTCTGCGCGCCTGCATCGCCCTGAACGCCGAAGGCCCTGACGAGCAGCAACAGGCCGATCATGATGATATACAGCCAATGGTGGAGGCCGCCTAGAAGCCGGTAGTCAATGGCTGCGAGTATGAAAAGAACAATCAGGCCGATGATCGTGTAGCGAATCTGGTCGGGGACGCGGCTGATGATATCGGGGTCGATGGCGTCGCGCGTCGCGCTGGCGATCATCAGGACGCCGAAGAGGGTCAGGACAAGCGTCAGGCCAAGTAAAACGAAATCGAATTTACGCCAGATACTCCTGGATTGATTCATGACAAACTAGGTCAAAAACCTTACACTTAGCCGGTCAGACGCGCGCCGGATTATACCTGACGCCTCCGGCGAATTGAAGGAGCGGTTCCGCTAGCGTCTGTTCCTGCGCGACTTGCTCCCGCTTTCGCCGCTTTCGCCGCCTTCAATGTGGTTGCTGGCCGGCGGGGTTTCGTCGCCGAGCTGCGGCTTGCCCTCGATTTCATCCTCCTCCGGCTCTTCGCGCTCGCGTCGCTTCTGAAATGGGATTTCAGCCACCAGCAGGCTATCCCGATCCCGTTGCTGCAACGCGATGTCCACTTTCTTGTCGTCCACGCGCACGTATTTTGAAATGACCCTCAGGATTTCCTGCTTCATCGCTTCAAGTTGTTCTGGCGGCAGGTTAATCCGGTCGTGAACGAGGACGAACTGCAGGCGTTCCTTGGCTTTACTGCTGCTCCCCTTGGGGGCATTACGCCCGAGCATCCGTTCAAAAAAGCCCGACATAGAACTTGCCCCCTTTAGCCATCGTTGCCACTAACAAAAAGCTTCACGATTCGTCGTAGGAAGCCGTTTGGTTCGTCGACAGGTACAACAGGGATGTTCTCTCCCATCAGCCGGCGGGCGATATCCCGGAACGCCTGGCCTGCGCGCGAATGCTCGTTGAGCGTTACAGGTGTGCCCGAATTCGACGCCGGGATGACGCTTTCATCCTCTGGCACAATGCCGATCAACCGGATGGCGAGAATATCGGTCACGTCATCCGCCGACAGCATTTCGCCCTTACGTACCATGTCGGACTTAACACGGTTGAGGATAAGTTGCCCCGGACCTTTGTTTTCGGCTTCAAGGAGGCCGATAATTCGGTCGGCGTCGCGCACCGCCGACACTTCCGGGTTGGTGACGATCAATACTTCATCCGCCGGCGCAACGGCATTGCGGAAACCACGCTCGATCCCAGCGGGCGAGTCGATCAGAATAAAATCAAATTCCGGGCGCAGGTGGTCGGTGAGCTGGATCATGTCGGCGGGGCTAACGGCGCTTTTGTCCCGAGTCTGCGCTGCGGGAATCAGATACAACTCGGGGAACTGTTTGTGCTTGATCATCGCCTGCCGTAGCTTGCAGCGGCCTTCGACAACATCGACCAGATCGTAAACAATCCGGTTTTCGAGGCCCATGACGACGTCCAGATTGCGAAGGCCGATATCGGCGTCGATGACAACAACTTTGTTGCCCATGCGCGCCAGCGCCACACCCAGGTTCGCTGTGGTCGTCGTTTTACCCACGCCCCCTTTACCTGATGTAATTGTGACGACTTTTGCCCCCATAAAGTATTTCCTTTCGTACGCCCCGCGTTGCTTCCCTGTAATTGGCAGCAAACGTCGTTATTTCCAGGCTTCGACAACAATCTGGTTATCGCGGATGAAGGCAGTTTCCGGGCGTGGTTTGCGCCGCTTTTCATCCGGAGACACCGAAATATGGCCGGCAATCCGAAGCTGGGTTGGAATCATATCCAGCGCACAGACCACCGCGTTTTCATCGCCATTGGCTCCTGCATGGACGTTGCCGCGCAGGCGGCCCCAGACAATCACATCACCGCCGGCGATAATCTCTGCGCCTGGGTTCACATCGCCGAAAACGACCACATGCCCCAGACTATGTACCCGCCTGCCGGATCGTACAGTGCGGCGGATCATGATGCCGTAGCTGCCATCTTCTTCCTGATGGTTGACGATAAAAGCGACGCCTTCAGCCTCCGGGTCAACGCCATCGCGCGCGTGATTGGTCGAGATGTTACTGGTACGAAGATCGAGCGCAATCGCCGCTTCGATGGTTGTGTGGCTTTCGCTCGATACCGCCTGAAGCGTAATGCCACGACGTTCCAGCAGCGCCTTGAGTGAGCTTAGTTCATCCTTGCGTACCGGGCGTTCGCCGACATCCACCGTGACGCGCGCGCCGGAGAAAAACGCCATCTGTTCATCGATCCGGGCGGCGAGGTCAGCCGTGACTATGTTCCATTCCTCGGTCGGGTTCAATGAGATCAAAAGGCCATCTTTGATGCCTTTGATGACGACCGTTTGTTCGCGCATGACATCTGGTTCCCGTTGAGGCTGCAACTCGCGCAACTTTGTGAAGGAAATGATACTACTATACTTTATTTTCAGGCGCGCGCTATAAGATGCCCATGACTCGCAAAAAGAGAAAAAGCGGCAGCAAAGTGAAGACGGCGGGAGCCAGCCAGCGTACCGCCTCGTGGCGCGAGGCGCTGCGTTGGAGCCAGTGGCCGAAGGCATGGACGGCGTAGGTAATCCACACCGCCTGAATCATCAGCAGTGGCAGAAGCAGCACAGCGCTGTCGCGCCCGAAATAGACGAGCCCAAAGACGAAGTATGTCGCGTACGCCACCATCAGCGTGACGCCGAGTGGCGGATACCAGCGAGACATGCGCGCCAGACCAAGCACGCCCAGCGCCAGCCCGAATGGTGTGAACTGTTCGATAATCATGCCGAAGAGGTAGAGCCATCGCGCGGGCGCTCGCCAGCCGTCCGCGATCATGTTCGGCGTGCGGTAGCCCAGAGCCTCGGCCTGAGCCGCAGGATAGAGCCACCATCCCGAGTCCATGTATTCGACGGCGATGCCATAGCTACCGAATGCCAGTACGCCCAGCAACAGCGCCCAGTACCAGCGGGGTAGACGGGCATGCGAGAGGAACAGCGCCAGCAGCACCGCCGGCATGAGCAGAGCGAACAATGGATCGTTGAGTACACCGACGACCAGTAGCAACAATAGACCGGCGGTATGGCGTGCACGCAGGTTGCCGGGCGCTGCCTCGTCGGGCCGGGGGTTGGTCACCAAAATCGCATCGCACAGCAGGAACAGCACCCACGCCGCCAGAAGCGTGGTCAGGCGAAGGCTGCCCGGCTTGCCGACGACCAGCAGGAACAGCAGCGAGAAGATGACCAGCCCGATAACCAGCGCCAGCGCGCGTCGCTGCAGCAGGCGCTGCGCCAGCAGGACGCCGAGGATTGCCAGCACGCCAGCGCCGAGCACTGCTGGCAAGCTTAAGCTGTCAGCGCCGCCGGTCTGCGACCAGAACGCCGGGCTGAAGGCAAACGCCATGACGCCGAGGAAGGAGAGCAACGCGCCCCAGGGCCGTAGCGTGAGTGCGACGCCGACGATCACCAGCGCCAGACCAGACGCGCGAATCAACGGCGTTTTGCCGTACAGCATGAATGCGAGCCAGGCGCAGAATCCGGCGGCCAGCGCCGGTCCCCAGTAAGCTAGCAGGCGTTGTCGCTGCTCTTCATCGATCAGAGTCGTCATGTACGCCTCATTGTGTATCGGGTTCTCCGGCGTTATCGGCGTCCGGAGGCTGGACGGATTGCGTGGCGACCGGCTGCTGCGTCGGCGCGGTCCCCGGCAGCGTGCCGCCGCGTTCTACCTTCAGACGCATGTAGGCTTCCATTGTCTCGCGGACAATCGGCAGTGCGTTCGCAGAGCCTTCGCCGCCGTTATAGACGAACGCGATGATGATGATTTCCGGGTCCTCATAGGGCGCGTAGGCCACGAACCAGGCATGAGCGGGCCAGTTGCCCGGAACGCACAAGCCCAGCGGCCGGGCGATGTCGTCGCAGTATTCGGCTGTGCCGGTCTTACCTGCGACTGTCACATAGGGCAGGTTGGCGTTCATGCCGGTGCCGCTGATGATTGTCTCTCGCATGCCCATTTGCGCCAGTTGGATATTGCGCGTGCTGACGAACGGCGGCGTATATTCGGGATTGAAGCGCAGTTCGTTGCAGATGGGCGTGCTGAACGGAGCAATCGGGGGTAGGGACACGCGGTACTGGCGCAGGTCCTCCAGGAACGGGTCAGGGTCGATATCGACCGTGTTGGTATAGCTTTCCGGATTGCAACGCACTTCGTTGTAGTAGGGGCTGCTCTGCTCGCACAGACATGCCAGGCTGCTCGGCCCTTTCATGATCATGTCCTCCAACGGCAGCAGGGTGATCATCTCGTCCTCGCCGAGGAGTTCCAGATTCAGGGTACGCAGCACATCCGGCTCAAATGGTTCGATGGTATTGCCCTGCGCGTCCAGATACTCATGCACGATGGTCGGACGATACAGCGTGCCGCCATTGGCTATCGCTGCGATGGCGTTGATCAATTGCAATGGCGTGGTCGTCACGTAGCCCTGCCCAAAGGCGGCATTATACGTATCGCCTGTTGACCAGCTTTCGCCATAGACTCGGCGCTTCCAGTCGCGGTCGGGCATGCGGCCACCGTTTTCGCCTGGCAGTTCAATGCCAAGCCGTGACCCGATGCCAAAGGCGGTGGCGTAGCGGAACAGGTTGTCGATGCCCAGCCCGCCTTCACGTAGAATGGCAGGGGACACTTCGGGGTTGCCACCGCCTACCTGATAGAAATAGACGTCGCAGCTCTGGGCAATCGCGCCGATCATATTGATGTATTCGTGCCCCTGAGCGAGCCAGCAGACGAAAGTCTGCGAGGCCGCCGCGTCATTCGGCGCGTAACGGTTGGGCAACACCAGTGTGCCGCCGTCGAACAGGCGCGTTTCGGGAGCGATCACGTTTTCCTGCAGCACGCCAACAGCCGTGATCATTTTCCAGATCGAGCCGGGCGGGTAAAGCGAGCTAATCGCCTGATTGTAGAGCGGGCGCAGCGGGTCAGCCGTGACGTCGAGATAATACTCCACGTCAATTGCACGGGCGAAGCGGGAGTTATCGTAACTTGGCCAACTGACCATCGCCTGCACTTCGCCGGTCTTTGGGTTCATGGCGATCACAACGCCGGTCTGGCTGCGAATGCGCCCGGCGTCGGCGTTGATGCGCGCGATGCGGTCGCGCAGGGCCCGCTCGGCAGCGGCCTGCAGCTCGGTGTCGATGGTCAGCCGCACGTTCCGGCCCGGCTGGGGAGCGACGTACTCGACCTGAGCGATTGGTCGGCCAGCGACGTCAACCTCGCGCAGCACCGATCCGCGCTGACCGGCGAGGATCGACTCGAGATAGGCTTCAACACCCGCGTAGCCGATACGGTCATAGGCCGGGTTATAGCCCAGTTCCAGTAGCTCAAGTTCCTGCTCGGCGGGGATGCGGCCCATGTAACCGATAATGTGTGAGGTAAGCTGGCCGGTTGGGTATTCGCGTACTGAAGCGTCTTCGATGGCGACGCCGGGAAGCGACAGGCTTTCCTCCCGAATTTGCATGGCGACGCGCCGGTCGACGTCCTGAGCCACGATGACTGCCCGGTATGGCGCAATACCAGCGCCTTCCGCGACCAATTCCTCGATGCTGCGCTGCGTGCTGCCGGACTGGCGCGCGGCGGCAATCGTCGGCGGGACGCCGGTCAGAGCGGAAAGCCGGTTGTAAACTGCGAGTAACTCGGCCTCATTTGACGGCAGATCGGCCGGGACGATGGTGACGTTAAAAGCTGGTACGTTGATCGCCAGCGGCTGATTGTTGCGGTCGAAAATAACGCCTCTTGGCGCAGCAATCGGCAGACGGCTGAGGCGGTTTTCATCTGCCAGCGCTTTCAGTTCTTCCGCTTCCAGCACCTGAAACTGGTACATCCGCAGACCAAAAATCGCGAATACGGCGAACACGATGCCCTGGAAGAACGTCAGCCGCCAGCCTTGAAATGGCATCAGACGTTGCACGGGGATGTCTCCAACAAACTTACGTTAAGCGTCGCGTGTAACGAACACACGGCCATCTCTGGTGTAGCGTTTTTGAATCCGCCGGACAAACCAGTAGATTGGCCAGATTGCGACCAGATTATAGGCCATGGTAGGAACCACGATATAGCTGAAGTTTTCGGCGGGATAAACGGTAAAACCCGACAGCGCCAGCACGATCATCAGCATGATTTGCTGCAAAAGCGTCCCCGCCAGCGCCAGACCGGCCAGCATGACGAGGCTGATGTCGTATACCTGCCTCTTAAGCTGGTGCATGCCAAATACCAGTAGCACCAGACCGGGGACCGATGCGCCCGTGGGCGCGGCGGACAGCAGATCCTGCATGATACCGCCGACGAATGCCCAGACGACGCAGGTATCCAGCGGGGCGTGAACAGACCACGCGAGCACGAACAGAAAGACCAGATCAGGCCCACCGCCAAGGATACGTACCTGTGGCACGAAGGTCGCCTGGAGTAGCACCGCGGCCGCCAGTATGGGTATGCTGAGCCACCTGCTCATGGGGATCGGTCGTTCGCTGTCTCAAACGATGACACATCAATGGGCTGGAAGCTGGTCACGACCAGCACGAATTCCAGTGTGTCGAAGTTGATGAGACTGCGGATTTCCGCTTCTTTATATAGCTCGGACTGCACTTCGCGCACGCTCGTCACCTGACCGATGACGATGTCGGGCGGAAAATTGCCGCCGAGGCCCGATGTCAGCGCCAGGTCGCCTTCCTGAACGGTCGCGTTCAGCGGAATATATGTCATTCGCAGATTGCCCGATGTCAGGCCGATGACGCTGCCCTCGACGCGCGAGTTTTGCAGTCGGGCGCTTACCGCGCTCGATTGGTCGGTAATCAGCAGCACGCGCGCGGCGTTAGCCGTCACGTCCATCACCCGGCCAACCAGACCCTGGCCGGTGACGACCGGCATGCCGATGGCAATACCATCGCGCGCGCCCCGGTTGATCGTGATCGTGCGAATCAGGCTGAGTTGATCGACGCCGACGACGTCTGCGGCCACAGTTTGTTGGTTGCGAGCGGTGGTGGTGTAGTCCAGCAGATCGGTCAGACGCTGGTAATCGCTGGCGATCTCGCGCAGTTCGACCAGTTCGGACTGGAACAGCGCCAGCGCCTCTTCAAGTTCGGCATTGCGCTGCCGCAGGCTCTGGATTTCGGCGATGTCACTGATCGTGTTGCTGATGGTCAGGGCGATGCGGTTCAGGACGCCGCTGACCGCGTTGAACGGCACGGCGATGACCCCTTCCACCGGCGACAGCAGCCCCGCGCGGCTGGCGACGATCAGCCCGCTGGCGATCAGCAGGCAGACCAGTAGATAGAGGCCTCGGTTGGCGCGCCAGTTGCGTCGGAACCCGGTTCCTTGATTCACAAACACCTCCGGCGCGCATTATACCAGAAAGGCGCGGGGCTGAAATTGCCGATTGGACTTGCGAAATGACGGGAGACGGCAGCGCTTAGTGGCGCGTGCTGCCGCGTTCGAGGCCGACGAGGAGGCGGCGCAGGTTGTTGTAGTCTTCCAGCACCCGCCCGGCGCCTCGGGCAACACACGTCATCGCATCTTCGGCGACCCAGCACCGAATATTGACTTCTTCTGAAATGCGCTCGGCCAGTCCTTTCAGTTGTCCGCCACCGCCAGCAAGGCAGATGCCGCTTTCCATAAGGTCGGCGACGAGTTCAGGTGGCGTGTCATCGAGCGCATCCTTGATCGTATCGATAATAATGTCAATCGAACCGGCAATGGCTTCCCGCAGTTCAATCGAGCTGACTTCGACCGAGGCGGGCAGGCCGGTGACCAGATTGCGCCCTTTTACGATTGTCGTGCGTTCCTGTGGCAGCGGGTAGGATGAGCCGATTTCGATCTTAATCCGCTCGGCAGTTGGCTCGCCGATCAGCAGGTTATGCTTGGTACGCATGTACTGGACGATATCTTCATCCAGTTCATCGCCTGCAACGCGAATACTGCGGCTGATGACGATGCCGCCAAGCGAGAACAACGCCACTTCGGTCGTGCCGCCGCCGATGTCGACGATCATGCTTCCGCGCGTTTCCTGAACCGGCAGTCCAGCGCCGATCGCAGCAGCTACCGGCTCTTCGATGAGATACACCTCGCGCGCGCCTGCGCTGATCGCGGCGTCGTAAACAGCGCGTTTTTCGACTTCGGTTACGCCGCTGGGGATGCCAACCACCACGCGCGGACGGGGAATGGGAACCCACGTTTGCTCGTGCGCCTTGCGGATGAGGTGATCGAGCATCGCCTCGGTAACTTCAAACTCACTGATAACACCGTCGCGCAGCGGCCGGACGATGAGAATATCTCTCGGGTTCTTGCTCCACATTTCTTTGGCTCGCGCCCCAACTTCGATTGGTCGGCGCGTTTTCTTCTCGATAGCGACGAACGACGGCTCATTGATTACAATTCCCTTGCCTCGTACGCTCACAAGGGTATTGGCTGTGCCAAGGTCGATGCCGATATCAAGAGAGAATAATCCAAAGAAATAATCTAATGGACTTAACACACAGTGCTCCTGTCGGCAGTGAACCGCGCGGCATTATAACATGCGGACATACCTTTACAAATCGCTTTTCAAGCGTAATCTTCGGGTGGCGACAGCTCTGGTAAGAGCATGATAAAGAACGATCCCGATGCGTGATTTTCTGGTCGATGAGGTTCGACGACTTGATATTTTGCCACACAGCGGCGTACTGGTAACCGGCGTGTCTGGTGGCCCGGATTCGCTGGCGCTGTTGCACGTTCTGCATCGCCTCCAGAATGAAACCGGTTACCGGCTTCATGCCGCGACGCTCGATCACGGGCTGCGCGGGCAGGCGGGGGCTGATGATGTCCGCTTTGTGGTCGAAGTCTGTGAGGCGTGGGGCATACCGGTCAGCAGCGGCGCGGTCGATGCTTCGGCGCTGGCGCGCGAGTGGCGCAAGGGCATCGAGGAGGCGGCGCGGCTGGCCCGATATCGGTTTCTCGCGGCGGTCGCGGCTGAAACCGGCGCGGCGCATGTCGCTGTCGGTCATCACGCTGACGATCAGGCGGAAACGGTGCTGATGCATATCATCCGCGGGGCAGGGCTGCGCGGGCTTGGCAGCATGACCATGCGGTCGCCGCTGCCGGGTGATCCCCGCTATACGCTCCTACGTCCCTTCCTGAACGTGACGCGCGCGCAGATCGAGGCGTACTGCCGGGATCACGGATTGCGCCCGCGCCATGATCTGACGAATGAGGATACAACGCTGTTCCGTAACCGGCTGAGGCATGAAGTGCTGCCGCTGTTACGGCAGTTGAATCCGCAGGTTACGCGTGTGCTTGGCCAGCTTGGCGATGTCGCTGCCGTCGATAACGCCTATCTCGAAGCGGCGCTGCATGCCGGTGTCTTGCCGCATGTTCAGCGGGATGGCCCGGCGCTGGTGATTCCGCGAGACATTTTCACGCAATTACACCCGGCCATGCAGCGGCGATTGATCGCTTGGGCGGCGGCAGAACTGATTGACGATCCGCGTAAAGAGGCCGGTTATGTCCCGATTGTCACCGCCGTGCAGGTCGCCGTACATGGCGTAACCGGGGCGCGCGCCGAACTGCCGGGTGGAATTCAGCTCCGTGTCGCCTACGATAAGCTGATTATCGGGCCGGCGGATTACGCGCCTCAACTGCTGACGCCGCTGCTGCCGGAAAACGCCCGTATAGATGTGGTCATTCCCGGCATGACGCCGATCGGCGATGGCTGGCGACTGTTCGCTTCCGAGACGCCGCCGGCGGATCGTCAGGCTGCTGCCCGGCTCCACATCCCGATCGGGGCGCGTGTGGCCCTGCGCACGCGGCGGCCCGGAGACCGTTTTGCGCCGCTTGGTATGGCGGGCCACCGGCAGAAGATCAAAGCGTGGATGATCGACCGCAAAGTGCCCCTGGAAATCCGCGACCGCGTACCCCTGCTGGAGGTTGACGGGCAGATCGCTGCCATCCTGTTTGGCGACCGCTGGCCCATCGGCCAGCAGTTTGCCGTAGGCGACATGACAGACCGGATTGTCTATTTCTGGGCCGATAAGGCATTTTCGTAAGGATAGAATAAATAATCAGTAGGCTGTGTAATTCCCGGTTTGATGATTCTGTTAATAACAGGACTAAATTCCGCTTGCATTGATTCTGCTCTGAGAGTATGCTTAAGATATAGTAAAATTTCACGTAAGAGATAGTGAGTAGAGACTCAATGGACGGTACGACGGAATCCGCAAATGTGCTCGTAGTGGATGACGAAGGAGCGATCCGCTACTCGGTCAGCAAAACGTTGCAGCGAGTCGGTTACAACGTCGCGGAAGCGGCAAGCGGCGAGGAAGCGCTGGAAATGCTTAGCCGTCAGAGCTTCGATGTTGTCCTGACCGACATCCGCATGCCGCCCGGCCTCGATGGTGTGGAGCTGGTGAGGCGCATCAAGGAAACCGACTCCGACACAATTGTCATTCTGATGACCGGTTATCCCAGCTTGAGCACAGCGGTGGATGCCCTACGCCTGGGCGCGCACGACTATCTCATCAAGCCCAGTTCCAGTCAGGATATTCGTCAGAGCGTTGCCAATGGCGTTGAACGCGCGCGCAATCTGAAGCGCCGTCGTATGCTGCTCGATGCCATTCGCAACAATGTGCAGGAACTCAGCCGCAGCGATGTCGATATAAGCCCTTCAACGAATGGCTCCGATGAAAGCCGCCAGCGGGTTCCCGAAACAGCGTCCGAGTCTACGGTCAACAGTGTAATGACTCTGGGGCCGCTGACGATCTATCCGGGTCGTTACCAAATCGCGGTTGGCGACCGCCCGATTGACCTGACGCCGACCGAATTTGACCTGCTGCTCTATCTTGCCGCCCATCGTGGACGTGTGGTATCGTGCCACGAACTGGTGCGGGAGGTGCGCGGTTATGCCGTCGATGAGACGGAAGCGCGCGAGGTCATTCGCCCGCACGTTAGCAACCTGCGCCGGAAGCTCAAAGCTGCCGGGCAGGACGCCGATGTCATCGTCAACGTGCGCGGTATTGGCTACCGCCTGAGTGAACAGGTCAATTAAATCTACGCTATGCTGAAACGAATAGCCCTTGTTCTGGGAGCCGTTTGGCTGCTGGTTATGCCTGTGCGCGCGCAGCCCGATCCGGTGCTGTCGATGCCGCTGGAGCGACGGGTCGCGCAGATGTTCATGGTCACACTACACGGCGCGGGCATGACTGAGGTGGGAGCGCAGTTTCTGCGACAGTACCAGCCGGGCGGCGTTGTGCTCTTTGCGGCCAACGTGACAACGCCCGATCAGGTCACACGCCTTACCAACGACTTCCAGCGCACGATCACCGAAGCCGGCGGGCCACCGCTGCTCATCGCCATTGATCAGGAGGGGGGCGTGGTCGCGCGGCTGACGCAGGGCTTCACCGTTTTCCCTTCACCGTTTGTGACCACAGCGGCGGGCGATGAAATGGCCTACCGCGCCGGCCAGATCGTGGCGCAGGAGCTGCGCGCGGTCGGCATCAATATGAATCTGGCCCCGGTCGCCGATCTGATCACCAATCGCAATAACCCGATTATCCAGCGCCGCTCGTACAGCAACAGCCCGGACATTGGCGGGCGCACCATCGCCCAGATTGTTCGCGGCACACAGTCCATGAACGTGCTGGCGACGGTCAAGCACTTTCCGGGCCACGGCGAATCGACGCACGACTCGCATGGCGAGCTGGGATCGATCAACCTGCCTGCCGAGCGATTGCGCGCTGTCGAACTGGAACCATTCCGTCAGGCAATCGCGGCTGATGTCGCCGCCGTGATGACGGCGCATATCTGGTATCCGGCGTTTGATGAGGTGCGCCGCGCGGCGACGCTTTCGCCGCCGATTGTGACCGGGCTGTTGCGCGAGGAACTGGGCTTTCAGGGCCTGATCGTCACCGATGCCATGGACATGAACGCCATCGACATGGAAGTTCATTTCGCCGAGGCGATGGTGCAGGCGGTGGAGGCGGGCGTTGACTTGCTGACGATGGGGCCGAGCTTTGCGCTGGACATCGCTGAACAGTCGATTCAGGCGGTCGTTGCCGCTGTCGAAAGCGGGCGGATTCCGGAAGAGCGCATCAACGAGTCGGTCCGGCGCATTCTGGCATATAAGGAAAAGTTCGGCATTCTCGACTGGGAACCGCTGGACGAGGCAACTGCCGTACAGCGCGTCGATTTCGCCGCTCACGAGCAGTTCATCGACGAGTTGTTCCAGAAAGCCGTGACCATCGCTTACGATCGCAACGATTTGCTGCCGCTGACGCCTGATCGCAGCATTGCGATGATCTTTCTGGGCACGCGCTACCAGATCAAGAATGAGTGCGAGCAGTACAACCCCAACATTCGCTGGCTCTCGGTCAACGAGTCTCCGACCGACGAGCAGATCCGCTGGGCGGCGCAGATGGGGCGCGAGGCTGATGTCGCCGTTGTCTGGACTCAGGACGCGATCAACGTGCCGGAACAGCAGGCGCTGGTGAACGCCATGCCACAGGAAAAGACGGTCGCGGTTGCGTTGTGGTCGCCTTTCGACTGGCAGACCTACCCGAACGTCGCTGCCTATGTCGCGCTCTATTCTCCGGCGCGCCAGTCCGTTCCTGCGGCCTGCGCGGTGCTGTTCGGCGCAATTCCGGCCAACGGACGGCTTGCTGTCACGCTCTCGCTGGAGCTTGAGGCCGGCGCGCGAGCGCAGTAGATCACTTTATCGAGCCTGCGTTCCTCGTCTTCTTGTCCTACGAAAGGCGGGGAACGCGGCTTTCGAACGCTAAGCCCACACCCGTCAAATCACCGCCCGAATCGTGTCTTGTTCCCAGGGCCGGTTCGGGTTACCTTTATAACTACTTCCATTTACATATAAAACGAGGAAACCTGCAGGCATGGGAACACTCAATCCCGACTTGCTGACGAAAGACATGGACGCGGTGCTCAATGACGCCGTGCAACTGAAGGATCAGTATCGTAAAACGACGTTGATGCCTGAGCTGATTCTGCTGGCGTTGCTTCGCCGGCCGGACACGGCGGCGGCTCGTCTGCTCGAACAGTTCAAAAATACGCGTGGGGCCGACCTTGAACGGCTGGAGCGGCAGGTTCATTTGGCCGCCGAAAGCCGGCGCGATCAGGATGGAAACCTCGACTTCATGGCGCGAAACAACCGTCTGGTTCCGCTCTCGCGCCAGACAATCATCCTGCTGGACGATGCGTTAAGCGTCGCGAACTCGGTCGATCAGGTGCGGGTTGATACCGACCATGTGCTTAGCGTGCTGGCGGAAAGCTCGATGAGCACCAGTGGTCTGCTGCGCCAGCATGGCATTACCCCGAAGGCGATTTCCGACATCCTGAGCGACTCGCAGATGCTGGATCGCCGCGCCAACGGCACGACGCAGGATTATGTCGCCGGAGCCAAAAGCGGCAAGCTGCGCGCCGTTTACTTCCGAGAGAGCCTGTTGCGCGACATGATCAACATCCTGTCGCAGGCCGTTAACCGGCATATCATTTTGGTCGGGCCGGATGGTGTGGGCAAGCGCACTCTGGCGTATAGTCTGGCGCTGCTGATGTCCGAGGGGAAGGGGCCGCTGGGCCTCAACAGCCTTGTTCAGGTCGATGAAACCGCGTTGCTCGACAACGACCAGAAAGCGGTTCGGGCCGGGTTGAATCAGGCGCGGGGTGGCATCTTCTTCATTCCGCACCTTCACCGTTTCTTCGGCGGCCCGATGAAAGCCGAGTTCTCCAAATCGACCGCGCTGATTCAGAAGGCGTTTCTGGATAACGACCCGGTAGTCATCGGCACGACGAACGATCTGGAATACAACGCGCGACTGGCGAACGTCAATGCGATTGTCGAGCACAGTCAGATTCTGCGCGTGCCGGAGCCGTCGGTCGAAGAAACGATTGAAATCCTTAAGGTACTAAAGCCGCACCTCGAAGCCGACTACCAGCTTCCGATTACCGATGAGGCGATCATGCTGGCGGCGCGGCTGGCCAAGCGCTACATGACGTCTCAGCCGCTGCCACGCAGCGCCGAACATCTGCTGCACCGGACTGCGGCGATGGTCAGTATGAGCCGGCAGAGTAATCTGGCCTTTAAACCGCCGGTGAGCGCTACAGATGGCCTCGATTCGGAGGACATCACGCTGGCGGCCAGCCAGATTACCGGCATCCCCGTGAGCAAGCTGGGTCAGGATGAGCGCCTGCGTTATGCCAGCATGGTTGAGCATTTGCAGGAGCGCGTGATCGGTCAGGATGAAGCTGTGCTGGCCGTGAGCCGGGCGATCAAGACCGCGCGCGTTGGGCTGAAGGACCCGCGTCGCCCGATTGGCGCATTTCTGTTCCTTGGGCCGACCGGCGTTGGCAAGACCGAGCTGGCGCGGGCGTTGGCCGAATTCATGTTCGGCACTGAAGATGCGATGCTGCCGCTGGACATGAGCGAATTCAAGGACGAAAGCAGCCTCAACCGTCTGATTGGATCGCCCAGCGGCTATGTCGATAGCGAGGCGGGCGGTCAGTTGACCGAGCGCGTGCGCAAACAGCCGTATACGATTGTCCTGTTCGACGAGGTGGAAAAGGCGCACCCGCGCATCCTCGATATTCTGCTACAGGTGATCGAGGAAGGACGGCTGACCGACGGGCGTGGCAACATAACTTATTTCAGCGAGACGGTGATTATCCTGACGAGCAATCTCGGGGCCGAGGAACTGGCCGTTCCGGTGATTACGGACGAGGTGCGCGAGGCGGCGATGGAAGAAGTGCGGACTTTCTTCCGTCCCGAATTCCTCAACCGTCTGGACGAAATCATCATGTTCAACGCGCTGACGACGGAACAACTGCGCGACATTCTGCACCTTCTGTTGCGGCGGGAGAACCAGATGGCGCGCGAGCGCGGCCTGCTGCTGGACTTTACGGATCGCGCCGTGGAGTGGATGCTGGCGCAGAACGACGAGCCTGAATACGGCGCGCGACCACTGAGGCGCATCATCCGTCGCTACGTGCGCGAGCCGCTGGCCGATTTCCTGTTGCGCGCCAACCCGCCTTCGAGCACGCATGTCACGATCGACGTGGATGAGAACGGCGAACTGCATTTTGCTGCGCTCACCGCTGATGGCACGGAGATGAAAGTCTAGCATCTGGAAAGCAAGCCCTTCATGCCGGAACCGCTTTAGCCGTGGCCGTCACGTGGGAACGGTCGCCGGAAGCAGGCCCGGCCTTTGAAGGGCTTGTTGCTGCGGGCTTCGCCAAAATAGGAGACGAAATAATGACGCAGTTGGATACAACGATTTTTCGCAAGTATGACATTCGCGGCACGGTTGGCGGCGATAACCCGCAGTTGACGGAAGACGTCGCCCGGCTGGTCGGCAAGGCGCTCGGCACCTATCTGCCCAAGCAGTTTGGAACCGAGCGTGTGTTTGTCGGCAGCGATAACCGGCTGACATCACCGCCGCTGAAGATCGGTCTGATCGAAGGACTGCTTTCGACGGGCATGGATGTGACCGATATCGGCCAGGTGCTGACGCCGACGGTTTATTTTGCCTCGGCGAGCTATGGCGCGAAGGGGGCCGGTGTCATGATTACCGGCAGCCATCTGGAGACGAAGTACAACGGCATCAAGATGGCCTATGGCCCGCTGGCACTGGCCGATCAGCAAATTGTTGATTTGCTGGAGATCATCCAGTCGGGCGAGTTTGCGAGTGGGCAGGGGACTCTGACGGAAGACCCCGGCATGATTCGCAAACACATGGAGACGATCAAGAGCAAGGTCAAAATCCACCGGCCTTTGACTGTCGTGCTCGACGCCGGCAATGGCCTTAGCGGCAGCATTGTGTCTCCGGTGCTCGAAGAACTGGGCATTACCGTTCACTGCCTGTACTGCGAGTCGGATGGCACGTATCCCAACCACCTGCCGAACCCGGAAGACCCGGAAATGACGAAAGATCTGGAAGCGAAGGTCGTCGAAATTGGCGCTGATCTGGGGCTGGCGTTCGACGGCGACGCGGACCGCTGTGGCTTCATCGACAACCACGGGCATCACATCGCCGCCGACCGTCTGCTGGCGCTGCTGGCGCGTGACCTGTTGCAGCGGCAACCCGGCGCGACCATCGTTTTCGATGTCAAATCCTCGCGCGCGCTGCCTGATGAAATCCGGCGCTATGGCGGCAAGCCGCTGATGTGGAAAACCGGCCATAGCCTGATGAAGCGCAAAATGCACGAGGTCAATTCGCCGCTTGGGGGGGAAGTCAGCGGACACCTCTTCACGGGTGAGGATTATTACGGCTTTGACGACGCGCCGCTGATCGCGCTGCGAACGCTGGAGATCATCTCCAAATCCGACAAAACGGTGTCCGAACTGTTCGATGAGATTCCGAAGCTGGAGGCGACGCCGGAGATTATCCTATCCACGCCCGATGCGCTCAAATGGCAGATCATCGACGAAATCACCGACGAGCTAAAAGACAGGTACGAGGTCATCACGCTCGACGGCGTGCGTGCGGAGTTCGATCAGGGCTGGGGATTGGTGCGCGCCAGCAACACGCAGCCGGCGATCACCATGCGCTTTGAAGCCACCGACCGGGAACGTCTTGTCGAGTACATGAATCTCTTCAAGCAGCAGCTTGAAAAGCATCCCGAGATCGACCTGACCAAACTCAACGATCAGATCGCGGCTTTCAGCCAACCGGCGTAAGCGCGTAACAATCGTGTTTCATGTCTGGACCGGCATAATTGCCGGTCCAGTTTTGTTGCCGGGCAACCGGCTTTCAGGGGAAATCCATGACCGACTTTCGCGCCATTTATGCTTCTCAGGCCGATGCCTACGACGCGTTGGTCTCGCGCGAGGATTATCAGGGGAACCTGCTGCCCGCGCTCGAAGGGATTTATCCGCTTGCCGGCGCAAAAGTGGTCGAATTTGGGGCGGGCACAGGCCGGTTAACGCGGCTGATTGCGCCGGTTGCCGCGCATGTCGCGGCGTTTGATGCTTCGGCGCATATGCTGGCGAAAGCCGCCGAACGCCTTCAGGGAATCGCCAGCGGCAGGTGGTCCCTCGGCGTCGCAGACAACAAACAGATGCCGGTCGATAGCGGTACTGCCGATATCGCGCTCGCCGGTTGGAGTTTTGGCCACGCCGTGGGTTGGTATCCTGATCGCTGGCAGGACGAAATCGGCGCGGCCATTCAGGAGATGCGGCGGCTGTTGCGCCCCGGCGGGATTGCCATCATTCTGGAGACGATGACAACGGGCAGTGAAACGCCGCGCCCGCCGACTGATGGGCTGGCAGCTTATTATCAATGGCTGGAGCGCGATCTCGGCTTCCAGTCCTTTTCGATTCGCACGGACTATCGCTTTGAATCGCTCGAAGAAGCCGAAAGGCTGACGCGCTTTTTCTTTGGCAATGCGCTGGCAGACCGGGTGGTGCGGGAGAACCTCGTTATCCTGCCGGAATGTACGGGGATCTGGCATCGCCGCTTTGACGGCTGATTCCATCAGATGAACGTCCGGTAGAGCCTGCGGAATCGCTCTACCGCCTGCTCGACGATGAACCGGCGTTCCGCGGTTTCCCGCGTTTGCGCCAGTTCTGCGTTGGCGGGGGGTAGTTCGGGGACGCGCCAGAGCAGCGCCAGCCCCAGCGCTTCGACCACGACCAGCACGCCCGCCAGCCCGACCGGGCCATAAGCGGGAATAGCCCACAGCGACAGCGCAACCTGCACCACGATGATCAGCGCGTTCACCTTGTTTACCCGGTTTTCGCCTTGCTGCGCGTACCAGTAAAGGGTATATGCCCCGCGCAGCACGCCGAATAACAGCGCGAGCATGAGTGGCGGCAGAATGGCGGCAGCGGGCGTGAAGGCTACCCCGAATACCAACCCGATCATTTCTTCCGCCAGTACGAGGCTGACCGCGAACCCGGTGATTCCGAAGGCTGAAAGCGCGACCAGGGCGCGTTTGAAGGTTTGCCGAAGCGAGTTCGGGTTGCCGGCCAGCGACGCCAGTGCGGGAAAGAGCGCGCCGAAAAAGGCGTTGGGGATCAATCGGGCGGCTTCGACCAGCCTGTTTGCAGCGGCAAAGGCCCCGGCGTCGGCGGTTGTGGTCAGACGTTCGAGCAGGATGAGGCCGGAACGCATCTGAATGGCGGCCAGCAACGCGGCCAGCGCAAACGGCCATGCCCGGCGCATCAACCGGGTCCATTGCGCTTTAGGCGACGGGTGTGACTGTCGCTTGACGCGCCGCGCGAAATAAACGCGCCACAGCGCCCATGCTGCAACCAGTTGCCCGAAGGATGTGCAGGTGTTGACGGCGAGCGCTTCGACCACGCTGCCGCCATGAGCAAAGACCAGCGCTGTTAGCCCGACCTGAGCTGCCAGCATGCCGATATTCAGCCACGGAATGGGCCACATCGCTCCGAGCGCTTTGAACACGGCGGTAAAACTGCTGTAAAGGGGCAGAATGACAACCAGTGGCGCGGATACGATCAGCCCGGCGACCGCGGCCGGTTCTGAGGCCAGCAGCGGGGCGGAGGCGATGAGCGCCGCCGCGACCAGCCCGCCGACGACGATGCGCTGGACTGCCATCGCTTCCAGATAGGCGCTTCCCGTGGCCGGCAATTGGGCCACATCGCGCGTTGCCAGCGACGCCAGACCGAAATCGACCAGCATGGATAGTGGAAATATCCACGCCAGCGCGACAGCATACGCGCCCAGCCCTTCCTCGCCGTGCATACGGGCGATCAGCACGGTCAGCGCGAACGACAGCGCCGCGCCACCGGCATTGCTGATCAACAGTAACAACGTGTGCCGGGATAGTCGCGTGCTCACGGCGATCCGTAACCTATGCGTTCGAACTCAATCCAATAGTGATCGGCCAACTGCGCCAGCCATGAGGCCGAGCTGAGCCATTCTTCCAGCGCCATCAGGCGCACACACAGACGGGGCCGCCGTTCGATGACGGGATAGACGTCGCTCGGCGGTAGCGCCAGTCCCAACGGCATGAGGCCAACGCGCCGGAACCATGGCGCGAAATCGCGCTCCAGCCGCCGGACCGTCGGATAATGTATTTCCATCGGTTTGTTTGGTTTGTCGCCCGGTACGCGAAATTGCGCTTTGCCGCCAAGCCGCCGAATGGCGTGGCGGATATTGCCATGTAGCCCGTGCCAGACGATTTCCCACAGGCAGTAACGGCTCATGATGCCGAAGGCCGCAATGCCACCCGGCCGTACGCGCGTGGCCAGCCAGTCCGCCAGCGGACGCCAGTCGTTCAGGCAGTTCAGCGGGCCGAAATTGGCGAGAACGGCGTCGAACAGCGGCGTCCGGTCAGCGTCTGACGGCGGAAAGCGCGCGGGCAGGTTGTCGAGTTCGAGTTGCTCGACACGCACCAGTCCGGTGTGGGCGGTCTTTGCGCGGGTCAATCGCAGCATTTCGACGCTGGCGTCGGTGGCGATCACGCGAATATGGTGTTGTGCCAGCCACAGTGCGTCCTCACCCGAACCACAGCCAAGTTCGAGCACGACGTCACCCGGCTTCAGGTGGCTGTACAGGCGGTTGCGCGCTCGCTGTCGCAGGTAGCTGCCAGTGCGCGAGGCGGTGAAGGTCGCGTCGTAGTGCGGCGCGAGGATGTCAAACGCCTGCCTGCTCACGCGCCACCTGTGTAAGTTTCCCGTTGGGGCGTTCGGTTTCGCGCTGGGTCAGCCACATGCCAATGCGCCCGATCCGGGCATTGGCCAGCATTTTGATTTGCCGGTGTAAAGGAACCTTGCCACGTGTCCGCGCCCGGTGTAAGCCGACCTCGTTGACCATCCAGCGCGTGGCGAAGCTGTAGAAACGCCGCGAGTAGCGACCGCCAACGATGAGGTCTCGATCGCTGCGTTCTTGCCAGCTTCGGTCCACCAGAATATTGGCCTCGACTTTGGCGTAATAAGGAGTCCCTTTGATCGGATAGGCGACGGTAGTCAGGAAAACATCAGGATTGGAGATTTTCAGGTGTTCGACCGTGGCTTCGATGTCACTGATCTCTTCGCCATCGTAGCCGAGCATGATGAACATGCCCGCCTGAATGCCATACTTTTGCAGCAGTTTTGTCTTGGCCTGCACATCTTCGACGCGCACTTTACGTTTCATTGCGTCGAGCACGCGCTGCGAACCGCTTTCCGAGCCGTTCCATAACCGGAAGCAGCCCATATCGGCCAGAGTCTTGATGATTTCCTCGTCAAGCCGGTCGGCGCGAGAGATGCACTCAAACGGAATACGGACGCCGCGCTCTTTCAGCGCCGCTGCGTACTGGAAAAACCAGCGGCGATTGATGGTGAACACGTCGTCGGCATACCAGATCATGTCCGGGTTATAGCGCTCTTTGATCCACAGCAGTTCGTCGGCGGCGTCTTCCGGTGTGCGCCGGCGGTGTGTTTCGCCAAAAACGCTGTGGCTGCACCATGTGCAGGTGTACGGACAGCCGCGGGCGTTGATGACCGAAACCGAGCTTTGTCCGTGATGTTCTTTCCAGACGCGCATGTACTGTTCGATCTCGATGGCTTCGCGGTCCGGCCACGGATTAGCGCTCAGGTCGCGCATCTGAGCGCGGGGCGGTGTTTCGACCAGTTCGCCATCACCATTGAGGAAGGCGAGGCCGTTGACGGCTTCAAGATGGTGCGGGCCGTGCTGCGCCAGTCGTGGCAATAACTCGCTTAGCGTGACTTCGCCTTCGCCCTTTACGATCACATCCGCGCCATGCTGAAGGTATTCGCGGGCATAGTAGGGCGGTTCCGGCCCGCCGAGTACGACCGTACAGCCGTGCGTCTTGCAGTGTGTGATCATTTCCAGCACGTTGCGCTTGGTCATCAGATTGGTATAGATGCCGACAACAGGCGGGCGTTCGCGCGCGATGTATTCCTTGAACGCTGCGCGCGTGCTGAAAGTGGTGTCGAACACTCGCACATCGAAGCCGCGCGCCTTGAGATACGATGACAGGTAGAGGATGCCGAGCGGCGGGTACGGCTTCATGACCTTGAGTTCGTGCGGGTCTTCGTGGAGGAAATAGCCGTGTGTCAGCAGAATGTCCACCCCTGTCTCCTTCCGCCAGATCGACCACGCCGTGGCGTAATTGGTGTCAGGCGCTGCGCGAGCGTCTCAGAAGCAGATCGACCAGCGCCCGCAACAGGCCGCGTCGCCGTTTTCGCCGGGATTGGCGATGCTCATAAATCGGCTCAGATGTTCTTTGCAGCGGTTCGACCGCTGGTGTTGCCCCGTCGGAAGCCGTAGCTCGCTGTTCCTGCGGTTCGGGTGCGATTATGTCTGGCTCGAACGTCGCCTTGTCCGGCTGCGGTTGCTTCGACAGGACTTCCGGTACGGTGACTGCTTTTACGCTGCTGCGACGCCTGAAAACCGGTTCGGCGATGTTGAAATAGGCTGCCAGATCGAACGCGATGCCGGTTTGGGCCAGTTCAGCGGTCACATCCGCGTTGGAGCCGAAGGCGAAATGCAGAATGGGCAGCCGCTGGTCGCTTAACGCCTCGATCAAAAAAGCGCGGCTGTCGTTCGTCACCGGCAGCGCCAGCCACTCGGCCGGATAGCGCCGGATGAATTCGTCGAGCAGGCTGTTTGCTTCTGCACGCTCGTTTGCGTCCGTGCCGTCAGGCTCTGCGCCTTCCGCTTCCTGTTCGTCGCCGGGTTCGAGTGCCCAGATATGTTCGCGCGACTGGTTTATCTCAAGCGCGTCGATGTCCCCGACCTGCGCTGATACGTTCAGCGTCTCCGCTTGCCGCGCTACCAGATCGGGCAGATGGTCGCGCAGTTCGGATTCCAGTTCGCGGCGTATGGCGATCCCTTCAATGACCGGGATTTCACGCCCGGCATGTTTGCGCCCGCTGTTATAGTGTCGCAGCAGATAGAGATAAGCGCCGAGTGGAAAGCAGTACAGGGCGGGCGCTTCCGGCGTTAGCGGCGTGATGTCGTTGACGTAGTTGAAAGCGCGGGCAATCGCGCTGATATCTTTGTTCGAGGTATCGACCGGGCGCACGAATGCGGTGAAATCGCGCCGCTGGTTTCGGGTGAACAAAAAGTGTTCGTAGCGCACCGGCCGGCCTCCCGCGTTCAAGGGACGAGGGAAATCATCTTCTGGTTGGCAACGCTGGTAACGGCGCGAATCTTGGGCTCCAGTTCCTGCAACCGCGCTGCCACAGCCTGCCGTTCCTGATGCAGCTCGCGGATCGTGCGGCCGCGTAAAATCTTGTTCAGCACGTTGCGATTGAGCTTGTTCAGCCGCGCCGCCAGATCCTGTTCCTGTTCTTCCAGCGTCAGGGCAATCCGGTCGAGTTCGTTGCCGATGGCGTACAGGAACGGATAGTGAATGTTCTCCGGCATCGGCGAGCGGTCGAGGCTGATCGTGGCGAGGTCGTATCCCTGTCCCGGGTCGATCACCGAAGCGTTGCCATCGCCGACGATCGACACGGGCAGGATCGCCGCTGGATACATCCAGGGCGGTATCCGGCTGGTTGGCGCGCGTAGCTCGGCGATAAACTGGGTGACGCCGCGAAAAACGGTGCGCGCTTTCTCGTACAGCGCGCGATAGTTGTCGGCCTTATATTCAGGCGGCAGGATGTCGGCTTTTGTCAGCACCAGCGTGATGGTCACGCCGCTTTCTGCGCCCGGCCCGCGAAACTTATAGTTGTTCAGTAGATTGAAGATGTAGGCCGACGATGTCAACAATTCCGCTTCGATCTGCGGGCGCGTGGCGATGATATAGGCATCGGCGACAATGATGAAGGCATTGCTCTCCTGAATGTCCGCGTGAAGCTGCGCGGCTTCCTCGCTCTCATCGCTTGGCACGTTGATCGCGCCGCCCTGATAGTCGACCCAGCGGAAGTCGGTCACAAACTCGTTCTGAAACAGCAGTCGGAACTCGTCTTCGCGGCGGCCCATCGTCGGGGCGGGCCAGCGTTTTGCCATAACAAAATCGCGCCACGGATTGAGATACTTGGTCGTCGTGTCGGCGTCTTTCGCCTCGATGCGAAAGCCGTCGATGCCAGATGCCATCATATACAGCAGGGCCAGAGTGTAGGTCGTTTTACCCTGACCCGTGCCGCCAAACAACGTCACTTTGAGCGACATGCCGAGTCCTATCCATTTCTTAAGCACAGGCTGTTAGAGAGTAACGATTCGGGGAAACGGGTGCAAGCCGGGTAAAAGCATCGTCACCCTCATTGTAGCGCCACATTCGGCAAGCGCGTCGGCTCGTGTGGAAGCTGCGCCAGCCGGTCGAGTTGTGCCATGGCAGCGGGCAGCGTCAGCCGGTGATAAATCATGGCTGCCATGCGTTTCAGGTGCACGGGGCGCAATGCCGCCGGGTTTAGCAGCAGGCTTTTCAATTCACGCCATGTCTTGCGGGAGCGATAGTCCTTATGCACGACCGTGTGCAACTGGCGGTAAAACTCGGTGCGGAATGGCCCTCGATACAGCATCGCCAAATCGGCGCTGTCGAGCCAGTTGGCACGCTCTCCCAATTCGTGCTTCACACGTTCATAGAACGGTGTGCCGGGCAGCGGATAGCTCACACTGATGCCGATATCATCGGGCATCAGGTCGCGTACCATTTTCAGAGTCAGTTCGATGTCTTCGCGCGTCTCGCCCGGATAACCGAACTGGAGAAAGAAGGCGACCTGAACGCCATGCGCGCGCAGTTTCCGCGTCGCCTCATAAATCTGCTCGACGCGCGTGCCTTTCTGCATCGCGTCGAGAATTTTCTGCGAGCCGCTTTCCGCGCCAACCCAGACGATTTTCGCGCCCGCACGCGCCAGCGCCGGAATCGTATTGCCGCGCAGCAGCAGGTCCACGCGGTTGAGGCTTTTGAACGGAATACGCAAGCCTTCTCGTTCAAGCAGGTCGGCAAAACGCTCGATCCAGCGATCCTGAATGCCCATGATGTCGTCCATAAACCAGATGTGGTCGGGATTGAACTCGCGTTTGATCCACAGCATTTCCTCGACCACGTTCTCCGGGCTACGCACGTGATAGCGCTGGCCCCAGATCGGTTTGGCACACCAGTTACAGTGGAACGGGCAGCCGCGGGTCGTCACCATGTTTATGGACGTGTAGCCGTGATGTTGCAGCCATAAGCGGCGATAGGCGTCGTAATCGACAAGGTCGCGGGCGGGGAAGGGCAGCGCGTTCAGGTCGTCGAGAACGGGCCGGGGGACGGTGCGCACAACTCGACCATTCGCGTCGCGAAAGGCGATGCCTCGAATGCTGTCGATGCCCTCCGGCGGGTAGCCGTTGGCTTCCGGGGCCGTTTCACGCACGCGCAGAAAGCCGACCAGTTCGGCCAGCGTTTCCTCGCCTTCGCCGATGAGCACAAAATCCGCCCCATGTGTCAGGTATTGCTCAGGATGGTCGGTCATGTCCGACCCGCAGGCGATCGTGATACAGCCCAAACGTTTCGCGGCTTCCAGCATGGCAAACGCAGCCTCGCGCATACGCAGCAGGCTCATTTTGCTGAGGTAATTGAAATTGTCTTCGAACAGCACGGCAAACCGCGGTCGCGATTGCTGGAGCGTGGCCTCCCATGCTTCCGGCCCGGAAGCCAGCATGGCGTCGAACAACGCAACCGAATAGCCGCGCTGCCGCATATAAGCAGCGGCGTAGAGCGTGCCAAGCGGAGGGTAGGGCTGCATGGCTTCCCACAGCTTGGGATCAAAACGGAGGTAATAGGATTGGCCAAACAGGATATCAACCGTCATGCGCCTGCGTTCTCCTGTAACCGGGAAGGCGAAACCAGCGCCGGGCGGGGGCAAGAGGTTCGATCTCCAGTCCCGGTTCGACGAGCGTACATTCAAGATATCGTACGGCCAATCGCCTGTGGATGAGTTTTGGCGCGCCGTCGAGCCGGGCGGGTACGGCCGGCAGGCCGGGAAATCGCGCCATAATTTCCGGATCGCCCACCTGCGGCACACCATCTTTCACCACCAGCGCCAGGTCTGAACGGCGCAGGGTTGTGGCCTCGCGCGGGCTATCATCGTTTGCGCGCACGATGATGAAATCGGCCTGTGCGCCCGACGTGAGCCGCCCGACATTGGTCAGCCGGAGCAGACGCGCCGCATCGGTCGTGACCATTCGCAACAGACGCTCGGCGCTCAGGCCGGAAACCCGGTCGGCACAGCGCAGTTCGTCCAGCAGGTCGCCGTCTGCGGTCAGCCTGGAATCGCTGCCAAGCGCGACCAAAGGAAAGGCGTCTATCTGCGTTGTGTCGAGTGTTTGGCCGAGCAGAAACAGATTGCTGGACGGACACCAGACAAGTCCTGGTAAATCGGGTTCGGGCGTGATGCTCACGCCATGCACCAGCACCGTATTCGGCCCGGCGCAGCCAAGCGCCTTCAAACGCGTGTACTCGGATCGGGCGACTGCATCGGTTCCTTCGGCCAGATGAATCATCCATGGGGCGTCGGGCGGCGTGGCCGCGTACGATGCCCGGATTTCGTCAGCCGTCGAAAAGTGCAGCGAGTGCGCCCAGCCATAACGCCTGACCACATGGACGGGAAAGCCGGAGTGGAACAGCAGTTTGTGCGGCGGGTTGTGGTGCGCCACGGTCGTTGCGCCTGCCAGCAGGTTTTTAAGGCCGCCGATAAACAGGCGATCTTTCAGCGGAAAGGCGCGTAGCGTCCTGAACGGTTCGCTGTTCAGCCGGGCGTTGACGTCGTCGCCCCACTGGTGCGCGTTATCGTAATACTCGCGGAATTTCGTTCGTGGAAAATGGTTGAGTTCCAGATGGTCGTGCGCGTTGATCAGGCCGGGCAGAACCATGTAGCCGTCGAGGTCGAGCCTGAGCGCGTCTGCGCCTGCGCCAGACTGAAATCTGGATGCCACGAACAGGTCGCGGCGCGTGAAGCCTTCGCCGGAAGGCTGGAGGACGAGCGCGTTGCGGATATGTAGCGGACGGGCCATGAGCTTCCCGGCAAACCAAGCCTGGCCCGATTATAGCGGAACCGACAGTTGTTACTACAATCAGTAAAATTTCATGACTATATCGTTGATGTAATTAGCCGCCTGATCGGTACTGCCGACCGCATGAAACATATGCCGGTAGATTTCCCGCAGTTTAAGCATGTTGACGACATCTTTCAGGCTGCGCGGGTCATCGAACAGGTGAGCAAGCGCCTCGGCGTACAGCACGTCCATGTTGTTCTCGATCGCTTTGACGCGCACGGCATGGGTATCGGCCACATTCGGGTGATGTTCGAGCCGCTCCATCGCCAGATGAATTTCTTCCGCGCCGTTGTGCAGCAGTACCGCCATCGCGCGCAGGTAGTCGTTGGGCGCGACGTTGAGGATGTCCATTTCGTTGGTGGTCGAATAGGCGTAGTCCATGATGTCGTCAATCGCCCGTGAAAGGCCGAACAGGTCCTCACGGTCGATGGGAGTGACGAACGTCCGGTTTAATTCGTCGATCAGAATGCGCCGAACTTCATCAGCCTGCTTTTCGTAGTCGCGCACCAGGGCAGCGTTCTTCTTACTCGGCTTGTCCATGTAGTCGATGAGCGCCTGCGTGCCTTCGACAACGATCGCCGATTGTTGCAGCAGCCGCGCGATAAAGCGGTTCGGCTTGCGGCTGAACAGGTCCTGAATGCGCTGTCGGGTTTTCTTGACTGCGTTCATGTAAGCACTTTCTCCGTAAGAATATAGGCAATCGCCGCTACGATGCCGGCGGACGGAATCGTCAGCAGCCAGCCCACAAAGATATTGCGGACGACGCCCCAGCGTACTTTCTGAATGCGATCCGCGCTTCCCGCGCCGACAATCGCCGAGGTGACCACCTGCGATCCGCTCACCGGGCCGCCCAGCAACGCCGCGCCAAAAATCACTGCTCCCGAAGCGACCTGCGCGCCAAAGCCATGAATGGGGCGAATCTTGTAAAACTTGCCACCCAGCGTGTGGATCAGCTTCCAGCCGCCGGCCAGCGTGCCAAGGCCGATTGTCCCGGCGCTCATCGCGATGACCCATGACGGAATATCGGTAGTGGGCAGGAAATCCAGTGTATAAAGGCCGAGCGTAACCGTTCCCATGATCTTCTGGCCGTCGTTGGCTCCGAAAGCAATCGCCATGAACAGCGACACAAGCACCTGGCCACGCCGGAACCAGTTGTTGATGTGTGGTGTCGCTGATGATGCCAGATTGTAAAACAGCCGCACGAGCCAGTAGCCGGCGATCAGGCCGAGCACCGGCGAGAGGAACAGCGCGATCAGCGTCTTTGACAGGCCCGGTATAAGGACGGCCTCAAAGCCTTCGCTGATGATGGCTGCACCGACCAGCCCGCCGATGAGCGCTTGGGAAATGCTGGACGGCACACGCAGCCAGAGCGTCAGCGTGCTCCAGATAATCGCGCCGGCCAGCCCGGCAATGACCACGTTCGCGGTACGCGCGTCGGGCGCGATCAGGTCGTTGGCAATGGTACTGGCGACCGCCACGCCGAGTACGAACGGCCCCAGAATGATGCCGGTGGCAGCCAGCAGCAGCGCCCACCGCGGGCCGAGCGCCCGCGACGAGATCATGGTGCTGACAATGGCAGCAGAACCATGTTGACCGTTGACGTAACCGTAGATGACGGCCAGCACAAGGATTGCAATCAATGACGGATGCATTCACGTACCTGGCAGGCAAGCGGAGATTAAGGCTACTTTAAGAGTATATTAAGCGGCTGCGGAGTTCAAGGGGCAGAGTAATACCTTGCGTTAGATCAGGACTGCGACAGGTCAGCGCGTTATTCCAGCCGGATGCGCGGGTTCAGCAGCGCGTAGACAAGGTCGGCGATCAGGTTCGCCAGCGCGTAGAAGAAAATGATGGTCATGACGACGGCCTGCATCAGCGGGATGTCCTTGCGGTCGACGGCAGCGACGAGCAGCCGCCCGAGGCCGGGATAGCTGAAGACATTTTCGATTACGATCAGCCCGCCGATCAGCCAGCCGAAGCTCAACGCGATCACGGTGATGGTCGGCAGCAGGGCGTTGCGAAGGACGTGTTTGAGAATGACCTGATGATAGGGCAGGCCTTTCAGGATGGCGGTTCGCACGTAGGGGCGTCGCAGTTCGTCGATCACGCCGGCCCGGGCCATGCGCGCGATGTAACCTGTGAGGACAAAAGTGGCGGTGATGGCGGGCAGGATCAACTGCGGTAGCCACTTGTCAATGGGATCATTCGCGGAAACCGTCGCGCTGGCGGGAAACCAGCCAAGACCGAGCGCGAACGTGTTGATCAACACCAGCCCGGTCACGAATTCCGGCAGGCCGACGATGGACAGCGAAACCAGCGAGATGGCGCTGTCGATCCATGTGTTTTCCTTCAGCCCGGCGATTACGCCGAGCGTGACCGATAACGGCACGGCGATGGCCAGCGTCAGTAGCGCCAGTCGCATCGAGTAGCCGAGGCGCTCCATGACGAGCGGGCGAATCGCTGGGTTGCCACTGCCGAATGAATAGCCCCAGTCGCCGTTCAGAAACCCGATCAGCCAGTTGACATACTGTTGCGGGATCGGATCGTTCAGGCCCAACTGCTCGCGCAGATTGGCAATGGCTTCGGGCTGCGCTTCGCGTCCGAGGATCAGGCGAGCAACGTCGCCGGGCAAAAGCTGCGTCAGCGCGAACACGATAGCAGATGTGATCAGCAGCGTCAGCCCAAGCAGGAGCAGGCGGCGGATCAGATAGCGCAGCATGGCTCAGCGGTCCTCATGTTTCGAGTCGGGCGGCCCGGCCTGAAGCTCGGCCAGTTCGTCCACCGGAATGTGACAGCGAATGAAATGGCCATCGCCCGCATCTCGCCAGGGCGGCGCTTCCGTCTCACAGATTGCGCCGAGCTTGCGCGGGCAGCGCGTGTGAAAACGGCAGCCGCTGGGAAGATGCCGGGCGCTTGGTACTTCACCCTCCAGCCGGATGATCTTCTGCCTGGCGGCCGGGTCGGGAACGGGCCGCGCCGACACCAGCGCTTCGGTATACGGGTGCGAGGGCGGGTTGTAAACATCGTCGGCGTCGCCTTCTTCCACGATCTCGCCAAGGTACATGACGGCGATCCAGTCGGCCAGATAGGCTACGACGTCGAGATTGTGCGAGATCAGCAGGTAGGAAGTGCTTTCACGCGCCCGCAGGTCTTTGAGCAGATTGAGCACAACGGACTGCACCGACACGTCCAATGCTGATGTCGGCTCGTCGGCCACGATGAGCGCCGGGTTGGCAGCAAAGGCGCGGGCGATGGCGACACGCTGTTTTTCGCCGCCGCTCAGTTCGGCGGGATAGCGTCCGGCATACTCGGCCGGAAGCCGGACGGCGGCCAGCAATTGGGCGATGCGCTGCCGGATGTCCTCATCGGTCAGGCGTTCCGCGCTCAGCCGGCGGATGGTGCGCGCCAGCGCCTGACCAACCGTGTGATAGGGGTTCAGCGCGTCGTTCGGGTTCTGAAACACCATCTGCAAGTTTCGCAGTTCATCGCGCGAGCGTTGGGACAGAGCATTCGCCAGTGGCACTTCGAGCAGCTCGAGTTCGCCTTCGTCGGCAGTCGTCAGGCCGACGATGCAGCGGGCCAGCGTCGTCTTGCCGCTGCCGCTTTCGCCGACCAGTCCCAGCGTCGAACGCTCCCGGATGCGTAACGACACGCCATCGACGGCTCGCACCGGCTTGCTGGCGCGGCCCAAAATCTGATCAAGCAAATTGCTCTCTCCAAAACGTTTGGTCACGCCGTCAGCCTGCAACACGGTGCGTTGTCGTGGTGGGGCGCTTGTGGTCTGCTGTACTGGCGCTGTCGGAAGCTGTACAGCGCCACTGGCGATTTCGCGCCAGCGGTGGCATTTCACCAGCCGGCCGTCGGGAAGCTTTTCGAGGGCTGGCTTGACCTCGGCGCAAAGCGGGATCGCCGCCGGGCAGCGCGGTTCAAATACACAGGCGCGAGGTCGCTCGGCCAGTGAAGGCGCAGCGCCTTCAATCGCGGGTAGCCGTGTCTCGACGCCCGGCGTGGGGCGGGGGAGGCTGGCGAGCAGGCCGATCGTGTAGGGATGGAGTGGCTGCCGGTATAGTGTGGCGACCGGACCGCTGGCCATTACCTCGCCGCCGTAGAGCACCGTCACCCGGTCGCAAAGCTGCGCCACAATGCCCAGATCATGTGAGACATAGAGCGCGGCGGCGTTGTTTGCGCGGATCAACTCGCGGAACAGGTCGAGAATGACGGCCTGCGTGGTCACATCGAGCGCGGTCGTCGGTTCGTCCAGGATGAGCAGGCGCGGCTGCGTGCTGAGCGCCATGGCGATGGTGACGCGCTGCTGCATGCCGCCGCTAAGCTGGTGTGGATAGCGTCGCGCGACCGTTTCCGGGTCGGCCAGCTTCACGCGCCGGAGCATTTCAACCGCCTGCCGCCACGATTCCCGGCGCGACAGCCGTTGATGCCGCCGCGTAACCTCTGCTATTTGGTCGCCCACGGGATAGGATGGGTTGAGCGACGCCAGCGAGTCCTGGGGCACGAGGCTGATGTCCTTGCCCCAGATACGACGCATGTCCGCCGGAGATTTCGCCAGCAGGTCATCGCCGTCGAGACTAATCGTGCCGGATGAAATGCGCGCATTCGGCGCGAGATAGCGCATCAACGCCAGCGCCAGCGTCGTCTTGCCGCTGCCGCTTTCGCCGACCAGCCCGTGAATTTCCAGCGGGTTGATCGTCAGCGATACATCGCGCAGGGCATTCAGCCACTGCCGCTCAAGCCGGTAATCGACATTCAGGTTTTCGACTTGCAGAACGGGTACGGTCATTCGACCTGCCCTTCATATCGAAAAATGCGGCGCAGCCCATCGGACAGCAGGTTGACGCCGATGATCAGGATGGCAATTGCGCCGGCTGGAGCCCACAAGGCCCACGGCGTCTGGGAAACCGAGTCGCGCGCTTCGTTGACCATCCGCCCCCAGTCGGGCGACGGCGGCTGGACGCCGAGGCCGAGGAAGCCGAGCGACGCGGTCAGGAAGATGGCATACGAAAAACGCAGCGCGGCTTCGACCGTCAGGGCCGGGAGGACACCCGGCAAAATTTCCTGAAACAGGATGTAGAGAGTTGATTCGCCGCGCAGCCGGGCCGCCTCGACAAAGCCCTGGCTGCGAATGTTCAGCGTGGCGCTGCGTACGACGCGGGCGACAATCGGCGTGTACAGCATGACGATCACCACAATGATGCCGAAAGGTGAGGGGCCAATCGTTCCCAGCATAACGAGTGCCAGCACCAATGCCGGAATCGCCAGCAGGCTATCGAGTGCGCGAGAGACGATTTCATCCAGCCAGCCGCCGTAATAGCCGATCAGCAGGCCGATGCACGTTCCGAAGATGACGGACAGGGCCGTGGTGACCGCCGGCAGGAAGATGATGTCGCGCGCGCCCCATACCACACGGCTGAAGACGTCGCGTCCAAGACGGTCGGTGCCGAACAGATGCTCGGCGGAAGGCGGCTGGCGCGCCGCGCCACGAATGATGGTATCGTAGCGATACGGCGCGATGGCCGGGCCGAACACGGCAACGAACAGAAACAGGATGACAATACACAGCCCAAGCAACGTCAGCGGACGCCGCGTAAGCTGCGCCAGCGCGCGGGCAAACACCCGGCGCGGCCCGCCTGAATGCGGTTGGGTGTCCGCTTCCGCGCTGGCGGAAGGTGGCATGACGGGTGGTTGGGAAGCGATCATGAAAGTAGCGTTTGTTGCGGCTCCTCATTCACCGGCAGCGATTCCTGAAGCCCGAACGCTTTGAACGCAGGGCGCAGGCGAACCTGCCTCTCCCCCGGGCCGTGAGGCCGGCAGGGGAGAGGGTATTGCCTGAGGAGCAGTCAAGTTAGCTTTCCGTAATCGACACGCCGCGATAGTCGGTCAGGCCGGGATACGGGTCCATTTGCAGCCCTTCGACGCCTTTCCGCACGGCTCCGTTCATGGGCGCGAAATAAGGCACGATGATGGGGCCGCGCTCGGCGAAAATCTCGCTGATGCGGTGGTAGACCTCACGCCGCGCGGCTTCGTCGGTCGTAACGCGGGCCTCGGCGATCAATTCATCGAGTTCAGGGTCAGACCAGCGGGTTTCGTTATACGGCGCATCGCTGGCATAGGCTTCCTGCAGGTATTGCTGCGGGATGGGCCGCGATCCCCAGCCCGTAATGCCAAGCTGGACGTCGAAATAGTTTTCGGCGTTGCTGACGTCGTAGTACAGGTTCTCCTCGCGCACCTGGATGTCGATGGTAATGCAGGCTTCGGCCCATTGCTGTTGCAGGATCGTCGCCAGATCGGGATATTCGAAGGCGTTGGGCACGTAGAGCGTCATGTCCAGCCCTTCGGGATAACCGGCTTCGGCCAGTAGTTCGCAGGCCCGCGCCGGGTCATAGGGCTGGTTTTCGATGTCGTCGGCATAATAAGCGGCGAACACCGGACCGATGGGATCGTTATTGCCGATGATTCCGCGCCCGTCGAGCAGCAGTTCGTTCAGCAGTTCGCGATCGGTGGCGTATTTCAGCGCCTGCCGCACGGCGACTTCGACGCCGGGGCCTTCATCCGTGCGGATACGGATAGTCGCGTGTTGCGCGGTCGGAACCTGCAGGACATCGACGTTGTCACCCGAATCGACCCGCGCGAGCTGGGTGCTTGGCACGCGGAAAATGAAATCCAGTTCGCCGCTCAGCAGCGCGTCCACCTGTGCTACGGCGTCGGCGATATAGATGTGCTCCATGCCGGCAAGCTGCGGCTCGCCTTCCAGCCAGTAATTCTCATTGGCGGCGAAGACCGAGCGATTTTCCGGGCTGTACTCCTGAAGTACGAATGGGCCGGTGCCGTTGAAGTTCTCGTAAGGGTTATCGCTGCCTTCGGCCAGCACGTTGGGTTCGTTCTGCCCTTCGGGCAGTATCAGCGCCCAGCGCGAGCCTATGCCATACAGGAAATCGGCGTTGACTTCTGAAAGCGTAAAGACAACCGTGTTTGCGTCCGGCGCGCTAACTTCAAACTCGCCCAGCAAACCCGTCGCCGGGGAGCCAACTTCTTTCAGACGGTTGAAGGTGAAAACGACATCCGCCGAACTGAACGGCTTGCCATCGTGGAAGGTTACGCCTTCCCGAAGCGTAAACGTGTAGGTCAGATTGTCATCGCTGATTTCCCATTCGGTCGCCAGATTGGGTGCGATGCTGCCGTCTGGTTCGATATCGATCAGGTAATCGTAAATAGCACGGTTAAACGCTGTTTCACTATCATTGGCATGCAGCGCCGGGTCAAGAACGACCGGCGCGTTCATCCCAACGCGCAGGACGCCGCCGGTTTCCTGCGCCCGGAGAACAGAGGTGGACAGCAAGATACAGGCCACGAACACCAGACTGATGAGCAATTGAGTGCGGGAAGCGTGCGGGGCTTTCAAGGGGATCATCGTCTGTCTGCCTCCTAATGATCGGTGATACGGTCGTCAACAGGCGGGGGTGCTCGAATGTTGATTGTAACGCGTTTTTCCGCGTTTGCGAACATCCTTTCGATTCATGTCGTCTAACGTTGCAAATGCGGCAGCGTTTCCAGTTCTGGCAGCAGCACGACGCTCTCCTGCTCGTTGGGGTCGGTGCGGGCGATCACTGCGACGCACGGCTCGGTACTGCTCAAGTTGCCGGGCAAGTGTGGCGTGCCGGGTGGAATATATAGAAATTCTCCGGCCCGGATTTCCATGTACTGGCTCAGGTTGTCGCCATACCACATATACGATTCGCCGCTCAGCACATAAATGGCGGTTTCGTGGTTCTCGTGCAGATGTGCTCTGACGCGCCCACCTGGCGGGATGGACAGCAGGTGCATGCAGATGCCCTCGGCGGCGCAATTCTGCGCGGAAACCCCCTCGAAATACGAAAAACCCTGCTTGCCTTCGTAGGTGTCTCCGGGCCGGATGACCCGGCAGACGCGTTCCGGGGCGGTCATGGTGTTCTTCCTCGGTTGTCTGTCAGGGCGATAGGTTGAGAATAAACCAAGTTTGGCGCTTCATACAAAGTTGCGCTCCAGCGCGGCATCCGCATTGCGTTATTGTCGAGCGCAAGCGAAGCGCACCGGGTATGGCGCTCTATCAATGCCGGCCTGGCAAGCGTGGCTTAGGCTGATGGGGAAGTCTTTTTCATGCGTAAAACCACGCAGGCTGGCACTTTGATGTAGACTCGAAGGCAATGTGTGAAAAGCGTCAAGGATTCGCGCGGTTAAAGGTCTGTATAATGAGGCGAGACCGCGCGCTGGGAGTACAGGATGAATTTTGGAAACAGTTCGAACCGGCTTGAAAAAGCGCGCGAACGCGCCGGCACTGAGCATCAGGTGGACCATGCCGAAGCGTACCGGATACGAGGGAAGATGATCGGAGTGCTGTTGCGCGATGCGCGGCTGGACGCGGGGCGTTCCCTCGATGATTGCGCTCGCGTGTTGCAGGTTGCGCCCGAAGACATCGAGGCATGGGAATTCGGCGATCAGGTGCCGAGCCTGCCGCAATTGGAAATCCTGGCCTATTATCTCGGCGTGCCGGTCAGTCACTTCTGGTCCACGACCACGCGCGAAGCGGAGCGCGAGGAATACTCGTCGGCAGCCCAGCGTGAGTATCTGGCGATCCGCGACCGCATGATTGGCGCGCTAATACGTCAGGCGCGGCTGGAAGAAGACATGACGCTGGAAGCGTTGGGCGAGGCGACCGGCATCTCCGCCGGCCAGCTTGAACGCTACGAACTGGGCGAGGACACGCTGCCGCTGCATGAACTGAGCGTTATCGCCAGTGCGCTCAAAAAAAGCATGCGTTATTTCTTGGAAAGCAACAGCCACTTTGGGGAATACCTGAGTCTGCGCGAAGAATGGAAGCGTTTTGTCGAATTACCGGAAGACGTGCGTGCGTTCGCGGCCAACCCACTGCATGTTGGTTTCATCGAAATCGCCATGATGCTTAGCCAGATGCCGGCGGATCGCCTGCGCCGAATCGGCGAGAGCATTCTCAACATCACCATGTAGGTAGTTGCATCAGGGAGTTGAACCCATGACGGACGCTCAACAGTTACAGGAGCAAGGCGTCAAGCTGTTCCGGCAACGCGATTATGAGGCGGCTGCGCGCGTCTTCGAGCAGGCGAAGCTGGCCTATGAAGCCGACGGACAGCCCCTACTCGCTGCGGAGATGCAGACCAATATCGGGCTTGTCCACCGTGCACTCGGCGAAAACCAGCAGGCGCTGGATGTGATGCAGGAGGCGTTGCAGGTCTTTCAGGAAGCCAACGACGAACTGCGTGTGGCAAAGGCGCTCGGCAATCTGGGCGGTGTCTATGCCGCGATCGGCGACAAGGAACAGGCCTATAACTGCTATCGTCAGGCTGCCGATATCTTCAAAGAGCATGGCGAGAAGGCGCTCTATGGCGAAACATTGATCGCTATGGGCGACCTGCAACTGCGCGAGGGCAAGATCATGTCCGGCGCAGCGACCTATGAAGTTGGTCTGGAAAGCCTCGACCAGCTTTCGACCAGCCAGAAGATGATCAAAGGGCTGATAGGCATCCGCAACAAAATTATCGGCGGAAAAGCATAGCGTTGCGCGGGCGGCAGGGCTAAGATAGAGCTGGATACCGCCCTGAAAGATGCATGTTGCCGTGTGTCTGCGGTAACGTGCGGTGATCGCGATGCTGCAACTCGTCGTTCAAGCTATTTTCACAACTGCGGGCGGTTGCGCTGGTATCTACCGGGCAACCGTCGCATGATTGCCTCCAGATCGTTGCTCAACCGGCGGCGCTTCGCGCTGCTGCTGGCCCTGATCGTCTGTCTCGCTTCGGTGTACATGGTCACCTATTCGGGGCGGATCGAAAGCGGCGATTCTCTCTACCTGTTCGACGGCGTCAGCAGTTTCGTTCAGTTTGGCGACCTGCTGCTCGATGAATCGGCAGGCACACGACCGCTTCAGACCTTCGAGGACGTCAGCTTTTACCCGTTGCCCAGCGTGGATGTCGAGCCGTTACAGGTCATTCTGGCCGCGCCGCTGTTCGCGCTGGCCCAGACGCTACCCGGCATCGGCCTCGTTCATAGCACCTGGCTGTTCAACATTCTGGTGATCGCCGTGGCGGCGGGCGTCTTGTTTGCCTACGCGCTTGCGCTCGATTACAGCGAACGTACTGCCGTGGCGTCGGCGCTGATTTTCGGCATTGCGACGATCGTCTGGCCCTACAGCAAGTCATTTTTCCGCGAGCCTTTGGCGCTGCTTCTGCTGTTGCTGGCGGCTTTGTTTGTCGAGCGCTGGCGATATAGCGGCTATCGTTCGCTTGGACTGCTGACGTTGCTGCTGCTGGCTGTCGCCGGTATGCTGCTGACGAAGGCGACGACCGCGCTGGCGCTGCCGGGCTTGCTGGTCCTTACTCTGCCATCCTTCAGGCGCGCGAACCGCCGCGTGTTCATTGCCATTATCCTGCTGCTGTTGCTGGCGGCGGCCCTGTTCGGCGCACTCGCTCTGTATGGCGATCAACTCGGTATCGGGCAGCGTTACGATCTGCTGTCGCGCTTCAGCGGCGAGTGGAGCCGCTACGGCTGGCAGGCGTTACACACGTATCTGCTAAGCTTTGGTGGCAGCATCTGGGGCACTTCCCCGATCACGCTGCTGGCGCTGCCGGGCTTGTTCCTGCTGGCGCGTGAAAGAAGGTATCGCTACCTCGTCGCGGTTCCGCTGATCGTGCTGGCGTTCGCGGTTGGCTATGCTTTTTCCAGCGGAGCGCAGTGGTTTGGCGGGTTATCGTGGCCGCCGCGCTTTCTCGTGCCGGTTGTGCCATTCCTGATACTGGCGGCGCTCCCGGTGATCGACCGCCTGACCAACCCGCGCACATCGACCTTATGGGTATTGTTATTCCTGTTGCTGTTGTTTTACAGCCTGTGGGTTCAGTTCGCGGGTGTCAGCCTGCCATGGGGCGACTATGCCGACGCGCTGCCACCAGCGGCCAATGGATTGCTCGAATGGAGTGGCGGCCTCAATCTGGTCGAGTATTCGCGCCCGGTGCTCATTCCCCAACTTTGGTCGAAGCGCCCGATTGACTTTGCGTGGACGCGCGTTGGCGTTGTTTGGTGGCCGCTGGCGTTCGGTGGGCTGGCGGTGGTGGCGGCGCTGGTTGTCTGGCGCGCCATGCCGCGCAGCACGCACGCGCGGCCCCGTGGCATGCCCGTTCTGGCCCTCCTGTTGCCCATCGCCTTTGTGTTTCTGACCTATGCCGGGTTGCGGGCCATTCGCCATGATCCGCTGTATTTGCCGCCGGATCGTCCCGGCCTGATGCCGCTGCTATCCATTCTGGCGCAGGAGACGGACCGGCATGACCTGCTGCTGTTGAGCAACCGCGAGTACGAAAACTTCTTCCTGAACACGCCGCGCGACGATGAAGCGCGTGTGATTGGCCTCGGCAACCAGCGCGGCGACCGCCCCAGTGAAACGCAACTGCCGCGCGTGGAAAGTAACAATCCCGGCGAACGGCTTGCAACGTTCGTGCGGCCGATGCTTCACAGTTTTGCCGATGTTCGCAGCCGGCTGTGGTTGCTGGAAAACAAAGGGCCGGACTTTCCATGGGCCGTACGCCCGGTCGAGCAATTTATGTCGGTCAATTACTATCCAATTCGCGTGCTCATGACCGACCCGCCGGATCCAACCGTCCGGTTGATCGAGTACAGCACGGTGGACGCGCCAGATCCCTATGCGTTTCTCAATCCCGAAACGCTGACCGACCTTGTTTTTGGCGATGGCTTCCGGTTGGTGGGCTATACGATGCCGGTAGGCGTGTCCTACTTCGGCGGCGACGTGTTGCCGGTGTCGTTTATGTGGCAGACAGACACGCCCGCCGAACACGATTACCGGATTGCCTGGTTCCTCCGTTCTGCCGATGGCGCGCCCATCGCTCAGGGCTGGGACAGCGCCCCGCGAGGCGACTTTGAGCGCACCAGCGAATGGCCGGTTGGCGCTCCCTTCTGGGACAATCGCGCCATGCGCCTGCCGCGCACTCTGGCTCCCGGTCAATACCAGATGTGGGTCAAGGTTTACTATCTGGATGAAACGTTGACGCCGGTTGACCTGCCCGTGTCTGGCAGCGAGGTGATCGACGGCGTCATTGGCGTGCTGCCGACCCGAATACAGGTTCCGGGCTAGCGTTGTTCGTCCCGAAACTGCGCGATGATCGCCCGTTTCTCCGCGTCGCTCATCAGCGGATGCTTCAGGATGTCATCCTTAAACTCGACGCTGTTCCAGGCTGCCAAAATTGCCAGTGCGATGGCGACGAGCAGCGCCAGACTGTAGGCTGGGCGTTTCAGGTGTTTCGGGATGGACTGCCATAGCCAGCGCAGTGCCATCGCTCCCATGACTGAAAATGCGGGCAGAACCGGCAGCAGCAGGCGCGGATCGTAGCTGGTGAACAACCACCACGCCGCGAAGAAGGGCAGCGTCCACAGCATCAGCAGCAGGGCGGTTTCCGTCTGCCTGCGCTGATCCATCAGACGCTCGATGGCGTATAGCAATCCGAAGGCGAACGCCCAGCCGGACAGACTGTAAATCTCCGGGCGGGTCACGAATAGCAGCAGGTTGTCCAGCGTCGGGCGGGCCTGATCGGTCCATGCGGTTGGCGGCACGAGAAAGCCCGCTCCGGCCAGATTTCGCAGATACCATGGGGCGGCGATCAGCGCGCACGCGACCAGTCCTGCGAAGAACGATTGCCAGTTCATTCGCCGCCGGGCGAGCGCGAGGGCAAACCAAAGCGCCAGCACCGGCACGCCGATCAGCGCTGAATTTTTGGTCCACGCAGCCATTCCCATTGCTACACCCGCCGCGACTGCATCGCCGGGTTGGCCGCCGTGCCAGACGCGCAAAGCGAAGCAGGCCGACAGGGTGTAGAAAAAGGCCATCGGCAGATCGACGTAACCGGCTGAAGCCCAGCGGCCAAACGTCGGCGCCAGCGCCAGCAGCAGCGCGGCCAGCCAGCCGGTCTGCCTGTCTGCCGCTTCGCGCCCAAGCATGTAGGCCGCCAGCACTGCGCCGAGGCTATACAGCGCCGGCAGCAGCCGGGCCAGGTATTCGTTCTCCCAGCCGGACGCCAGATACGTAAAAGCGTAGGCCAGCGGCATCATCGCCGGATAGGTCAGATACAGGCTGTCGGAACCGGTGAGCGGGAGCAGCGCGCCACTCCGGGCGATTGCGCTTGCCTGCGCGTGGTAAATGCCGAGCGCGTCATCGCGGGAAAACGGCCAGTAAACGGCATTGAACACCACGGCGGCGGCAATCGCCGCGATCAGCAGCACCGGAACTGCATAGGGGCCGGTAGCAGATCGCAGCGGAGGCTTGATGAATCCCAGACGTTGCCATGCCAGCCAGCCCGGAAGCATGAGCAATAGATAGACAAAGGTGATGAGTGGTACGGTCAGGGGCAACCCTGCCAGCGATAGCCAGAACATTGCCAGCGTCAGCGCGCCAGCGCTGGCAGTGAGCGTGAGCGCCGTCGTCATCGCCAGTTCCGGGCGGCCATGGTTCAGCCGCGCCGAAAGCCACACTGCCCACGGAAACGCGCCGATGTGAATGGCGATGACGAGGAGCCAGGCGAGTATATCCATGATCGTCATCTGGCGTTGCCCGGATGGACATGGTTTGCAGAGCAGCAAGCGCCGACTACAATCGTCGCGTTTGCGCGCTGCAGATGTGGCAGTGAGCCGCGTTCACGGACAGTCAGGATCAATGCTTCCTCGCTTCGTCGCGGTATGTAAAGGCGCAAGTAACGTATTCTACATGGCGACAGCCCAGAGGAGAATCGTGTGAACACAGTTGCTTTTCGCCGGAAACGCGAGCTGTTTGTTTCAACGGCCATTCTCCTGTTTCTGTTCGGCGCTTATTCCGTCGCGATTGACCGCTTTCCGCCGTTCATTGATGAAATGATCCACGTTCATGGCAGCGAGCAGGGCTATACCATCAGCCCGCTGGAGAACGTCGATCTGGGGCGGCAGTTCACCATATGGTGGATGATGCTTTTTCAGACGCACCGGGAAGCGCCTATCTGGATTAGCCGTATCGCCACGTTGCTGACAGGCATGGTCGCCGCGGCGTCCGTCATCGCGATCGGGCGGCTCGCTGGGGGCCTGTGGGGCGCGGCGCTGGCCGGGTTGCTGTATGTCTTCAGTGCCTACAACCATTTTTTCAGCCGCTTAGCACTGGCAGACCCAATTGCGGGCGCGGCAGTGCTGCTTGCCATTTATTTCGCTTATCGCCTCAGGCGTCGGGCGACGGTTGGAGATGCCGTTCTCACCGGATTATGCCTGTTTCTGGCGGTTGGCGCGAAGGTCAGCGTCATTCCTTATCTGGGAATTATCGTTGCCGCGGCGGCGGCGCTTTCCCCTCCGGGCCGGCCATGGCGCGAGCAGGTCAGGTGGGCTGTGGTCGCGCTGGCTGTCGCCATCGTTTCGATTGTGGCGTTGGTGGCAGGTTTCCGGTTGCTGGGCCATGATTTTCTCAGTAATTCATTTTCCTACGCGCTGACTAACCGCGGCGCGACGTCGCCTTCAACGCTGCTGGACGCCAACCGGATTGCTGCCAACATCCGCTTTACCTTCGAGATTATCGCCGGTTATCTGGGCCTGATCCCAACCATCGGGGCGCTTGTCGCCGTCGGGTGGCTGCTTGCTCGCCGTCGCTTTTATTTGCCGCTATGTCTGGTTGGGCCGCTGCTGGTCGTATGGCTCAACCAGATTCAGGAATCGCGCTACCTGTATGTGCCGGGGGCGCTGCTGATGCTGTGCGCGGCCATCGTGCTGGCGGATATTGTGCGCAAAAGCCAATCGCCGGTACGGGTCGCCATCGTTGGGTTGGTCATGGTCTGGGGCGGCGTGCAGTGGCTGCCGTTCGCGTTGACAGCGGCAGACGATCCGGCGCGGCTGCCGTTGCCGGAGGTGGATGTCCTGCAATATGTTCACTCGGATGCCGCGGGATTTGCGCTGGCGGATGTGCGCGATTATCTGCTGGAACGGCAGCCGCGTCAGGTGGTTGGCCTGCTTGCCAACTGCAACGGGCTGCGCTACCTATCGGTCGCCGATTTCCCGGTCGAATGCCCGGTTCTAAGCCCGGACGGCAGCCGCGTGGACGAACTCGCTGACCTGCTGAACGCGCGGCGGGCTGGCGGTGTCTACGCCGTTCTGGAGGACCTGCCTTACGTGCCCGCGACCAGCCCCGGCAAGCTCGTCCACACGGTTGAACGCATTGGCGACCGGCGAGTGTTATCGATTTTCGATCTTTCGCCTGAAACGTAACAACGCTTTCAGCCTGACGTGACTGCGTGCGGCAGTGGCCGCCCTTGTACGCCCGCGATCAGGTTATCGGCGGCCATGATGGCCATGCGCTCCCGTGTCTTGACGGTTGCGCTGCCGATGTGCGGGACGACAAGTACGTTCGGCAGGTCGAGCAGCGGGTGATCGGCGGGCAGCGGCTCCGGGTCGGTGACGTCGAGCGCGGCGGCAGCGATTGTTCCCTGTGTTAGGGCTTCGTACAGCGCGTTCTGATCGACAACCGGCCCGCGCGCTGTGTTGATCAGAATGGCGGTCGGTTTCATTTTTCGCAGCGTGTCGCGGTTGATGAGATGCCGCGTTTTGTCGTTGAGCGGCACGTGCAGCGAGACGAAATCCGACTGGCTCAGCAGCTCGTCAAGGCTGACGAGCGTCGCGCCAACACTGGCGGCGTCTGCGGCGGTCGCGCTGGGGCTGTGCGCCAGCACACGCATCTCGAATCCGGCTGCGCGCTTCGCCACCGCTTTGCCGATGCGCCCCAGACCGATAATTCCGAGCGTAGCCCCGGTGATGTCTGCTCCGAGCAGGGTCGTTGGCTCCCATGTTTTCCATTTGCCGGCGCGGATGTAGGCTGCGCCTTCAGCCAGCCTACGGGCCGCCGCCATGAGCAAGGCGAAGGCTAGATCGGCGGTTGCTTCCGTCAGCACGCCGGGCGTATTGCCGACGGCAATGCCGCGTTCCCGCGCCGCCGCAATGTCGATATTGTCATAGCCGACGGCGTAATTGCTGATCACCTTTAGCTGCGGTCCGGCGGCATCCATCACCTCACCGTCAATGCGATCCGTCAGCAGGCTGAGGATGCCCTCGACGCCGCGCACTTGCTGCAATAAAATTTCTCGTGTTGGCGGAAGTTGTTCCGGCCAGACATTCATGGCGCATACTGTCTCGATCCTCTCGAGACCGACCTGTGGCAATTGGCGCGTAATAAAGACTTTTGGCTTCATGACTTCCTTCCAGTTGGGCGCTTCCACGAAGAATTTGAGTGTAACACAGGCGCAGGTCGCTTCGTCTCGTACCCTGTCCGTTGCAGATCGAGCCTGGCGCGCCGCCGCCGTCTTGCTGCTTCTGGCGATTTTCGGCCTGCGCGTTGGTCTGATTTCCGAGACATACATGCGCGAGGACGAGGAAATCGCTTTTCGTACCACCGCTCGTGATCTCGGCTATACCGTTTACTATCAGGCCGAGCAGGATGTCCACGCGCCGGTCTGGTTTGTCTCTTTCTGGCTGTGGCAGCAGCTTGCGGGAACCGGCGAATTCACGGCGCGGGTCTATTCAATCCTGCTAAGCAGCCTCACGCTGGCGGTGTTGTATCAGCTTGGCCGGCGCTGGTTTGGCGCTCCGCGCTACGGCGTTTTTGCCGTCCTCGCGCTGGGCGTCAGTTCGTATGCCACGATCTATGCGCTGGAAATTCGGCCCTACGCGCTGGTAATGCTGCTTGCCACGGTCAACATGCTGTTGTTCCGTCGCTGGCTCGTGCGCCGTACGTGGCGGTCCTCGTTGCTCTATGGCGCGTCGGTCGCCGCCTTATTGTGGACGCATTACTTTCTCGCCTTTCTGGTGCTGGCCCAGTTGCTTTATCTGGCGCTCTTCCAGCGGCTGAACCGGCGTTTGCTCCAGCAGTTGCTCGGCGCGGGAGCGCTGGCGTTGCTGCTTTGGTCGCCCTGGCTTCCGGTATTCCTCAACCAGATTGATACCCTGAAACAGGTCGAAAGCGCGTCGGGAGACTTCCGCGCGCTTGGCATCAGCAGTACGACAGCGGCGACTTCGCCGGAAACGGTCTGGAAGCTGGTTCTGCTGGCAACCAACGGGCAGCCGCTATTGTACGCGCTTGTGATCGCAGCGGGCCTGTGGCGCTGGCACGGGCATCCGGCGTACCGGCTGGCGCTGGTATGGGCGCTTGGCGTTCCGGGCATCAATTTGCTGACTAACCTGGTGTTTGCCGTTCACACGCCGCGCTATCTCAGCTATCTGACGGTGGGGCTGGCGCTGGTGGTTGCGGCGGGGCTTGACCAGTTGCCGGGGCGCTGGCGTGGCTTCGCGCTGGGGACGTTTGTAGCGATTGCGTTCTGGGCATTGCCGTCACAATTGCCACAGCATACGCCATATCGTCATGTACTGCAGACGATGGCGGCGCAGGCGTATCCCGGCGATGTCGTCTATTACAGCGGCGTCGACCCCACCGAAGCGTTACTTCGCTGGCAGATCGACCACTATTTGACGCCGGAGTTGCGCGCCGGTCAGGTCGCCACGCTGCATGAAGCGATGGCCGCGCATGGTGTCTGGTTTGTGACGGCGGACTTTTTCGATCCGCAGGTACAGGCGGAGTTCCGTGCTATCGAGGCGGAGCATCCACTGCAAGTCGTCGCAGGAAGCTGCAACGCCGAATGGTGCTTTCTGGCGCAACGCCTGCAGGGGCCGCCGCGAAGTACACCGGTCTGGTTTGGCGACCAGATCGCTTTCTGGGGCATGGACAACCTTGACCTATCCCCAACGGCGATTCAAGCGCGTTTGTGGTGGCGTGTTGAACGAACGCCGCTGCTCGATTACTCCATCAGCCTGCGTCTGGTTGATGCTTCCGGGTTTCTGGTGGCGCAGCATGATGGGCCAGTTCGGTTCTCCAACGGCGACATCGTGCAGACGTCCCAGCTTGAACCGGGCGGCTTTTATCTTGACGAGCGCAAGCTGACGCCCCTCGAACCGCTCCCGCCGGGAGACTATCGCCTGCAATTGGTTATATACCAATCCTGGGATGGGGTAAGATTGACTTTACCCGACGGCTCGGATACCCTAGACTTGTCTACCGTGTCGTTCCGATAATAACGCCTTCTTTTCTTTCCTCAGGAGCCTCTGGCCCTAGCTGGCTATATTTGGTACGCAACTGCTAGCTTAATATTGTTTCTTCGCGCTTGTGCATGGTTTACCCAGGATAGTGCATGACTTCCGAGTTTGTCGCGCGCCGGTCATATAACACGGATCATCGCAGCCCGCTGCGTTTCATCCTGTCCCACGTCCGCCGGAATCCGGTGTTTGGCGTAACGATGGTCATCGGCGCGTTCAGCAACGCCGCGCTGGCATCGCTCGTGCCGTATTACGTCGGTCAGGCGTTCGATGCCGTAAACGAGTCCGCCGATCTTCAGGTCGTGACGAATATGGTGATCGCGATCGTCCTGTCGCAGTTGCTGCGCTCGTCGTTGCAGCTTATGCGAAACTTTTCGGCGGAAATCTTTGCCCAGCGCATCGAGCGCGATGTGCGCGACGAATTATATGCCAGCCTGCTCGGCAAGAGCATGACCTACCATGATTTCCAGCCCGTAGGCGAGATCATGGCGCGCGTGACCAACGACGTGCGCGAGCTGAACCTGATGATGAACCCCGGTATGAACCTGCTCATCGGTTCGGGCATGTTCCTGCTTCTGCCGGTGTTCAGTTCGCCGCTGTTGATCCATCCGGCGCTCGTGTTGACGCCTGCCATTTTCATTATTCTGTATGTCATTGCTCAGTACCATTACATCCGGCGGCTGAACCCGGCGTCGCAGGCGGTACGCAAAACATTTGGCGATATGAACGCCGAGCTGGCCGAAACGCTCGACGGCCTGCAGGTGGTCAAAGGCTCGGCGCAGGAAGAGGCGGAGATTCGCGGTTTTAATAAGCTGGCGGATAGCGTGCGCGACGCGGTAGTTCATCAGGGGCGAATCGAGGCGCGGTATCTGCCTGTGTTGCTGCTCGGTCTGGCGAACGCCGGCGGTTTTGTCCATGCCGTGATCCTCTACCAGCAGGGCGCGATTGAAGTCGGTCAGATTGTGGCCTATACCGGCCAACTGGCCCTGTTTGGCTTCCCGGTTTTTAGCTCAATCCGTTCCTTTGCACAGTTGACGCTGGGCTATGCCAGCGCCCGCCGGATTCTTGAGGTCATCACCGCTGAAACTGACCTCGACCAGAATGTTTCGGGGTACGAAGCAGACATCAAGGGAGCGATCACGTTCGAGAACGTGGCGTTCGGTTATGTCGAGGGCCAGCGGGTGTTACACGACGTGTCGTTCACCATCGAGCCCGGGCAGACGGTTGCGATTGTGGGACAGACGGGTTCGGGCAAAACCAGCATCACCAAGCTCATCAACCGCATCTATGACGTTGACAGCGGTTCGGTGAAGGTGGATGGCGTCGATGTGCGCGACTGGAAGCTCGAATCGCTACGGTCGCAGATCAGCATCATCGAGCAGGATATCTTCCTGTTCAGCCGCTCGATTCGTGAGAACATTCGCTTTGGCCGGCCCGATGCGACCGACGAGGAAGTAGAGGAAGCAGCGCGCAAGGCTCAGGCACACGACTTTATCATGTCCTTTCCCGACGGCTATGACACGGTGATCGGCCAGCGCGGCGTGACGTTGAGCGGCGGCCAGCGCCAGCGTCTGGCGATTGCGCGGGCCTTCGTCACCAATCCGCCGATATTGATTCTGGATGACAGCACCAGCGCTATCGACAGCGCGACCGAAGACCGTATTCAGCAGGCCATCTGGGCGGCGGCCAAAGGGCGCACGACGATTCTGATCACGCACCGCCTGTCGCAGATTCGCTGGGCCGATCACATCATCGTGCTCAAACAGGGGCGCGTTGTTGCTCAGGGCCGGCACGAAGACCTGCTGGAGACATCGGAAGCCTACCGGCGTATTTTCGCGCGTTACGAGGGCGCACAGAGTACACAGGAAAGTCAGGCTGTGAAAGCGGCAACTGACACACGTGGTCATTAACGAGGACAGAGCATGGGCTTTTTTGGTGGCCTGAGCGCGGAAGCATACGACCGTCAATACGACGACACGGTCTTGCTGCGTCGCATTGCATCCTATTTTGCGGTTCACAAGCGCGACGTGATCGCCGTTCTGGCGTACATTGTGCTGATTTCGCTGGTGGCGTCGGGCATTCCGGTCCTGATTGCCATTGGCATCGACCTGCTTGAATCCAACGCGGAGGTCAATCAGATTGCGTTGGTGGTCGGGGCGGTCGTGGTGGTGTCGGCGCTGGAATACGTCTTCTTCTGGCTGCGAACCCGGTTGTCGATCCGCGTCGTTGGTGACGTCATCAGCAAGCTACGTAAGGACGCCTTTCGGGCTGCGGTTTACCGCGATCTGGCTTTTTACGACGAGACGACTTCGGGCAAGGTCGTCAGCCGTATCACCAGTGATACGCAGGAGTTCTACCAGATTTCACTGATTTCGATTGACCTGTTCAGTCAGGTGATCGAAGTGTTGGTGCTGTTTGTCGTGCTGCTCAGCCGCGACTGGCGGCTGACTCTGGTTTTGATGCTTATGGCGCCGCTGATTGTCGGTCTGGCGCTGGTTTTTCGCCGCTTCGCGCGCGCGGCCACGCGTCAGGGCTCGCGCGCAATGGCAGCGGTCAACGACAACATTCAGGAAAGCGTGACCGGCATCAGCGTCGCCAAGAATTTCCGCCGCGAGGCGATGATCTACGACGAGTTCACGGAAGTGAATAACCAGTCGTACCGCATCAACCTGCGGCGAGGCTTTGTGCTGGCGCTGGTATTCCCGGCGTTGAACGCGACCGCCGGGTTCATGATCGGCAGCATTCTCTACCTCGGCGCGCTGACGGTCATCAGCGGCGCGATTAATATCGGGTCATGGTTTCTATTCGTGCAGGGCGTCGATCGCTTCCTGTTCCCATTCATCAATCTCGCGTCATTCTGGAGCCAGATTCAGCAGGGACTGAGCGCGATTGAGCGTATCTTCGCACTGATCGATGCCGAGAACACGGTCGTACAGGTGGACAACAAACCGGCGCGCAACATCAAGGGGCGGATCGAGTTCAAGGATGTCGTCTTTCGCTACAACACCGGCGAGGTCATTCTCGATCGCTTTAACCTGACCATTCAACCGGGGGAGAACGTCGCCTTCGTGGGGCATACCGGCGCGGGCAAGAGCACGATTGCCCGGTTAATCGCGCGCTTTTATGAGTTTCAGGAAGGTGAGTTGCTGATAGATGGTCAGGACATTCGCAGCTTCGACCTGACTTCATATCGCAGCCACCTCGGTATCGTGCCACAGCAGCCCTTTCTCTTCAGCGGCACAATCATGGACAACATCCGCTATGGCCGCCCCGATGCAACCGACGAGGAAATCGAAGAGGTTGCCTACACCGTGGGCAACGGCGAGTGGCTGGAGACTATGCCGAACGGCTTGCTCAGCGATGTCGGCGAGCGCGGTTCACGGCTGAGCATGGGCCAGCGCCAGTTGGTCAGCCTGCTGCGCGTGCTGGTACAAAAGCCGGAGATTTTCATCCTCGACGAGGCGACGGCCAGCATCGACCCGTTCACCGAGGCGCAGATTCAGGAAGCGCTCGATCTGATCCTGTCGCGCTCGACTTCAATCCTCATCGCGCATCGCCTGAGCACCGTACGCAGCGCTGATCGCATCATCGTGCTGAGCAAGGGGCGGATCATCGAAGAGGGCAACCACGAACAGTTGATGGCGCAGGGAGGCCACTACGCGGAACTGTACAATACCTACTTCCGCCACCAGTCGCTGAGTTACGTCGAGCAATCGAAAGCGTTGTTTGCGGGCGAAGGCAGCGCCGATTAGGCCCTCATATCTGCCTCACGCATCATGCGGGGCTGCTCATGCGTGCGGCAGAAGCCGTGCCACTTTCGTAGCTGCAGAGCGTCACGCCCATACAACATAAACGGCGCTGCTCATCGGTTCAACGATGACAGCGCCGCGCTGGTCTAAGGAAGCTTGCGGAGCGTTATGCCGGCACTTCCATCACGATGGCTTTCGCAATGTCGTCTTCGAGCGAGAGTTCGGTATAGCCGGCGCGCACGACGATGGCGGGCCTGCGCTGCACCAGCGTCAGGTCGCAGCCGGGCATGATGCCCATGATCAGCAGGCGTTCAGCCACTGCCTCGTTGTCTGTATCTACGGAGATAACCCTGCCGGTCTTGCCCGTTGCCAGATCACGCAGGCAGCAGCGGTGGCCACGCGTCTCCGGGGCAGGCGCATGGTTGATTCCGAACACGCGCCTGAGCGACCGGGCAAGCCTTGATTTGGAGGTATCTGGCGTCTGGTAGCCACAGCCGGGGCAGCAGACTACCGTGCAGTGCCGGGCCAGCGGACACGCCGCGTGGCATGAGACAGCGTTCTCGTCGTATTCAAGCCCACAGAGCGAACACTTCATCACGACTTTATCCATCTAGAAGGCTACGCCGAAAGCGCGCAGCAGGGCATTCACCAACCCGCCAACGGCAAAGGCCAGCGGAAAGACAATTCCGGCGACATTGACGGCAACGCGCACGCCAAACTCCTTCACGATCAGGAGCAGGTTGGCGATACAGGGCATGAACAGCGTGATCACGATCAGGCTCACCAACACTTGCTGGGCGGTCAGTTCCCCGGCCAGCGACATGGCGAACAGGCCTGCCGCGCCGTAATCGCGCCGCAGGAAGCCGATCAGGAACGCGCCGGTAGCAGCGGCGGGAAGCCCAAGCAGGCCGACGACGATGGGAGAGGCAACCTGTTCCGCCAGCACCAGCGCGCCTGTCCTGTCGAGCGCGAACAGCAGCAGCGTCCCGATGGCAAACAGCGGCAGCACTTCCTTCAGATACCATTCGACTCGCGCTGCTGTCTTGATAAGGATGTTGCTGATGCGCGGCAGGCGCATTGGCGGCAACTCCAGAATGAACGGGCTGCGGTCTCCCGGCAAAAGACGCGCGGCGATCAGGCCGACCGCCAGCATGGTGGCGACGATTACACCTGCCCAGATGACCGCCCCGGCAGGGCCAACCGCGCTCATCATGCCGAGGATGACGCCAAGCTGGGCCGAACAGGGCACGCCGAGCGCCAGCAGCAGTGTCGTGAGTAAACGTTCCTTGCGCGTCTCCAGCATCCGCGTCGAGAGCGTTGCCATGGTATCGCAGCCGAGGCCGAGCACCATTGGCAGCACGGCCTTGCCGTTCAGACCCATGACCATAAACGCGCGATTGAGCATGACTGCCAGACGGGGCAGGTAGCCGCTGTCTTCCAGTATCGAAAAGGCGATGAAAAACAGGCTGACAATCGGCAGTACAAGCGCGAGGCCGTAGGTCAGTGCCATTGTGATAAGCCCGTAATCGCCCACCAGCAGATCGTGGATGAAGGGAATGGGCAGCGCGGCATCGACAATACGTGTCGCCAGCGGGTTGATCCATTCGCCAAACACCGTGCCTTCCATGAAGTCGACCAGTGTGCCCGCGCCGAACTCGCCGACGAGTTTGTAGACGGCGAACAGCACGGCGATCAGGATGGGCCAGCCCCACACTGGATGTACTGCCCAACGCGATAGGTTCCACGCGATACCTTCACGTTGATGGCGGTGGATGGTCATGACTTCGTCAGCCAGACGCCACGCCGCGCTGATCTGCTGTTCGATCAGCAGGGACTTCACAGGGCGCATGGTGCGGGTGGCGATTTCCGCCTGAATATCGCTCAGCGCGCCGTTGAGGCTAAAACGCTGCGCCAATTCTGTATCGCCGGCTAGCAGGCGCATGGCAGTTGCTCGCCGCGCCGGAAGGTCGTCGGGAAGCAGCATTTCGACGCGGTCAATCGCGCTTTCAAGCTCCGGCGTGTAACTATCCAGCCGTTTCAGTGGGCGGGCATGTTGGAGGCTTTGGAGCAGCCTGTCCAGCCCTTCGCCGCGCGTGGCCACCATCGGCACGACTTCAATGCCAAGCCGCCGGGAGAGGCGCTCTGAATCGAGACGAATGCCGTGTGCGGCAGCTTCGTCCACCATATTGATCGCGAGCACAACCGGCAGTTTGAGTTCTGCAAGTTGCGAGGTGAGCAGCAGGGCACGACGCAGGTTTTTGGCGTCCGCTACCTGTACGACCGCGCGCAGATTGCGCTCGCCGCTGAGCAGGATGTCGCGCGTCACGCGTTCGTCGTCGCTGTTGCCGTAGAGCGTGTTTGTGCCCGGCGTATCGACGATGACGCTGCCGTCGGGTAGCCGCCCTTCGGCCAGTTCAACCGTTGTTCCGGGGTAATTGGAGACGGTGACGTAGCGCCCGGTCAGCGCGCCAAAAATCACGGATTTGCCTACGTTCGGGTTGCCCACCAGAACGATCACGCCGTTGTCATCGTCGTGGCAGGTTTCGCCGTTTCCGGCACAATGGCTCACTGCGCCCTACCTTTCGTCAGGCAATCGTGGCAATAACCTTCCAGACAGGCGCAGATTTGCGTGATTTCACCGAGCTGCGGGTGCTCGTCTACGTAGGCGCGGAGGGCCGCAATGGCTTCGGGGCAGTCGATTTCGCAGATCCGGCCACAGCCCCGGCAGCGGAAATGAAAACGCTCTGCTTCTCCGGCCTTCTGGAAATAGGCTCGCTCATGGTCGACGGATACGTGCACCTGCTTGAGCTGCCCGCTTTCGAGCAGTGCATTGAGCGTGCGATAGACAGTCGTCAGGCTGATGCGCGGGTTCAGCGCGCGGGCGCGGTTGTAGATGCTCTCCGCTGTCAGGTGTCCGTGATGGGCGTTGATGACGTCGAGGACGGCGCGTCGTTGTTCGGTCAACCGCCACCCGCTTGCCTGCGCCTTTTGTTTCATGTCCGCAGTGTCAGACATGTCGCGCCCTCCGGTGGAGCTGCGCCAGTTGCAAATGATTTTCAGTTGCAATTATCGGTGCTGCGGGCGAACAACTGCAGTGACAGACGCGAGGGATCGACTATGACATTAGGCGCAAGTTAGGCAACGAAATGGGGCATGGCTGGCCCATGCCCCTCTTTGTTCAAACCGAGCTGTTGGTGGCAGCGTTACGGAGACAGGTTAGCTAGTATACCCGCAGCAATTCAACTTCGAAGATCAGGGGAGCGTTAGGCGGAATGATACCGGGTACGCCCTGCGGCCCATATGCCAGTTCTGAGGGAATGGTGAATTCGTATTTGCTACCGACCGGCATAAGCTGCACACCTTCGCGCCAGCCTTCAATGACCTGATTGAGCAGGAACGAAATCGGCTCACCGCGTTGATAGGAGCTATCGAAGATTGTGCCGTCAATCAGGCGGCCTTCGTAGTGAACTTCGACCTCGCCGCCCGCCTCTGGCTTCGGGCCGTTGCCCTCGCGCAGCACTCTGTACTGCAGGCCACTTGGCGTCGTCACCACGCCTTCCTTCTTCGCGTTTTCGGCCAGATAGGCTTTTCCAGCATTCATGCGCTTTTCCTCTGTGCTTGCGGAGCGCAAAAGTATACGACGAGCTTTCGAGGGCGCGCAAGCCTGTACAGGTTTTGGCGCGGCCATCAGGTACAATAGAGCCGTATGACACGCGCAACCACTGCCGAACGCAATCATTTGTTGCCCCTGGGCCTGATCCTGGGGGCATTTGTCGTGCTGGCACTGATTTACGCCTGGGCGACGCCGCCGCTGGAAGCGTCTGACGAGTTATGGCACTTCGGCATGGTCGACGTTATTGCGGATACAGGCGCGTTGCCCGTGCAGGTTCCCGGCGTGGAAACCGCCTGGGAACAGGAAGGCAGCCAGCCGCCGCTGTATTACGCGCTTGGCGCGCTGCTCGTGCGCTCTGTTGACCGGAGCGACTTTGACAACCTGCGCGAGCCGAACCCGCATGCCAAAGCCGGAATTCCCGGCGCTTCCGATAACAAGAACCTCGTGCTGCATGATACGCCGCATCCGCCACTGCAGGGAACGGCGTTGGCGGTCTATCTCCTGCGCGGTCTGGGCGTCCTTCTGGGGTGTATTACGGTCGTTGCGGTCTACAACGCCGCATGGGAACTGGCTTCCCGGCAGCTTATAGCGTTGGTCGCCGCTGGCATTACAGCATTCAACCCGATGTTTCTGTTCATCAGCGCGTCGGTCAACAACGACAATCTGGTGACAGCGCTCAACAGCCTCATTCTGTGGCAGATGCTCGTGATGCTGCGGCGTGGGTTTTCGCCGTGGCGCAGCCTTGCGCTGGCCGTGCTTATCATGCTGTCGTCGTTGAGCAAACTGAGCGGACTCGTGCTCGTTCCCGTGGTGGCACTGGCCGGGTTGTGGATCGCGTGGCAGCGACGAGACGTGCGCGGGTTATTCGTGCTTGGAGGGCTGATGGCGGTCGTCTGGCTGGTGGGAGCGGGATGGTGGTACGCTCGCAACCTGACGCTCTACGGCGAACTCTTTGGCACGCAGACGATGGTCGCGGTGGCAGGGCCGCGTTTGGAGCCGTTCACGCTTGTCACGTTGTTGGAGGAGTTCGAGGGTTTTCGCGTCGGCTACTGGGGCTGGTTCGGCGCGGTCAACATCACAACGTTTCCGGGGTTCTACCGCGTTATGGACGCGGTCGTTATCCTTGCACTCGTTGGGCTGCTGCTCTGGCTCATCCGTCACCGTCGCCATACCGGCAGGTTAATCCCTGTCTTGCTGCTGGCGCTCGTGCTCGTTACCGGCTCCATCGCGCTCATCGGATGGACGGCGCAGACCTACGCATCGCAAGGACGCTTGCTGTTCCCGTACGTCGCCGCGACGAGTCCATTGCTGGCGCTGGGGCTTGATACGCTGCTGCGCCGTTTGCGCGACTGGTTGGCGACGTTCGCGCTGGCTGGCGTTGGGCTACTGGCAGCGTTCGCGTTTGTCGTGCCGTTCGCCAGCATCGCGCCACAGTACGCGCCGCCGCTACCGCTTAATACGATCTCCACGGGCGCGAAACCCGTGTACGCGCGCTTTGGGGATGTGGCCCTGATCGCCTATGAAACGCCTGATCGACGTTACGAACCTGGCGATAACGTGCCCATCACCGTCTACTGGCAGGTTCTGGAGCAGTCTGAACGCGATCTCAGCCTTTACCTGCACGCGGTTGATGCCGCTGGCGACGTGATCGGGCGCATCGACACTTTCCCCGGCGCGGGGCGGCTGCGTACGACGACCTGGGAGCCGGGTGCAATTTACGCCGATTTTTATCAGATTCCGCTGGACGAAGGGGCGCAGGGGCGCTCACAGTTGCGCGTGCAGGTCGGTTGGTGGCATTTTGCCAGCGGAGAAGTCATCGCGCCGGAAGACGAGAACGGCACGCCGCTTGAAAGCGTGATGCTCGACGCCGGAGGCTTCGCCGGACCAGCGCCGGAGCCAGAGGTACAAACGCTGGTCGAGCCGGTGCGCTTCGGCGGCGTCATTGATCTCACCGGCTACACACTGGATGAAAACCAACTGACGCTGGCATGGCGAGCGGCCGGCACGCCACAGGCCGACTACACTGTCTTTGTTCAGGTGCTTGATGCCGGGAACCGGATTGTCGGGCAGGGCGACGCGCCGCCTGATCTGCCGACACGCTACTGGCGCTCAGGCGACGATGTGACGACAGAACATACAATCACCTACCAGCCGGCGCTTGAGGCAGGCGAGTATCGCCTGATGATTGGCTGGTATCGTCCTGACGATTTCTCGCGTCTCGAAACAGCATCGCCTGATAACGCCTACGAACTGGCGCGGATTACTCGCTAGAGTCTGGCGCTGAAAGGGTAATATCCGCCCACGGCAGCGTTGGGTTGCCTGCGTCGTCCACAAGCTGGCTGTTCACGAACCGGTCGTTTTCGAGGGTGTACATGCCGACGCGGAGTGTCACCGTTTCGGTGGGGACGTCTGCCTCGATCCACGTGATGATGGTGTCTCCCGCGCACCAGAAGTATTCGGGATAAAAGCTGGCGTCCTGCTGGCCGATTTTCTCGCCCGCGCTATCGAGGAAATGGGCGAAATACTGGTACGCCCGTTCGCCCTGACCGGGCAGCTTCCATTGTAGATAAATCCGATTCTCTTCAAGATGGTAACCTGTCAATTCGACGCCGTTATCAAAGCGCGCGAGATGAACAGGCTGCATCTCCGGGCCGTTCCATTCTGGCGCATTGTCGAACGGCGTGATTGTGTAACTGCCTTCGCCGGGGCGCAGCGGATAGGTCGTACTGTTCTCGCTTTCGTACAGGTCGCCGGTGGCCGGGGGCAGGGCGTTTGGCGCAGTGAGCAGCGCAAATGGACCTTCGGGAAACACGGCGATGCCGCCGGAAGCGATCACCAGTTCGCGCACGCATTCCGCCGAGTTATAGAGTAGTGCCTTCCATACGGGTTGCCCGCTTTCGCCGGTTGTGCCGCCGGCGATCAGAACATCGTCGTAAGGCTTCAGCGCATCCCGAACCGACATCAGATAATGCACGGGAGTTGGCTGAAGTTCGGGCAGCACGTTATCGATGTTCTGTAGAAAGCGCAGATAGGCCCAGCCCTGCGTCAGTACGGCTATGCCGAACACGCCCATAAGGGCTATTCGCAGGGCAGCGCGAGGCGCGAGGCGTTCGAGCAGCCAGTCGAGGCCAACAGCCGCCAGCAGGGCCATGAGTGGCAGGTTCGGAATGAAGTAGTGGGGATAGACGCCTGTCCAGTTTGGCAGAAAGATGGCGAAGGGCAAAAACACCCACAGCCCGAACAACACCGCCCAGAACCAGCCCCGGCGACGCGGGCTGATAACCTGTCCGAGAGCCATGAATGCCGCCGGAACAAGCCAGAGCAGCGTGATTGCACTCGGAAATTCCAGCACGACGTCATATGCGCCGATGAGCGGCATTCCGACCCATGGACCGCCCAGCCCGGTCATCAGTCGGGCGAGATAGAGCAACGCCTTATTGCGTAAAATCAGCGAATCGAGCCGGTCGACCACATCGAGCGCGGTAGCCGAAGCGGCATCCGTTGCCTGTGATAGCCCGACGGCGAAGGGGACCAGCGTGGCAATCCCGATCAGGATGCCAAGGCCGGTTGCGCGCCAGTCGATTTGCTGGCGTCCGCGTAAGACGATCCACAACAGGGCGGGCAACAGCGTCCATGCCGCATAATGGATCTGCGCGCCGATCAGGAACAGCGGCAGCATCGCGATTTGCCCCCAGCGCTTGCCTTCCAGATAACCTTCAAGCGCCGCCAGCAAGGCCAACAACAGGATTGGCGTGTGATAGTCCTGCGCCCAGATCGAGCGGCTGTAGTGAATGGCATGGGGATGTAGTGCGTAGGCCAGCGCTGCCAGCAGCGCAATGCGAGGGCCAAAATAGCGATAGCCGAGATACCACAATAGGCCGACGCCGAAGACGTTGAACGCGGCGATGATCATGGTCACGACCTGCGGGTCGTCGGTGAAGAGATAGGGGATCGCCAGCACGTACACGGTCATCGGCGAGTTGGGGATGCCCGCTGACGATTGTATGCCGAGCGTCGGTATCGACTTGCCGTTTACGAGATCAAGCGCCAGCGTGGAAAGCGTCGCCTGATCGTAAGCGTAATCGGTCAGACGCCCCAGATCGCTCATACGCGCGAACGCGGCAACCAGCAGCACGAGTATCAGACCTGCGAGGTGTCGCCTCGCAATGTGGCGGCGGGCTGTAGGGAGTGTATCGGAGTGCGGCGTCGGAATGGCGATGCTGGTCACGAGGGCTCGCTTTCAGTCTCTAGTGGCAGGTCAAGCCAAGGTGCGGCTGGATTGCCTGCCTCATCAAGCAGGTCGGCGTTCATGAACTGGTCGCCTCGCAACGTGTAAAAACCAACGCGCAGGGTAGCAGCATCCGCCGGAACGTCAATGCCGGTTCTCGTCAGTAATCCAGTGCCCGCGCACCATGTACGGCTATCGAGAAACGGGCCGTCCTGCTGTGTAAGGCGTTCGCCACTGGCATCGAGCAGGTGGATGAACATCTGGTACTGCGTCTCGCGCGCTTCGGGCAGCCGCCAGTGCATTTGAATCCCATCGCTCGACACTCGGTAGCCGGTGAGTTCAACCTCGTTTGCAAAGCGCGCCGGGGCGATTGGCGTTAGGTCGTCGCCGAGTTGCGGCGGTTGATCATATTCGAGTAACGCATAACCAGGTTTCGTATAGTCATAAAAAGAAACAGGCACGCCATCCCCATACAGACTGCGAGCCGTGCCGATCTCGATCCCCGGCGTGATGAGTGTTGCAAATCTGCCTTGCGGCAGCGGAATGAGGGCCGCCCCATCCGTCGACACGACGCAACGTTCACCGCCCAGCAGGGCAGTCCACACCGCCGGTTCCTGGCTGTAGTCGATGCGCGCATCTGATGCCAGCACGACGATGTTTTCATACCGGAGCAGAGCATCGCGTACCGGCATGATCTGGGCCAGCGGTGTGCCGAAGCCTTCTGTTTCATTGGATGAAACGTAGCGTAGAAGACCACGCCACCAGATGAATTGTGACAGCAAAATGGCGGCAAACCCCGTTAGCATGACCGTTTGCACCAGCGGTTGCCGGGGCAGATGCCTCATGATCCAGTCAACCGCAATGCCGGTGCAAAGGCACAATGCGGGAATTACGGCGATGAAGTAATGCGGGAATACCTCGGTCCATGTGATTGAGAACGCCAGCAGCGGCACGCCAATCCAGAGCGCGACCAGAGGCGCAAGCGGTCGATAGCGCGGCATCCACACAGCGCCGAAGCCTGCCAGCGCCAGCACGCCGAGCAGCGACCACAGCTGCGGCTGAGATGGAACGACTGCCAGCAGCGCCGCCGGGTTATCCGGCGCGATCTCGTTTTCCAGCCCCAGCCCGGTGGCGAAACGCGCGAGCGTTATGGCAGCATCGCCTGTGATAGCCACGTGTTCGCTACGTCCAACGGCGTTCGCCAGACGGTTCGGGTCCTCCTGCAGCGTTTGTGAAAGACCGGCGGCATAGGGCAATAGCGCAATCACGCCTAGCGCCAGGCTTGCGGCAAGGCCGGGCCACCACAGGCGCTTGCGACCGGTCCATAGAAGCCACAACAGAACGGGCAGCAGCGCCCAGGCCGCAAAGTGGATTTGTAGCGCGAACAGAAACACAGGCAGGAACAGGACCTGAGCCCGGCGCTTGCCCTCGCGGAAGCCGAGTAGCCCAAGCAGCAGCGCTGTCAGCAGGAACGGCGCGAGCAAGTCCTGCGCCCAGATTTTGCGGCTGTAAAGCGCGGCCCACGGACTGATCGCGTACGCCAGCCCGGCGACGAGCGCGACATTGGGACTGAGATAGCGAAACGCCAGCAGCCACAACAGACCGACGCCTGCCACATTGAGCGCGGCGACGAACATCGTTGCCACGACGGGGTCGCTTGTCACGGCGAACGGAACCGCCATAACATAAACGCTGGTCGGCGGGTTGGGAACGCCGACCGACGACGGCATCCCGGTTAAGGGGAGAGCGCCGCCTGCGGCGAACTCACGCGCCAGTCGCGTCAGCCATGCTTCGTCATGCTTAAACTCGACAATGCCCGGTTCGCCGAGGCGCACCAAGGCGGCGGCAAACAGCACAATCGCCAGTGTCAGCAGGTCGCGGCGGGTAACGCGGTTCACGGCCGGCAAGGTTTACCATCCAGCGGCAGCAGCAGGCGGTTGTCGGGCAGGGCAGCGCTGTTTTGTGTCGCCGTCAGGCGAGCGCCGTCCGGTGTGTAAAGGCCGACCGCGAACTGCGCTACCGTTTCGTCGGTCTGGACAATGCGCCGCTCGTGCAGCGTCTGGCCCGGCGTCCATAGATGTGTCGGATAATCGCCGTTGAGCGGCGGGCCATCCGCCTGCGCGACCATTTCGCCGTCCTCAGCCAGCGCATGCACGAAGACTTTCAGATCGGCAGGCGGTGCGGACTCCACATGCCAGAAAAGATCGACTGCGTAACCGCCATCTATTGCTCCGGCGCTGGCGCAATGCAGAGAAATGCTTTCGCCAAAGGTGGCGTTCAGGCGGTTTTCGACAGGCGTTCCTTCACCTGTAATGCGAATGAGCGGCTCAAGCAGGACGCGGTCCGCTCCATCGGGCAGGCGCAACGGCTCGCCAGAGTCAACATGCAGCATTTGCACCGAGACACGCGCGACATATGGTGGAGCGTCATCGAACACGCGCAGTTCATGTACCTCGGATGCGAAACGGTCGGGCGGGTAACCGACACTGTGGCCACCGCCGGGGAAGAACGGCTCACTCGCCCCCCATGCTTCCGTGAGATTCAGGTTGACAAGCTGCACGACCGGACGATAAAAGTCATCGATTTCGCGCTGCGGCCGCCAGTAAAGCGTGATGCTAAAGACGTTTCCCGGCGCGACCTCGTGCTGATCCAGCGTGTAGCCGAGCAGAACAAACTCGTCGCCAAATGGCGCATCGACCCGGGTTTCCATGTAGACCGGATCGTCGGGTGGGGAGCGATGGCGGAATAGCAACGTGTTCGGCGTCAGGATCAGGGAATTGATCAGGGCGAACCCGATGACGCCAGCAGCAACAAGGCCCGCCATACGGGGTTCCAGCCGTTCCGATGGTATCGGAGGCGACGGCGCGCGCCGCGCAAATGCCAGCACGCCCGCGACGATGCACAGGCTTGCTAACGTGATGACCGAACCGGCGGTTTGCGCTGGCGTACCCGTATAGGCAAGCTCGACAATGTGCTCGCCTTCGGGTAGATCGACGGTAATCAGGCCGAATTCGTCGTCGGCGTAAATTTCGACCGGCTCTCCGTTGAGCGTCGCTGTCCAGCCGGGGAAATAATACTGGTGGAAGCGCACGCTGTGCGGCTGCGCCAGCCTTACGCGCACGGCGGCAGTGTCCACCTGCTCAACCTGCATGATCTCGCCATAGCGCGCCATATCGACGCGATAGACGACAACCCGCAGCGGGTTAGTCGCATACTCCTTTTGCTCAGGCGCGGAGAGCGGCAGTGGGATGCGCTCACCCCAGATCGGATCGAATTCGTCGTAGCTGGTTGTGCCCCAGGTATAGTTCGTCAGCTCAAACTCGATTTCGTCTTCAGCGGTCAGATCGTCCCAGACGAGAAAGCGCTGGTTCGGGTAAACCAATGGCAGTGCCGCGACCAGAACGGCGACCATGCCCAGCGCCAGCGCTGCCGTCCGCCAGCGCCGGGGGAGCAGAAGGATACTCGCGCCGCCCGCCAGCGCGATCATCACCGAGCCTACGCGTAAAAAGCGCTCAGGAAAGCGTAGTTGCCGGAAGAACGGAATGCCCAGCCAGACAGGCAGCGAGACTTCCAGCAGCATGAACAGTGTGAACCCGAGGCCAAGCAGCAGCAGCGCCAGCAAAGCGTACTGCCTGCGCCGGAACAGCGCGATCAGACCGGGGACTGCCAGGATGCCCCCAACCAGCCCCAGCGTCGTTGGCAGCTCGAAACGCAGGTCAGTCAGGTCCATCGGCAGCGGCTGCGCGAACACTTCGGCTGGCGTCAGGAAGTTGCTGATCAGGTAATCGACGTTGTCCTCCGCGCCACGCGCCGCCTGCACATAACGCAGTTCCATGACCAGAGGCAGCATGAAGATCGCTGTCAGCGCCGCGCCTAATGCCAGACCTCCGAAAACCCCCGTCAGTCTGGGAAGCAGGGTATTCCAAGCCTTGCGGGAAGCCCACAGCGGCGCGACAAGCGACAGGGGGGCGACGAACAGCGCGGTGATGAACGTGATCGGCTGGTGTGACAGGACGAGACCCGCCAGCGGCAGGACGATACGCAAAGTGCCGCGCAGGCTGGGCCGGGCGGCAACATCGGCAATGCCGGCGAACAGCCACGGAACGAACGCTGCCGCCAGCATCTGCGGCAGGCTGCCCTGATCCCAGACTTCAAACAGGCGCGATGGCGCGTAAGCCCAGAGCATGACAGCTAGCAGGCAGGCCATGGGGGGCAACCAGCGCCGCGCCAGATGGTAGACGCCGACACTACCGAGCACCCACGCGAACGTCGCTACGACGGTGAACGCGGCGGTCGCGCTGAAACCGAGGCGCACGAGCAGCCCGCCGAGGTAGAATACGCCCGGCGGGTAAAAGTTGAAAATGGGATAGCCGAAGCCGATATGAAACCAGGGAATCCAGCGCGGCCAGAGATTGCCTTCGCCAAGCATGACGGACATGGCGAAAATGCGCTGGACATGCAGCGGGCCATCGGCTGTGTTGATAACGCCGTTCGCCAGCGTCGGCAGAATCCCGACGAGCGGGAGCAGCGCGGCGACGAAGTAGCCGGGGTCCGGCCGGGGGAAGCGACGGCTCACGATTCCAGTTCGACGGTCAGTGCGACCGCTTCAGCCCCGCCCAGGCACAGCGCCGCCAGCCCGCGCTTCAGGCCGCGCTCCTGCAGTGCATGGATCAGCGTGACGAGGACGCGCGCGCCGCTTGCGCCTAACGGATGGCCCAATGCGATAGCGCCGCCGTTGACATTGACGCGCTCCATATCAATCGGATAGCCCTCGCGCGCCAGCCCTTTGGCGTCGGCCAACACCTGTGCGGCGAATGCCTCATTGATCTCAAACAGATCGACATCGTCTATTGACCAGCCCGCGCGTTCCAGCGCCAGTGGAATGGCTTTGACGGGCGCATAGAAAATCCAGGCCGGATCAACAGCGGCGTGGGCATAGCTAACGACTCTGGCCAAAGGCTGGTGGTTGTGCCTGTCCGCATATTCCCGGCTGGTGACGACGAGCGCAGCCGCACCGTCGTTCATGCCCGGAGCGTTGCCTGCCGTGACCTTGCCGCCTGCTTCAAACGCTGCCGGAAGGCGGGCCAGCGCTTCCAGCGTGGTATCGCGGCGGATTGGTTCATCGGTTTCGACGATGATTTCCCCTTTGCGATTGCGAATCGTCACAGGCGCAATTTCGCGCCTGAACGCGCCGCGGTCGGTTGCTTCGGCGGCGCGCTGGTGGCTGCGGAGGGCTAGCTCGTCCATTTCCTCGCGGGTCACGTTCAGTTCGCGGCCGATGAATTCTGCCGCCTGCCCCATGCTCCAGTCGCACAGGCTGCACCACAGGCCATCGGTTTGCAGCGAGTCGCGCAGTTGGACATGGCCGTATTTATTCCCCATACGTACGTTGTCGTTCAGGTACGGCGCGCGGCTCATGCTTTCAACGCCGCCTGCCAGATAAACATCGCCGTCTCCGGCGCGAATGGCCGATGACGCGATCATGACTGCTTTCAGGCCGCTGCCGCAGACCTTATTGACGGTCATGCCGCCGACACTGTCTGGCAGGCCAGCGCGCAGGCTGATCTGGCGGGGTAGCGCCTGACCGACGCCCGCACTGACGACGTTGCCGACGATGACCTCATTGACGTGCGCGGGTTCAACGCCGCTGCGTTCGATTGCGGCGCGGAACGCGACCTGTCCGAGCTCCGCAGCGGTAAGCGGTGAGAGCGCTCCGAGGAACTTGCCAATCGGTGTACGCGCGCCACTCAGAATCACCGCATCACGAGGACTCTTGCCGTTGTTTGCCATGCTGGATTTACTCTCTGTGTGTCGTCGCGTGCGCGACACGAAATTGAAGCGCCGTTCGGCTGGGGCGGATTATAAGAAAGGCGGCGAGTGGAAACAAGTGCATGACAAAGCGCAAGTGCTATAGTAAATGCCAGACTCATCGACTGTGGAGGAGTGTGTTGTATGTCGGTTGATCGTACTCAGACGCTGCTGGTTACCGGGGCATCGGGCCATCTGGGGCGTCGGGTTGTCGAACTGTTACTGGAAGCTGGTGCAGGGCCGGTGATTGCCACGACGCGCACGCCGGAAAAACTCAACGATCTGGCGGCGCGTGGCGTGACCGTTCGTAAAGCCGATTTCAATGATGCTGCCTCGCTCGCGCAGGCTTTTTCAGGTGCCGATCGTCTTTTGCTCATCAGCACCGATGAAACGAGCACGCCCGGCCTGCGATTACAACAGCACCGCAACGCGATCAAGGCGGCTGAAGAGGCTGGCGTTCGGCATGTGGTCTACACGTCGATTGTCAATCCCATTCCTGAATCGCCGGTCTTTGTGGTGCCGGATCACCGCGGCACAGAGGAAGCCTTGCAGGAGAGCGGGCTTGGCTGGACGGTGCTGCGTAACAATATTTACGCCGATATCCTCCTGCCATCGCTTGTACAGGCCGTGCAAATGGGCAAGCTGTTCAGCGCGGCGGGGGACGGCAAAATCGGCTATGTGACGCGCGAAGACTGCGCCCATGCGGCAGCGGCGGCCCTCCGCGCTTCGTTTGAGGGGCGGCGCGTGCTCGATATCACCGGGCCAAAGGCGGTTTCGCAGGCAGAACTGGCCGAGATCGTGACGCGGCTGAGCGGTAAAACAGTCACCTACGTGCCAATTCCGGTTTCAACGCTGGTCGACAATCTGGTCGCTGCGGGGCTTCCCAAGCCAGCAGCGGAAGGCATTGCCTCGTTCGATGCCGGCGCTGCACAGGGATTACTGGATGTTGCGCCGGGCGCGCTTGAAGAACTGACCGGGCGCAAGCCGACCAGCGTGGAAGCGTTCCTTGAGATGCACCGTGATGCCATCGCTGCGGCTGCCGCAAGCGTAGGGTGACCGCGCTCTACGCTCTCAACCTCGCCCTTGCGGCCTCGTTGCGCTCTCCAAAACCTGAGACGCGCTCCACGTGCTCCATCTCGATTTGGCGAGGCAAGCAGAGGCCGCGCTGAACTGAGGCTGCCCTTTTCCCCGCTTGCGCTCCGTGTCAGGAGGGCTTTGTGACGGGAGAAGGGCAGCAGGATTCCTGCTCCTGATGACGATGGTTAGCATGAGCGGTTATGTCTGCTTCATAAATGCCATGACGTTGCTCCAACGTGCCGCTCCTCATCGTCTTGCCATCTCTCAATGCGTTGCTGCGTGATAAAATGGGACAGACGCGACTCCGTTAGGAAGTTACCCTGTATGGCGTACGACGCCCAAGTCTTGCAGGCTGCACTCGGCGCGCGACCCTTTCGCTACTTCGATGTCATCGACAGCACCAACGACATTGCGCTCGACTGGCTGCGAAAAGGCGCACCGGGCGGGGCAGTGGTGCTGGCGGATGAGCAAAAGCGGGGGCGCGGGCGCTTGGGACGCACATGGCATGCGCCCGCCGGGTCGGCGCTGATTGTATCGATCGTGCTCGATGTCCTGCCAGACACAGTCGGGCGGGTGACGCAGCTTGGCGCGGTTGCGGTATGCGAAACGCTTGAAGCTGCCGGCGTTCCCGGCGTTGGCATTAAGTGGCCGAACGATGTGCAAGTTGGCGGAAAAAAGGTCTGCGGAATTTTGCCTGAGGCCGCCTGGAGTGGCGATCACCTGCTTGGCGTGGTGCTCGGTATCGGTTTGAACGTGCGCATTGACTTTCGCCGAACCGGGCTTGAGGACAGCGCCACGAGTATTGAACCCGCGCTGGGCCGGCCTGTCGACCGGGTGGAACTGCTGAAGGCCCTGCTGGAACGGGTCGATGCCTGGATACCCCGAATTGCGTCGGCTGACTTGCATGATTCGTGGCGTGCTCGCCTCACGATGTTGGGCCAGCAGGTTATTGTGCGGGATGTGGACGGCGATATTCACGGTCTGGCTGTCGATGTCGACGCTCAGGGAGCGCTCATGGTGGCAACTGGGCCAGATAGCGACATTCGGCGCGTTGTTGCCGGTGACATTGCTTTAGGAGAATAAGGTTCGGCCAACATGGGCCTGAAGCTGGACTGGGAAATCGAAGCCGAGCAGGCACAGGTTCGCAATGTGGGCGAAGACGTCGAGAGCATTCGACAGCGCCGGCGTGCCCGCATTCGCGTCCTGCTGGTGATCCTTTTCGTGCTGCTGTTATTCGCGGCGGGCGCGCTTGCGATTGTCCTGCGCCTGCGCTACGTCGAGAGCCTGATCGAAGATAATCTCCGTAACACGGTCGAGGCGGAAGTCGCCGCGCTGCGTATCGGCGATCGCTCGGCATACCTCGGTATCCAGCGCAGCGCCACCGAAGACTGGCTGCACGCGCAGGAACGCAATTTCGACGCTTACCAGTCGCTGAAAACACTTCAGAACACGCAACTGACCGGCCATATTCATAATGTGACCATCGACGGCAACCGCGCTCGTGTGGTTGTCGAGGAAATCATCGACGGGGTGCCCTATGCCCGTGTGTGGTTCTACTGGAATTATGAAGATGGCTGGCGACACGTGCCGCCCGATACGACCTTCTGGGGCGAAGTGCGAAGCCTTTCTGGCACTGGCCTGACGATCCGTTATCGAGCGCTGGACGAACCTCTGGCAGCCGCGATGCTGCCGAAGGTCGAGGCGTGGCTGGAGGACGGCTGCGAAATTCTCGGTTGCGCCACGCTGCCGTCGCTGACGTTTGAAATCGTGCCTACCGATGTCTCCGAGCCGCTCTGGTCGCCGGCTAATCCATGGTCGATGCAGATACCGTCGCCGTCCATAGATCGTGTGCGTCTCGATCAGCCGTTCAGTCCGTCTTTGCAGGTTCCGGTTGCGAACCTGCTGGCGTCCCGGCTGGTCGATCAGGCTGTGGATAACCGCCAGCTTGATCCGTATAGTGACGCAGCCTACCTGCGCCGGGCTGCCGGCGACTGGCTGGCCGGGCGCTTCACGGAGGCGCAGGAACAAAGCGTGCTTGTGGATAGTCTGGCCCAGATTTACGGCCTGGACAGCGTCCGTCGTTTGCTGCACCTGCTCCAGCCCGAATCGGACATACAGGTTCTAACCGAAGTGACCGGCATGCCCTCGCTGGATCAGACAGGGCTGCGCTGGGATGACTTTCTGGAGTGGCGGCTTAATCTCGAAAGCGAGTTGATTCTCAACCGCGACGAAGCGAATTTCCTGCGCCTGTATGATACGGGGGATGAAACCGCGCGCACTTTGGCCTATAACCGCTTTGCACAGGGCGTAGCGCCGGGGCCGAACGAAGTTGTCGCGGTCACTGCCGGCACAGACGCTGCTGGCACACCGCTTCTGCACGTCCGGGTTCAGACAAGCAATGAGATTTCATTAAGCGAAAGTGAAGTTGTATTCAGGTTGGTTGAGGGAAGCTGGAAGCGTCTTAATTGACACAACGTAAAGACAGCGATACCTTAATGATTGAGCGGTCAGTTTGGAGGATGCGGTAATGCTGGACGAACTGCGACAAAGCGCGTTTGTCGAGGACGATTTTGATTTTGAGGACGATGTAGAGCTAGACGTACCGGTTCGCGAGGGCCGCGAACGCTATTTCCTCGGCTTGCGGCCTGTCGAGCGCATGATGCTGTCGATCTTCCTGTTTCTCAATGTCTGCGTGCTCACACTCGCGCTGCTGATCGCGACCGGGCGGCTGGTTCTGTAGACTGCTCGTAGTCCGGAAAGCGACTCGCAGGTCGCTTGATGAGTCATCCCATCCGCTCTTAAGCGGTTCGCCGTGCACGCAACTGGTTATATCTGGTGTGGAAGGCGATTACCCCTCGCGCTCTTGAAGTTCTGCCTCGATTGCCTCTATGTGGCTTCTGGCCTCCGCCGCGTGTTCCCCGAAAGGCGCAAGCTCGATATAGGCTTTGAAATCTGCCAGCGCGTTTTCCAGCGGCCCCTGACTGTAATATAGCAGGCCGCGCCCAAAATAGGCTGGCGCGTAGGTCGGGTCGATCTCCAGCGCCCGGTTATAGTCTGCCAGTACCTGATCCCATTCCGATTGCAGTGTCATACGCTGAGCGCGTTCGACATAAAGCGCGCTGTCGTTCGGGCGCAGCGCGATTGCGGCGTCCATATCGGCCAGCGCCAGATCGAACTGTGACATGAGCGCGCGAACCTGCGACCGGGCGACCAACGCTTTGATATGCCGGTCAATGCTATAGTCCGGCTGGTCAGGCGCGGACGCCGCCACCAGTGCATCCATCAGTTTCGTCGCGGCTTCGGGCTGCCCAAGTTGCACGTTGATCCATGCCAGATTGATGGCAGCGTGAGGCGCGCGGCTGAGACTGGGCGCGGCGGCGATGACGCGCTCGAAATGCCTGCTTGCGCCCGGTTTGTCGTCAGCGCGCAGGCGGCAGGCTCCCATGTAGAACTCGGCGGCCAGCGCGGCATCCATCGTTGCAAAGACCTGAGCGCTCTGGTTCAGGCGGGCTTCTGCAGCCGGACAGTCGCCCAACAGCGCCATGCCGACGCCAACCAGATGGTTGAGCGCCTGCTGGCTTGCAGCCTCATCGGTGGCATCAAAGGCCGGCAGCGCGTGTACCGGCCCGTCGAAGCTGAGTTTGACGATTGGAGAGGCAGGCAGGCTACCACCGCTGATGACATCCAGATTGAGCGCCAGCCGCGAAGTATCGGTTTCCTGCACAACCAGCAACTGGATAACCGGGTGCGCCTGCGCTGCCGCTGTCTGGGCTAGCGCATCCGGCAGTTCATCGACCACAAAAATGCTGACATCGAGCGCCTGAAATTCTGCCGCCAGTCGTGTCAGAAAATTCTGTGCGGCGGCATTGGTAGGGGCCGCCGGGGCCACGAAATAGATGACCTGGTCAATATCCTGAGCAGTGGCCGAAAAAAGCGCGCCGATAAGCAGAAGTGGCAGCAACAGCCAGCGCAAAACGTGTCTCATGAGGGTTCGACTCGCTTTCTCTGCGCGGGCGATTGTAGCACACTTCGCGGCGGGGTTTCTGCCTCGATTTAAGCGGTGGAATGCGGTATAATAGCCGGATAAATTGCACACACTTTCTGATGTTCTATTTGCGCGTGTGTTAGGAAACCATGATCGGCAGTTTCCAGCCACAATGGCCCGCCGTTTCCCGGTCTTCCACAGACAGCGCCAGATTTCACCGATGCGCCGCAACAATTTACTGCCCCGGTTTCTCCAGCCAGCAGTATCATGTGGTCGCTGGATAGAACATCTTTTCGGTTGAGGCGCGTGTCGCCTGCCATTGTGTGACGGTACGGACGAGTAAGGAGTGCGCTGGCACTGCCCCGCAATGCCGGGCGACAGGTTGCTGCGCGGAGGATATTCATGGACACCATTGGACAGATTCGCCCCATCAACATCAACGAGGAGATGCGGGGGAGCTATCTGGATTACGCCATGAGCGTGATCGTAGCGCGGGCTTTGCCCGACGCGCGTGACGGCCTCAAGCCTGTCCACCGCCGCATCCTGTACGCGATGCACGATATGGGCATCCGTTCCAATTCGGCCTACAAGAAAAGCGCCCGCGTTGTTGGCGAGGTGCTTGGTAAGTATCACCCGCACGGCGATGCTTCAGTTTATGACGCCATGGTTCGCATGGCGCAGGATTTTTCCCTGCGTTATTTGCTGATCGACGGGCAGGGAAACTTCGGTAGCGTCGATGGCGACAGCGCCGCGGCCATGCGGTATACCGAAGTCCGGCTGGCGCGGATGGCTGAAGAGCTGCTCGTCGACATCGACATGGACACCATCGACTTTGTCGATAATTACGATGGCACGCAACAGGAACCAAGCGTGCTTCCCGCGCGGCTGCCCAACCTCCTCCTCAACGGCAGCAGCGGTATCGCCGTTGGCATGGCTACGAATATCCCTCCGCATAACCTGCGCGAGATTGCCCAGGCAATCGTTCATCTCATCGACAACTATGATCGCCTGGATGATATCACCGCCGATGAATTGATGCAGTTCGTCCACGGGCCGGATTTTCCGACCGGCGCGCTGGTTGTCGCGAACGACGAACTGAAAGAAGCTTATGCAACCGGACGCGGCCGGGTCGTCATCCGCGCGAAGGCGGAAATCGAAGAAGCGCACAATGGCCGCTTTCGCATCGTGTTTACTGAAATCCCCTATCAGGTCAGCAAGACAGCCATCATCGAGCGTATCGTCTCGCTGGTACGGGAAGACCGCCTGCCCGCGGTTGCCGACCTGCGTGACGAGAGCGACCGCGAAGGGCTGCGGCTGGTCGTCGAATTGAAGCAGACAGCCCAGCCGCTAAAAGTGCTGAACCAGCTTTACAAGTACACGCCGCTGCAAAGCACCTATGGCATTCAGATGCTGGCGCTGGTCAACGGCGAACCGCGCACGCTCAGCCTGAAGCGGGCCTTGCAGATTTACATCGACCATCGTTATGAAGTGATCGTGCGTCGCTCTCAGTTTGAGTTGAGAAAACTGCGGGCGCGGGCGCACATTCTCGAAGGTCTGCTCAAGGCGCTGGGCAGCATCGATGAAGTCATCCATACCATTCGCAACGCCGAAAACACCGACATTGCCCGTCAGCGGCTGATGGCCCGCTTCGAGCTTTCTGAAGCGCAGGCTAACGCGATCCTCGATATGCAGCTTCGTCGTCTGGCCGCGCTGGAGCGCCAGAAGCTGCAGGATGAATACAATCAGGTTCTACAACGTATTGCCTATCTGGAAGACCTGATCGCCTCGCCGCCGAAGATCCTTGCCGTGATCCGCGAGGACATTCAGGAACTGGCCGACACCTATGGCGACAACCGCCGCAGCGAGATTGCCTACGGCCTGAGCACCGAGTTCAACGAGGCTGATCTCGTCCGCGAGGAAGAGTGTGTGCTGCTGCTCACACAGCAGGGATATATCAAGCGCGTGCCGTCGACTGCTTATCGCGCGCAGCGTCGCGGCGGCAAGGGCGTCATTGGCGTCATGCGTAAGGAAGAGGACGTCGTTGCCGATATCGTCACCGCCAGCAGTCTGGACCACGTGCTCTATTTCAGCAACAAGGGCAAGGTTTATAGCGAGCGGGCCTATGCCATTCCCGAAGGCCAGCGCGCGAGCAAGGGAACGTCGATTTACAGCGTGCTCAACCTCGATTCGGACGAGCGTATTACCGCGATTTTGCCGGTGGCGTCGTTCGAGCAGCAGGGGTATTTCGTCATGGTGACGCGTCAGGGGCGTATTAAGCGCGTTCATCTGGACGAGTTTGCCGAAGTGCGGCCCAGCGGCCTGATTGCCATGACGCTGGACGAAGGCGATACGCTGAACTGGGTGAAATATACCAACGGCAGTCAGGACGTCATCATTGTGACCGAGAACGGCCAGAGCATTCGCTTCCGCGAAACGGACGTGCGTGTCATGGGCCGCCCGGCTGCTGGTGTCAACGCCATCCGCCTGGAAGCGGGCGATCAGGTGGCGGGTATGGATGTCGTGTGCGATGAAGACTCACACGTGCTGGTGGTGACCCGCAATGGCTACGGCAAGCGCACGCTGATCGACCATTACACGGTGCAGAATCGCTATGGTCTGGGCATTCGCACATTAGCACGTAGCGAGCGCATCGGGCCGATTGTGGCCATGCGCTGTATCAACCCGGAAGACGACGTGCTCATTATTACCCGCGCCGGTATCGTGTTACGGACCAATCTGGAGCAGATTCGCGAGACAGGCCGCAGCGCGCAGGGCGTCAAATTGATGGATCTGGCCGATGACGACAGCGTGATCGGCATCGCCGTTATGGATGGCCAGTCGACAGGTGAAGGGATTGTCTCCAGCAATGGCGATCTTTCGGGAGACGAGGGCATGATCGGCGAGACGGCTGTTTAAGCGTCCTCTTCCAGCCGGAAACGCGCCCGGTATACCCGGCCTCCGGCTATCGCCATGGAAATAAAAATCCCACCGATGTTCCATACCGGTGGGATTTTTCGTCGTGCTTCATTCTGGGGAGGAAGGTTATTCTTCTTCCTCTTCCTCGTCGCGTTCGCGGCGGATAACTTCCGGTTCTGCGCTGGCTGCTTCCTCGACAGCTTCTTCCACTTCTTCTTCTTCAGCCTGCGCGCCTACCGCTACGATATGGACAAGCAGTTCGTCCTCATCTGCCAGAACCGTGATCTTGTCACCGAGGTTCAGGTCGCGAACATGAATGCCCTGACCGATTTCGGTCAGCGTGGAAATATCTACTTCAATCGCCGGAATCAGGTCGCTGGGCAGCGCTTCCACGTTCAGCGAGTTCACAACCTGCACTGCCTGACCCTGACGGCTTTCCACAATCGGGCTTTCGCCAACAAGGGTGACCGGCACCGTGGTTGTGACCTTCTGGCTCATGTCGACGGCCAGAAAGTCTACGTGCAGAATGTCGCCGCGAATGACATCGCGCTGGACTTCACGCGCCAGCACGGTGTGGGAGTCTTTGCCAACGCGGATGTCGAGCAATTGCGTGCCGCCTGCCTGCATTAACGCGAGCTGAAGCGGGCGATAGGGAACCTGCAAATGTACCGGGTTCGCCAGCTTGGAGCCGTAAATGACTGCGGGAACCAGACCCTGGGCGCGGAGCTGGCTCACTTTCTTGCCAATAATGGTACGTGGTTGCGCCTCTAAAGTGATTGTATCAGCCACTGTATTAAACTCCTTACAGCTCGTAGCGGGGCAGTCCCGGATCTAGCGTCATCGTCACATGCAAAAGCCCCGGAGCAGTGCCGGAGCAACGACGCATTTTAATGGTCGCCGTCTCACCCGTCAATGCCAAAGGTTTGAGGGGAAACAGAAGGAGGACGGCTGGCCCGCCGCACGGCAGCGGAAAGCGCCAGCACGACAATGCTCGCAAGCACGATAAACGCGACGCCTGGGATCGTTCCGTCGACCAGCATGGTCGGTGCGTTGACCAGAGCGTGGACGCCGGTGGCGATGAAAAGATTGCCAGTGCTGATGTAGATGGCGCAGAACACGAAGCCGAACAGCGCTGCGAACGCCAGGCTGGGCGCAAATTCCGCCACGCTGTACCCCATGGCGATGCGGTTGGGAAGATGGAGCAGCGTGAAAATCAGCGTTGAGAGCAGGATTGCCAGCGCCAGCTTTCGCCGGCGGTCATCAATGCGGAGCCTGTGATAAAGCTGTGGCAGCAGGAAGCCACGAAACTCAATTTCCTCCAGTAGCGCGTTGCCGAATAGCTGACCGGCAAGCAGCCCCAGAACGAACGGCGTCCCAGACTGTGACCAATGGGAGCTGATCTGCGCTTCACCTGTCAGCGTTAGGGCGGCGATCAGGCCGAAAACCTGCGCCAACCCCCAGATTAGCAGCGTGACGAGGACGCCGCTGCCGACTTTCTCCGGAAGCAAACCGAGGTTGGCCGGTCGCAGCCTTGCGACCAGCAGAAACAAAATACCGGGGATCAGCACCAGCCCGATCAAATTGGCGATCAGCGTGATGTTGATCAGCCCTTGCGTGGCCTTGATGATCGGGTCGAATACATCGCTGGCGAAGATGACAAAGTTTGTCACCAGCGAAAAGACGATCTGTACGACCAGAAACAGGGCGATGAATGTCCATGAGACCGGGCGTGTGTGTGCAAACATGGCGGCTCCACCACGGCTAAGCAACGATCACTTTTCAGTCTCGCCACAAACCTGACTCGGTGTCGTCGGTTAGAAGTTAGAGCTTGTACCTATGCTTCCAGCGCGAAAAGTGTGAACCAGCACAGCCCGGCGGGATGGATATCACTTCATAGCGGCAGACAGAGCATGATAGCGTGATTGAGGACGTAACCGGCCGTTTGCGTTGCTAACCGTGGGGTCGACACCCCAAGCCAAGGAGCAAGGTCGTGGAAGAGAACGTCTGGTCACACTTCGGGCAGTGGTGGGCGATGATTCTATGGATTATCGTCTTCGGGCTGTTCCTGCTTTTTATCCCCTTCTACCGGAAAAGCCAGCGGAAGCCTGCCAGCGTCTACCTGGCGTTCATCGTCGCGCTGGCGTTCGAAATGTTCGGCGTGCCGCTGACCATGTACGCGATCAGTTGGGCCATCGGCACAAACCTGCCTGAAGGCGTGCTGTGGGGGCACACACTGGTGCAGCATGTCGGGCTGGCGGGAACCTATGCCATGGGCGTCTTAACCGTCGCCGGCGCACTGCTCATCATTTTGGGTTGGCGACAGATCTACAAGGACTACTGGAGCAAGGAGGAGGGCAAGGGGAGGCTGGTGACAAGCGGCATCTATAACTACATCCGCCACCCGCAGTACACCGGCTTTCTGTTGATCACGTTTGGTATGCTGCTGGAATGGGCCACCCTGCCGATGTTGATTATGTGGCCGCTGCTACTGACGCTGTACTACCGGCTGGCGCGCAAAGAAGAAGCCATGATGGTCGAGGAATTCGGACAGGCATACCGGGACTATCAGCACCGGACGGGCATGTTTTTACCCCGGGTGTTTGGCCGCGGAACACAAAAACCGAGCAAATATCTGGCGTAGTGATTCGATAGTTAGAATACAAGGTAGGTAAAAATGGGCAGCGTTGTGGCAGAAAAGAAACGCCGCAGCGTTGCCCTGTTTTCAAGCGCGAAAACAAAAACGACCCACTTTGGATGGGCCGTTTTTCGGGAAGCGGGTAACGGGACTCGAACCCGTGACACCTTGCTTGGGAAGCAAGTGCTCTACCAACTGAGCTACACCCGCAACTGAGTGGAATTATAGGCTGTGCGCCGGGTGATGTCAAGGCTTCCGGGGAGCGTTCTGCTGCCGGTCTGATTTCGCTCGTTGCGCGTATTTATGCTTCCATTTCGCCTCGGCGTTCATGCTATAATGCGGCCCGTACGCACACGAGAAGGTCGCATTTGAACTCTGGAAAGCGTCTGCGCGTTGGGCTGTTTGGCACGCTTGGCAGCCTGATTGCCATCTATTTCGTTTTGTCGCAGGTGAATATGGCCGAGCTTGGCGCGGTCTTCAGCCGCATCCGCTGGAACTGGGTCGAGCTGTGCGCCTTGCTGCTGGTGTTTGGCTTGCTCGCGCGTGCGTGGCGCTGGCAGCTTCTGCTCAACGGCGCGTTGCCTCTCGTGCGCTCGTTCACCATCATGAATGTCAGTTATCTGGTAAACGGGCTGCTCCCGCTTCGTATGGGCGAGGTTGTGCGCGCCTTTCTGGCTACTCGTGCCGAGCCGCCGGTTCCGGTTTTCAGGTCGTTGAGCACGATTATCGTCGAGCGCTTGCTCGATTTGCTGGCGGTTGTTGGGCTGGTGTTAATCGCGCTGGCCTCCGGACCGCTGCCAGATCAAATTCGCGCCGCCGCCGTGTTCCTGGGCCCACTGGCGCTGGCCGGTTTTGTCGTTCTGGTCATACTGTCGCAGCGGCGGACGTTGGTTCACCGGCTGCTGGCCGCGCTTTCCGGGCGGTTTGCGTTGCTGCGCCGCTGGCGGGTTGACCGGCTGGTCGATCATTTTCTCGATGGCCTCGCGCCGCTGGCGAAGCCGCGCGCGCTCGGACTGGCGCTATTCTCGACGGCGGTCAGTTGGGGCTTTTCCGTCGTGGCAGGTTATGTCCTGATGTATGCTGTGTGGGATACGGCCAGTTGGTCCACAACGGCGCTGTTTATCGCGGCGGCGTCGCTGGCGATTGCTGTTCCCGCCGTGCCGGGTAACGTCGGCACTTATGAGTTGTCTATTTTGCTGGCGCTTGGCGCGACCGGTTATGGCGAGCCGGAAAGTGCAGCCAGCGCCTTTGCTATACTGGTGCACGCCGTCAATCTTGTGGTCTATGCCATCGTCGGCGTGGTCAGTTTTCTATATGAGGGTGTGTCACTGGAGCAGTTGTCTCGCGGCGTGCAGCAGTTCAACAGCAGTCAGTCGCAGGGTTAAACGGGAAATATGTCAATCAACGGTGCGAAGCCCGATAAGCTCAAAATTCTCATCTGCATCCTGTACTATTTTCCGCATCGCACGGGGATGCAGCTTTACATTCAGCGCGTGAGCGAAGCGCTGGTACAGCGTGGCCATGAAGTAACGATTCTGGCGGCGCGTCACCGTCCTGACTTGCCCGCTGAAGAAATGATTAACGGCGTTCGCGTCGTGCGCCTGTGGGCGCCACCAGTGCCGATCAGTCGTGGAATGATTATGCCTGCATACCCGCTGGCTGCTGCCCGGCTGATCGCCCAGCATGATGTCGTCAGCATTCATACGCCGATGCTGGAAACCGCTTTGATTGCCGTTCTGGCCGGGCTGTTGGGGCGCAAGGTCGTGGCGACGCATCACGGCGACCTGATCCTTCCGCGAGGCGTGGCCAACCGGGTGATCCAGACCGTGATGTTTATGTTGTATCGCTTCATGGCAGCCCGGGCGGCGCGCCTGATCGCTTACAGCGACGATTATGCGAACCACTCGTATTATCTGCTGCCGTATCGTGATAAGGTTTCGGTGATTTATCCACCGGTTCACATGCCGCAGCCTAACCCGCAGCGAGCAGAGGAACTACGCCAACAATGGGCGCCGGAGGGCGGCCCGATTATAGGTTTTGCCGGGCGCTTTGTTGAGGAGAAACGTCCCGATCTGTTGATCAGGGCGCTGGACGTCATCGGGGAACATTATCCGAACGCTCGTGTCGTTTTTGCGGGTGAGTACGACATCAAATACGAAAACACATGGGAACGCTATCAAGGGCTGGTCAGACGCTATCGTGACCGGCTGGTGTTTCTGGGTTTGCTCGACGATATGCAGGCGATGGCCGATTTCTTCGCCGCCTGCGACGTGCTGGCGCTAACCAGCGACAGCGAGTGCTTTGCGCTGGTACAGGTGGAGGCGATGCTGTGTGGCACGCCGGTCGTCATGACCGACACACCGGGCGGGCGCGTGCCGGTCCAGGTTTCGGGCATGGGCAAGCTGGCTCCGCCGGGCGACTATCGCGCCATTGGCGAGGCGATTGTTGAGGTGCTGAAAAATCCGGAAGCCTATCGCCGCCCGCGCGAGGTCATCGAAAGCCTGTTTTCATTCGAAGAAACCGTAGATCGTTATGAACGATATTTCCGTGAAAATGCCGTCACGCGTGGTGGTTGACGCTCAGACCATCGCTCATATGACGCGCAACGAGGCCGATATGGCCTTCAAGAAGCGCGTTCAGACGATCTTTGAGTGGATTACGCTCGACGACGACGCGCTGATTCTGGATTGTGCGTGCGGTCGCGGCTTTTACCTCAACATGATTCGTTACGTCTCCAACTGCCGTCTGGTCGGATTGGAGCTGGAATGGCCGATTATCGAAAAGGCGCGCGCCAACGTCGGCCATTTGCCGCGGTTGATGCTCAACAATGCAGATATTTACGCCTTGCCGTATCCCGACGACACGTTTGACGCCGTGATCCTGTCGGAAATTCTTGAGCATATCGACCGCGACGTGGATGGCCTGCGCGAGGTGCTGCGCGTGCTGAAACCGGGTGGTGTCGTTGCGATTACGGTCCCCAACGCCAACTATCCGTTCTGGTGGGACCCGATCAACAAGACGCTGGAAACGCTCTTTCATACGCATATCAGCCGTGGGCCGCTGGCCGGTATCTGGGCTAACCACGTGCGGTTGTATACCGCCGACCGGCTGCGGCAGGCCGTGCTGGAGGCCGGTTTTGAAGTTGAGGAAGAGCGGGCCTTTACGCATCACTCGTTTCCATTTATCCACAATCTCGTTTATGGACTGGGCAAGCCGCTGCTCGAATCGGGCCTGCTGCCCAAAAGCATGGCCGAGGCGGCGGATCGTACGGCTTTTGATCGTGACAGCGGTGGCCGGCTGAACCCGATTCGCATTGGCATCCAGATACTCAATTATTTCGACCGGAAAAACGTCATCAACGAGCCGCCGGGTCGTTCGACGGTCAATCTGGCGTTGAAAGGGCGAAAGCCGCTGCGATGAGCCTCACTTCTTCCGGTTCTCACCGCCATTTCGAAGATGTCGAGCCGGTTGACCCGCAGGCGTCTGCCGAGGCCGAATCACGGATGGCTGTCGATGAAAACGGATCATTTGAGGAGTTGACGCTGGCAGAAGCGTTAGCCGGGCTGTGGAGCGCGCCCATCCAGACGTTGCGCGCGCTGCTGGCTGTTGTGCGATCCGCGCCCACAGGTGGCGAGGTCGCGCAACCACCGGTTGTCGTTCCGCTACCGGAGCGATCCACAGGCGTCGAAACCGGCGCGCCGCTGGCTGAACCCATGCGCGATAGCAGGCGCGCCACCAGATTACAGGAGCTGGTGCTGCTGGTATTGCGCCTGTTCGCTTTCGCGGTGGTCTGGCGTGGTACGTCACTCATGACCTATGCTGATGTGCGAACCGAAGAGGCGGCGCTGCTTCCGGCGTTACCGTTCATTATCGTGGGGCTGCTCCTCTGGGCTGGCGCTGAAGTCTACGCCGGGCGTGCGCTACCACAGCCGGTTCGCAGGTCGTCGCCGCCGGTTTCCCCGGAAAGCAATTTATCTCGCATTGTCATCGCGCAGCGGCTTGCACTGGGCGTGCTTGGTATCGTGCTGATCGGGTTGACCTGGGCGCTTAACGGCAACAACCGGTTCACGCTGCCCGGCGTGGTCGCCTGGTTTGGCAGTATTGTTGTCTGGGTGCTGGCGCTGGCTCCTGCTGGCGGCTGGCGCAGGCGCGACTGGTTCAACCCGCGCCCGTTCATCAGCGTTGGTACGCTGCTGGCCCTGATCGCCATCATCGGTCTTGGCGCGTACTTTCGCTTCTACGATCTGCCGTCGACGCCGCCAGAAATGACGAGCGATCACGTCGAAAAACTGCTCGATTCGCAGCGTGTGGTGGATGGCGAGACGGACATCTTCTTCGCCAACAACGGCGGGCGCGAGCCGGTGCAGATGTATCTCATGGCCGCGCTCACGCGGTTGCAGGGCGTCGAGATGAACTTTACGGCGCTCAAGCTGCTGTCGGCGATTGAAGGTCTGCTGACACTGCCACTGCTGTGGTGGCTGGGGCGCGAGATTATCGGCAGGGAAGACCGGCGTCTGGGGAATGTGGTCGGGCTGGCGCTGGCAGCGTTGGTGGCCGCCAGCTACTGGCATACATCGCTCAGTCGTCTGGGGCTGCGTATTGTCCTGACGCCCGCGGTTGCGACGCTGCTACTGATTTATCTGACGCGGGCCATGCGCTGGAATCGTCGCGTGGATTACCTGAAGGCCGGGCTGGTGCTTGGATTCGGCCTGTATATGTATCAGGCGGTACGCATGTTGCCGGTGGTGGTGCTGGTCGGGTCCGGGCTGGCCATGCTGTTTCAGGCGCGCGGTCTACGCGCCCGGCGGGACTATCTGGTCAATCTGGCGGTGCTGGTGCTGATTTCGGCGGTCGTGTTCGTGCCGCTGTTCCGTTATTCGGTGGAATTCCCGGAGGATTTCTGGCGGCGAACGTCGGGCCGGCTGCTTGGCGATTCGGTTATCGAAACGACCGACGAAGCGGGCAATATCGTGCGCCGCAATGCCAGCATTCAGGAGCGGCTTGACGCCTTTACCGCGAATTTGCCGGTGTTACTGGACAATATCCGCAATGCGCTGCTGATGTTCAACTGGAAGGGCGATGTCGCCTGGATCAATGCGGCTCCAAACCGGCCCGCGCTTGACCCGGTAGCCGGGGCGCTATTGCTAGTCGGTCTGCCGGCGTGGGGGGCGCTGATCTGGCGGCGACGGCGCGATATGGTCTACTGGCTGGTTCCGCTGATGGTGTTTATTATGCTGCTGCCGTCCGCGCTTTCGCTGGCGTATCCGATCGAAAACCCAAGCGCCACGCGAACGAGCGGCGCGCTGCCGCCAGCTTATCTCATTGCGGCGCTGCCGCTGGCGCTCATCGCTCGTTCGGTGCGGCGTGTGGCCGGTGGGGGTGTGGGAATGGCCCTCGCTGTGGCGGTGGTCGCCGGACTGATCGGCGTCAGCTATAGCGCCAATGCCAGCGTGTATTTCAACGATTACCGGCGCGCTTATCTGACCGCTTCATTGCCCTACAGCGATGCGGGCAGAGCGCTGCGCGAATTTGCCAGCGGCGAAGGCTCGTATGGCAATGCGTTTATGATCGCTTATCCGTACTGGTGGGATCATCGCGCGGTTGGCATTGAAGGCGGAGCGATTGACTGGCCGAACGGAATCATCAGCGTCGAGCGCGTCCCGGAGTTTCTCTATCATGCCAGCGGGCGAGACGGCCCATATCGCTTTGACCCGACGCAGGGGCTGCTTTTCTTCTTTTCGCCCAATGACGACGAAACGCTGGACGCGCTGGAACGCTGGTTTCCAGACGGGACGCTGGAGGAGCGACAGGCATACCAGCCCGAAGACTGGTATCGCATGTACCGTGTGCCTCCGATGGGCGAGGGCGCTTTCCGCGACTGGCTGCGCGACCACTTCCAGACCGGCAATTGATCGTTTTTACCGCCAGAGAAGTCGATCTTTCTTCATTGGTGTGCTGCTCAAGACCGGTTGGGCTTGTGACTTGACTCGCGGATGATCAACTCGGTCGGCAATGTGACGGTGATCGGAGGCGCGTTTGGCTCGTTGATCCGGCGCAGGAGCAGGCGCACGGCTTCTCTCCCCATCGCATAGGTGGGCTGGGCAACGGTCGTCAAGGGTGGGTTTACCTGTGCTGACCACGGTGTTTCATCGAAGCTCACCAGAGCGACATCGTCCGGGATTCGAAGACCATGCTCGCGAATGGCCGTCATCGCGCCAATGGTCATAGGCTCATTTGGCACGAAAACTGCCGTAGGGCGGTCTTTTAATCGCAGTAATGCCTGCATGGCCTGATACGCGCCCTCCTGCTCGTATTCGCCATTGGGCATGTAGCGCTCATCGAGCGAAATGCTTGCCTCTCGCAGGGCATCAATGTAGCCCTGAAGGCGTTCTAATGCTGTCGTTACCGTGCGTTTTCCGACAATTGTTCCAATGCGTGTATGGCCCTGTTCAATCAGGTGTCGAACTGCCCGGTACGCCCCCTCCCGGTTGTTGACCATCACACAGTCAAACGCATAGTCATTCACGGTACTGTCGAGCAGCACGACCGCCACACCCGACTGGCGAAGCTCATGCAGATACCGCCCATCGCGCCCTCGATCCTGTGGATTGACGATCAACCCGACGGCTCGCTCGGAACGCATGAGATCAATGTAGTACTGCTCGCGCTCGACATCGCCCACGGCGTTGCCGAATAACAACCGCAATCTATGCGTATAGGCGAGGTCGCTCACACCGTGGATGATGGCGTTGAAATGCGAGTTGAGCACGCCTGAAATAAGCAGGCCAATGAGCTGGCTTGGGCTTTGGCTACGCAGGCGCTGGGCTGATGGGAATGGACGGTAGCCAAGCTCTTCCGCTGCCTGCAACACCTTTTTGCGGACTTTGCTGCTGACATATGGCTTGCCAGCCAGTGCGCGTGAAACGGTCGACACCGATACCCCGGCGCGTTCAGCTACATCCTTAATGTTTGCCATTACGCCAACCTATTCTGTGAAGATCCAGCGATACGCACATCCGTACCTGCATCTGCTTTATTTATATGAAAAGAACCAGATTGTGCAACGAGTTTCAAATCGTTTGCAACCTCTTGCATTGACCTATTTGAAGAGCATGCCCTGAATTGAAGCTTCCTGCTCGTTTATGGATTGGGCAAATTATATGAAAATAGTCTGCAAACGTTGCCAGTCTTATTGACTGCCCATTTGAAGCGGGCTACTGTCGAAGTAGGCGGAAGACAAATAGTAATCAGGAGGAAACAAATGCCTGCAGTTCGCTGTCGTACTATTTTGCTTACCTTCGTCGTGCTGCTACTTGGGGCGTCACTGGCGACGGCGCAGGAGGAAGTAAATCTCGACTTCTACTTTTTGGGCGACGAATTGATCAATCCCTTCGTGGAGCAGGTGATTGCCGATTTCGAAGCGGAAAATCCGGGCGTCAGCATCAACTTCCAGCCCTACCCGAATGAAAGCTACAAGACGACCATTCAGGTAGCGCTTGCCTCGGATGACCGGCCTGACATTTTCTTCAACTGGAGCGGCGAGGATACCGGACGCTTTCTGCGTGAAGGGCACTTGCTCGATCTGACTTCATACGCCGAACAATACGGTTGGTACGACACCATCAACCCGTCGGCGCTTGATGCCTTTACGTTTGACGGCGCTCTCTATGCCGCCCCCTACAGCCTCGAAGCCAAGTACATGTACTACAACCAGAACATCTTCGAGGAGCAGGGACTGGAAGTGCCGCAGACGTTTGACGAACTGCTCGGCATTTGCCGCAGCCTGCGCGAAGCTGGTATTACGCCGATGGCGTTTGGCAACCAGGAACGCTGGGAAGGCGGGCACTATCTGACGATTTTCAACCAGAAAGTTGTCGGTGAAGAGCAAATCGCCAAAGACTACTCGCTGGCCGTCCCGGCGGACGAACTGTTCACCGACCCCGGATATGCCGAAGCGTTCCAGCGGTTGCTCGATATGCAGGATGCCGGCTGCTTTGCCGATGCGGTGAACTCGACGACACCGGACATCGCTCTGGCGCAATTCATGGCTGAACAGGTCGCCATGTACTATCAGGGAACGTGGATTATGGGCAATCTGGCTGCCGGCGGTTTTGAGCATTATGGCATGTTCCGTATGCCGCCGATGGTCGACGAGAACGCGCATGGCAACCAGAACTACACGCTGCTTGCGCCAATCGGGCTGGAAGTATCGGCGACCACCGAGCACCCGGACGTGGTTGCCAAATTCCTGGACTTCTTCATCTCGCAGCCGTCACAGCAGCGACTGGTTGAGGCCACGGGCCGTATTCCGGTGCGCGCCGACGCGATGGTCGAGGGCGTGGGAACGGAGGCGCTTCGGAATGTCGTTAACGATCTGGCGACGACTGAAGGCGCTGTTGAATGGCTCGATGTCGTGCTTGAGAATCGCATTTCCGAGGCCTACCTGAACGCCATTCAGGAAGTGCTGGCCGGCACGCTCACGCCTGAGGAAGCGATGGCCAATATCCGCGCCACGGCGCTTGAGGTGCAGGCAGAACTGGCCGTTGCGCCGGAAGCCTAGACGTCGAACCGGCTGCCGGAACAGCTTGCGGTAGCGTGGCGGGGGCAAGGCGCAACCTTGCCCCCGCTGTTTGAAAAACAGGAGTCAGTCTATGGGAAATATGCTTTCCCGGTCGCGCTCTCTGAATCTCGAAGCGAGTCAGCAGGGGGTAGCGTCGTGGAGACGGCGATGGCGTATGTATCGTGACGCCTATCTGCTGATTGCCCCGGCATGGATTATTTTCGCCGTCTTTGTGATCGTCCCGATCATCAACACGATCTACCTGTCTTTCTTCAAGTACGGCCTGACCGATCCGAACATTCAGTTCATCGGTCTGCAAAACTACCAGCAACTACTGAATGATCCGGTTTTCTGGCGGGCGCTGCGTAACAACGGCATCATCCTGATTGGCTCGGTGGTGATACAGGTTGGGATCGGCGTCGTTCTGGCCGCCGTTCTAAGCCGCGGTATTCGCCGGGGCAGGGCGTTCTTTCGCACGGTGCACTTTGCGCCCGTCGTTCTGTCATCGGTCGCGGTGGGCATTCTGTGGCAGTTAATCTATGATCCCGGCGTCGGTATTCTCAACGCATTTCTCCGGTTTCTGGGGGTTCGGCCGCCTGTACAGGGCTGGCTTGGCGACCCAAACCTCGCGATTTTCGCCATTCTGGGCGCGGCCTGCTGGCAGTATACCGGCTATGTGATGACGATTGTGCTGGCGGGAATGCAGAGCGTTCCTAACGAGTTATACGAAGCCTCGGCGCTCGACGGCGCAAACGAGTTGCAGAACTTCTTCTACATTACGCTGCCGGTATCCCGCAATGTGATCATCGCCGCCATCCTCGTCACGATGATCGGGGCGGTGAAAGTATTCGACGTCGTTTACGTCCTCACGCGCGGCGGCCCGGCCAATGCGAGCCAGGTGCTCGGCACCTACATCTATTACAACGCATTCACGATCAATCAGGCCGGTTACGCCAGCGCCATTGCCGTGGTTTTGCTGGTTATTGCGCTTGCCTTTGGCGCGCTGCAACTGCGGTTTACGCGGCAAGTTTAAAGGGGGCATGATGCACCACAAGCGATTGCAATGGCCAACCTGGATCACCTATGCCCTGTTGATTCTTTACACCGCGGTCGTCGCCATGCCGCTGGTGTGGATGGTTTTCTCGTCGCTGAAGACGATGCGCGAGCTGTTCACGTCTCCGTTCGCGCCGCCGGTTGACCCGCAATGGCAGAATTTTGCCACCGCCTGGAACGCAGGCATTCAGCGGTATCTGGTCAATTCTCTCGTCATCACGGGGATTTCCGTTTTCTTGATCGTAATCGTCAGCAGCATGGCGGCTTACGCCTTTGCGCGTATGCGCTTTCCATTACGCACGCCGCTCTATTTGTTGCTGATCGTTGGCTTTGCCATTCCCGTGCATACCACGCTCGTTCCGCTGTATCGCATGTTGAACTCCGGCAATCTTCTCAATACCTATCCCGGAATCATTGGGCCGTATGTCGCCTTTGGCATTCCGTTTTCAGTCCTGTTGCTGTACGCCTTTTTCGTGCAGTTCCCAAGCGAAATTGAGGATGCCGCGCGGATTGACGGTTGTTCGACGTGGCAGATGGTGTTTCGCGTCGTGTTGCCTCTGTCGCTGCCGGCGATGGCGAGTGTTGCGATTTTCCAGACCGTGTTTTTGTGGAACGAGTTTTCACTCGCGCTCATTACCTTGAGCCAGGACGCGATGAGAACGATTCCGCTTGGGTTGACGAATTTTCAGGGGCAGTGGACCACCAACTGGCCTTCACTGCTGGCCGCCGTTACGCTGGCGTCTCTGCCGATGCTGATCGTGTTTATCGTGTTGCAGCGCCAGTTCATACACAGTTTTGCGGGTTTCTCGAAGTAAGCAACTTCTGGAGTCATCATGTCCGTCTCTTTGCGCTATCGTCAGGTTCATCTCGACTTCCACACCTCGGAGTATTGCGAGGGCGTCGGCAGCAAATTCGACGCCGATGCCTTTGCGGAGACGCTGCAACAGGCGCACGTTAACTCCGTCAATATCTTTGCAAAGTGCCATCATGGCTATTCGTATTACCCGACGAAAGTTGGGGTCATGCATCCGTCCCTCAAGTTCGATCTGCTCGGCGCGCAAATTGAAGCGTTGCACAGGCGCGACATTCGCTGCCCGATTTATTACACCATCCTCTGGGATGAACTGGCAGGGCGACTGCATCCGGATTGGATCATCGTCAACAAGGATGGCACGCTGGCCAGCCGCCACCCGCTGTCCAACGAATGGGGGTGGACAACGCTCGATGTATCCTCCGGTTATGGCGATTACGTACTGGCGCAGGTTGAGGAACTGATCGACCTGTATCCGGTCGATGGGTTCTGGTTCGATATCTGCTTTCCGATGCCCAATTATTCGCCGTGGGGCAAAGCGCAAATGCTGGCTGCCGGGGTGAACCCGGAAGACGATCAGGAGGTCTGGGCGTTTGCGCGCAAAAAGCAGGAGGATTTCTTCACCCGGCTGACAGGATATGTGCAGAGTCGTTGCCCGAACGCGACCATTTTCTACAACGGCACGATGGAGCGTGATATGCGCCGGGTTGCCCCCTATATGACGCACTTCGAGGTCGAAAGCCTGCCGACAACCGGCGAGTGGGGCTACTTGCACTATCCGGTTATGGCGCGGCAGGCGCGAACATATGGCAAAGACTTCCTCGGCATGAATGGCCGGTTTCACACATCATGGGGCGACTTTGGCGGCATCAAAACGCGCGACCAACTCGAATACGAGTGTGGAACTATCGTGGCTGCCGGCGGCAAAATCTCGATTGGCGACCAGTTGCATCCCGATGGCGTCCTTGATCCTGCCGTCTACAGGCTCATCGGACATGCGTTTGGAAGGATCGAGGCGCTTGAACCCTGGCTGGAAGGCGCGACGCCTTACGCCGAGTTGGGGATTTTGGCTACCGGCCCATCTTCGGAACGAAATCCGGGAATTGCCGCGCACAGCTTCGAAACGGAAGGCGCGGCGCAGTTTATGCTGGAGCGCGGCTACCAGTTTGATGTCGTAGACACGCAGGCGGATTTCAGCAAGTATGCTGCTCTGGTCGTTCCCGACGGCACGATACTCGACGACGAGTTAAAAGCCCGGTTCGAACACTATCTGGCGCAGGGTGGGCGGCTGATCCTGAGCGGAACGGCGGCGCTCGATCCTGAAACCAGACGCTTCCAACTGGATCAGATTCCGGCGCGATACGTAGAGCCAGCCCCAACCCGGCCAAGCTATTTGCGCCCGGATGCCGGCATGGCCGAGCGTGGCGACGGCGAACTGGCCGCTGATTATGACTATGTTTTTTACGGCCAGTCCCATGTCGTCGCGCCGCATCCTACCGCGACGGTCTATGGCGAACTCAAGCGGGCGTTATTCAACCGCACGTGGAAGCATTTCATGGGACACCGGCAAGCGCCGGCCGGCGCTTCACTGAACGCGCCGATTGCCGTGCGAGGGGATAACGTGCTCTATCTTGCCGCTCCGTTGTTCGGCGGCTACCGCGAGTACGACTACTGGGCTTACCGCGCCATGCTTGAGAGCATACTTGAGGACTTCTTGCCGCCGCGCCGTCTGAAACCGCGCGCGCCGGGTTGGGTCGAGTTCAGCCTGCAAACGCAGGCGGGTAGTAACGAACGCCCGGAGCGAGACATCGTCCATATTGTCTGCTACCATCCCCGGCGCACGATGCAACCAATCGTCCACGTCGATGAATCGGCGCCGACAGCCGGATTGTCGTTTGTCTTGCGGTCGGAGCGGCAGCCGAAAAGGGTTTATCTGGCTCCCGAAGAAACGCCCGTGGCGTTCCGCTGGAACAATGGCAGTGTGGAAGTTGACCTGCCGCCGGTTGGCATCCATACGGTGGTCGTCATCGAGTGATGCCGGGTGAGCTTTGATCGGTAGCCACCGGAAGCCCGCGATCAAATGAGGGTCGCGGGCTTCTGTGTTTGTGGCGGAAACTGCGGCTGCAGGATGGCGCAACCGGCCTGATGCGGCGTTCGCTCTCGCAAACTGCGTTGACACACGGCGTCCGCATTGAAATAATCCTTCCGGCGCTGGCCTGAGTACCGCCAGCGCTAGAGCGCTCGCTTTCCATGCTGTAGCCTGAACCTGGTTCGCCCCTGCGGAAACCGGCGTCAAATGAGCAGGCTTGAAGCTGGGATGAAATTGGGCGCTGAGGAAAATCTAGGCTGACGGTGTATCAAGACAGAATACGGTGGCTTTGCAGATGTGCGTAGCCGCTCGGTTCGAACGAGGCATGCATGATTGAAGCAGGACAATTCTCGCGTGTCGACAAGGTGGCGAGCGAACGCCGGGCGATCAGCGGCAGCGCCGTGCTCGTCGGTGCGTTGTTGCTGCTTACGATGTTGGTGGGCGGCTACTTCCGTTTCACCGGGCTGAATTGGGATGACTACGTTCACTTCCATCCCGATGAGCGCTTTCTGACCACGGTCGCCACGAGTATTGGCCGGCCCCTGTCTCCGGCGTTCCTGACCAACCCGACCGCCGAGCAGAATGAAGCGCAGTATGCCCGCTGTCTGGAGCGCTATCCGGACGATAACGGCCGTGGTGGCTTTTTCGACGCCGAATGTTCGACGCTCAACCCGAACAATATTGGGCATGGGCTGTTCGTTTATGGCACGCTGCCGCTGTTCATCGCCCGTTGGGCGGCGGAAATCGCCGTTGAGGTGACGGGCGATCCTGTCTGGGTTGGCTATGACGGCATTCACCTCATCTGGCGGCTGACATCGGCGATTGCCGACATGTTCGTCATTGCGGTCGTGTTTGCGATTGGCCACCGCTTACACGGCAAATGGGTTGGGTTGATCGCGGCGATCCTGTATACCTGCTCGGTTTTCGCCATTCAGCAGGCGCACTTTGGGACCGCCGACGCGATGACGAACCTGTTCATCGCGCTGGCGTTGTGGTTTGCAATCCGGGCGCAGTACACGGGTTCTCTGGCCGAATACGTTTTGTTCGGGGCGGCATTCGGGGCGGCGCTGGCTTCACGTATCAACACCGCGCCGCTCGTCGGTGTCATCGTGCTGGCGGCGTTGGTGCGCGCCCTGCCTGCCTTCGACGACCGCCTGCCATCGGGCGAGCGTCGCCGCATCCTGACAGGCGCGGTTGTCGGGCTGGTGCTGGCAGGCGTGTTTACGTTCGTCTTTTTCCGCGTGTTCAACCCCTACGCCTTCATGGGGCCGGGGTTCTTCGGCCTGCGTCCTAACCCTGCCTGGCTGGAGGACATCGCCGAAGCGCAGCACCTCGTCAGCGGCCGGGCGGAAATGCCGCCGAACTGGCAATGGGTTGGGCGCACGCCGTATCTTTTCCCGCTGGCGAACATGGTGCTCTGGGGCATGGGCGCGCCGCTTGGTTGCGCCGGTTTGCTGGCGCTGGTCTGGGCCGTTTATCGCCTGGTGCGCGGGCATCCGGGGGCCAGCGCGAACCTGATTCTGGCCGCCTGGGTGATCGCCTATTTCATCCTGCTCGGCGGGCAGTGGGTCATGACCATGCGCTACTACCTGCCGCTCTACGCGCCGCTGGCGGTTCTGGCGGCCTGGGGCATGGTCGAACTGTTGCGTAAGTCGCGCGGGCGTGTCATCGCGCGTTCGCTGTCAGCGCTTGTCCTGATCGTGGTCGTTGGCGGCACGGGCCTGTGGGCTGCGATGTTCACCAATATCTATCGCAACCCGTTCACGGGCGTGCAGGCCAGCATGTGGATCTGGGAAAACGTGCCCGGCGACTTTGCGATGGAGATTGAGGGCGCAGGTGAAAACACGCCGCTCGTCAATATCGCGCTGTTCAACACCCCCGGCGCGGCGGACCTCGATCTTCTCGCTCAGGCGACGCGGCTGAACGACGGCCAGCTTCAGTATCAGGATTTCGTCGCGCCGGCCAGCGGTACGATTACCAGCGTTTACGCGCCTCATCTGGGCGATCCGCTGGACGACCCCGAACCGGAGCGGCTGCAAGTCTCGTTGTTCGGCAGCGGACTGACGGAAGTGCTGGCTTTCGCCACGCTTGAGGCAAACCTCAGCCGCGATAACCACCCGCTTGGCGACGCCTATACCATTGAGCTTAACCGCCCGGTCGAAGTGGTCGAAGGGGAGACCTATACCTTTGTCGTCGAAGTGCTTGAAGGCGGCCCGGTCGTCAGCGGTGGTTCGGTTTTCTCGTGGGAGGGCGACTGGGACGAGGTGGTTCCGGTCAAAATCTGCACGCTGCCGCCCGGCGTCACGCTGGCGGATAACCCGCCGCCGGGTCTGGTGAGCGCTGCCGACTGTAACGGGCGCGACGCCTGGACAGGGCTGATCACCGGCTTCAAGCAGCAGATTATCTATGCGGACGTGCCTTCCAAGCGCGACCGCTTACAGCAAACGCTGGATGAAAGCGACTACATCATCATCGGCACGAACCGGCGCTACGACTCACAGTCGCGCATTCCCGGCAAGTGGCCGATGACGCTGCGCTACTATGATGCGCTTTTCAGCGGCGAGCTGGGTTATGAACTGGCGGCGACCTTTCAGGAAACGTTCGAGCTTGGCCCGCTGAAAGTTTCCGATCAGTATCTGCCGACCTATGACGCTCCGGAGTGGCTGAACGAGTTTGAGGCGGAAGAGGCGTTCCACGTCTATGACCATCCGGTGATGTTCATCTTCCGCAAGACCGACGCCTACGATCCTGAGAACACGCGCGCGATCCTCAACAGCGTCTCGATCAATCCCATCGGTCTGGTCAATTTTAGCTGTCCCGAGGCCGAGGATTACCCGATCATCAATTTCTACTGCGACCCGAACCTTGCGGGCGTGTACCCGTTATCCGCGCCGGGCATGGACGTGTCGATGTCTGCGGATCAGGCTCCGACCGCGCTCCAGTTCCCGGATCAAATGCGGGAAACGCAGTACAGCGGCGGAGCGTGGAATGAGCGTTTCGACACGGACAGCCTGCTCAACACAAACCATGTGCTGGCCGTCATCATCTGGTGGCTGACGATTGTTATCTTTGGTTGGGCCGCGTGGCCGCTTCTGTTTGTCGCGCTGCCGGGCCTCTCTGACCGGGGCTATGGCTTCGCCAAGTTCACCGGCATGTTCGTCGTCGCGTGGCTGGCATGGGTGCTGGCAAGTGCACGTATTCCGGCGTGGTCGCAAACGGGCATCCTGCTGGCGCTGATAGGCTTCGCCGTTGCCAGCGGCGTCATTGCCTGGCGTTCGCAAGCCACCATCGGCATGTATATTCAGATGTACTGGCGGCGGCTACTCGGCATCGAAGCGATCACGCTGCTGCTGTTCGTCGCCTTTCTGAGCGTCCGGCTGACAAACCCTGACCTGTGGCATCCGGCGTATGGCGGCGAGAAGCCGATGGACTTCGCCTATTTCAATGGCGTGCTGCGAAGCACGGTTTTCCCGCCCATCGATCCGTGGTTTGCCGATGGTTACATCAATTACTATTACTTCGGCTATGTGATCGTCGGCGCGCCTGTACTATTGCTGGGTGTCGTGCCGTCGGTAGCCTATAACCTCGTGATACCGACGCTGTTCGGGCTGACGGGCATCGCCGCGTTCTCTGTCGCGTTCAACATGGCCAGCGCGTGGCGCTCCCGCCGGGCAGCGGAGGAAATCCCCGACGACGAATTGCATCCGCCGCGCCCGCTGGGCAACCCCTGGGTTGCGGGTATTGCCGCGTTGCTGCTGACCGTCGTGCTCGGCAATCTCGATACGCCACGCATCATTTTTGCCGAACTGGGCGAGATCGGCGGCTACCGGCAGCCGCAGACGCTGGAGATGTTCCTGTTACAGCGGTATCGCGAGGCAAGTGGGCACGAACCCGACGCCTCGGCATTCGCGGAACTGGCTGAAATGGCGCGCGATGTACCGCTTGCAGATCGCCTGAACTACGAGCTTTCAAACATGGGCGAGGCGATTGCTTCCGTTCTGCGCGGCATCGGGCGCGTCATTTCCGGCGAAGCGGCGTTCAGTGTCAGTCCTGACCGCTGGTTCTGGGGGCCGACGCGCGTGCTGGCCGAACCTCCGGTCAATTCTGGCGGGGCGATTACCGAGTTGCCCTATTTCACCTTCCTCTATGGCGACCTGCACGCGCATATGATCGCCATGCCGTTGCAACTGTTCGCCATGAGCTTCCTGCTCAGCGAAACGATTCTCGCGGGACGGCTGCGCCGCAGCGCGCTGGAGGCAGGGTTGTCCATTGTGCTCGGCGGGCTGGCGGTCGGTATGCTGCGGGCGACCAATACCTGGGACTGGGCGACGTTCATGGTGCTCAGTGTCGCCGGGCTGAGCTATGTCTGGTGGCTGCGCTGGGCGGGAACCAGCCGTGCTGAAGGTCGTTCCGGTCTCGGCCAGATGATCGCCATCGCCGTTTCGCTGGGGCTGCTGGTTGCGGGCATTGTCGCCTATGTCGTTCAGGGCGCTTTCGCCGGGCTGGCAGCGATTCTATTTGTCGCCGGAATCGGGTTTTTCTTCGTCTGGCTGTTCTGGAATCCGCTGTCGGAACGCCTCAACCGCTGGTCGGTGGTCGATTTCGTGTTGTGGGTTGGCGGCTTCGTTGCTGTTAGTTTTCTCGTCGCGTTGCCGTACACGTCGTGGTACGCTGCCACCTACAGCCGCGTGCTGCCGTGGGAGGGCAATCGCACGCCCATCTGGGCCTATGTCGATATTCACGGCCTGTTCCTGTTCCTGATCGTCTCGCTGCTGGTGTGGGATACGGCCCGCTGGCTGCGCTCGACCTATGTGCGTTCGCTGCGCGGGACTTCGCGCCTGCTCGGTATGGCGTCGATGGTCATCGTGCTGCTGGTGGCGGCGGCGGTCGTGCTGACGCTGCAGGGGTATCAGGTAACGCTGATCGTCGTGCCGCTGCTGGTCTGGATCACGATCCTGTTCTTCCGCGCCGGGCAGACGCGTATGATGCAGTTTGCTCTGGCGCTGGCCGGCCTCGCGCTCGGCCTGACGCTGGCAGTGGAGTATGTCGTGCTCGACGGCGACATTGGCCGCCAGAACACCGTCTTCAAGTTCTATATTCAGGTCTGGCTGTTGTTCGGCGTCACTGGCGGCGCGGCGTTTGCCTGGCTGATTTCCGGCTATGGTCGCTGGCCGGGGGCAGTGCGCGGCTTCTGGACGTTCGCTCTGGCGGTGCTGGTGTTCGTCGCGGCGCTCTATCCGTTCATGGCGACGCCGGGCAAGGCGGTTTTCCGCATGGCCCCCCATATGCCGCTCACGCTCGACGGTATGGCATACATGCAGTACGCCTCGCAGTATGAAGGCACGCCGCAGGTTATTGCGACAACCACGCCTCCTGCCGCGCCGTTCTCGCTGGCGGATGATTACAACGTTATTCGCTGGTTGCAGGAGAATGTCGAAGGCACGCCGGTTATCATGGAGGGCCGCAGCGAGCGCGAATATCTGTGGGGAAGCCGCATTTCGATCTACACGGGCTTGCCGTCGGTCGTGGGCTGGAATTTCCACCAGCGCCAGCAACGCACATTTAACCCGCTGCCGCGGCTGGTCGAACAGCGCATCGCCAATGTCAATGCTTTCTACATGACGCTCGATATCCCGACGGCATGGGACATCCTGCGCCACTATGACGTCAGCTATGTCATCGTCAGCGGGCTGGAGCGGGCGTACTACCCGCCGGAAAATCTGGCGAAGTTCGACCAGATGGTGGAGATGGGCTTGCTCGACGTGGCCTATCAGGAAGGCAACGCGACCATTTATCGGGTCAACAAGGATGCTCGGCTTGAGCAGGTGACGGAACGTGCTGGACTGGATGCTTCGTGAGGGCGGAATCGTCCTGAGTTGGTGGCTGCTGGTCACATTGGCAGGGGCTGCCGCGCTGCCGCTGGTCGTGCGTCTGCTGGGCGGCCTGCCGGATCGCGGCTATACGCTGGCGCGCGCCGTTGGCCTGCTGCTGACCGGCTTTACATTCTGGCTGCTGGCGAGCCTCGGCTTTTTGCGTAACTCGTCCGGCGATATGCTGCTGGCGTGGCTGATCGTCATCGCGGTTTCGCTCGTTGTCTACCTGCGGGCTGGCGAACCGCTCGACTGGCGGGCGTGGTGGCGCGAGAACCGGGCGGCTGTCGTCGTGTCCGAGATTCTGTTCGCGCTGCTGTTCGTCGTCTGGGCGCTATACCGGGCGCACCAGAACGGGCTGACCGGCACGGAAAAGCCGATGGAACTGATGTTTATGAGTTCCATCCAGCGCAGCGAGACCTTCCCGCCGAACGATGGCTGGATGGCGGGCTACGCCGTCAGTTACTACTACTTCGGCTACGTGCTGTCTTCGATGCTGTCGACGCTGAGCGGCATCCACAGCACGACCGGCTTCAACATGACCATTTCGCTGCTGTTCGCGCTCACCGGGCTGACGAGCTTTGGCGTGGTTTACAATCTGGTGCGGGCGCGAGTTCAGGAAGCGGGACGCTTCGTTCACGATGCCACCCAGCCACGCCGGACGGCCATTCTGATCGGGCTGCTTGGCATGGCGTTCGTTGTCCTGCTTGGCAATTTCGAACTGCCGCTGCTGGAATTGCCCTACCAGACGGGCGCGGCGTCGCAAGCATATCTCGATTTCTGGGACGTCAACGCGCGGGAGACGCCGTTGTTCGTGGCTGAAGGTGTGGAGCGCACGCTCGACCCGGCGACGTGGGGATCGCCCGGATACTGGTGGTGGTTCCGCGCCGCGCGGGTTCTGCGCGACCTGAGCCTTGAGAACGGACATATCGAGGTCATTGACGAGTTTCCGGCCTTCAGTTTTTTGCTGGCGGATAATCATCCTCATGTGCTGGCATTGCCGTTTGTGCTGCTGGCGCTTGGAACGGCGCTTAACGTGCTGCTGCGGCAACGCAACCCATCGACGGGCGAGTTCGCTTTCTATAGCCTCGTGGTCGGCGGGCTTGGTTTTCTGAATACGTGGGATGCGCCGGTGGCTCTGCTTGCGCTGCTCGGCGCTGATGCGTTGCGTCGCATGTTCCGTCACGACCGTGCCCGGCTGACGCGCGATGATCTGATCGCGCTGGCAGCTTTCGGGGTGGGCTTATTGGCGGTTGGCTTCCTGCTGTACCTGCCGTTCTGGCTTGGCTTCCGCTCGCAGGCGGGCGGGGTACTGCCCAACGTCTTTAACCCGACGCGCACGCAGCAGTTGTTCATGATGTTCGGGCCGTTTTTCGTCCTGCTGCCGCTCTTTCTGGCGGTGGAGGCCCGGCGGGCTGGCCGGCGCATGAACTGGCGGCTTGGCTTTGGCGTGGCGCTGGGGTTACTGTTGTTGCTCCTGCTGGCATTGGTCGCGCTGGTCGCGCTTGGCCTGATTCTGCCGGCCTTCCGCGGCAGCGCGCTCTCGATTGTCGAAAACGCCGGTGGCTGGGACGCCGTCTGGCCCATCATCATCAACCGCCGTCTGGAAGCGCTTCTGACGCCGGTGCTGTTGATTGCCGGGATCGTGCTGGTCGTGGGGCGGCTGTTCCCGCGGCGCAGCGTCGGGCCGGCAGGCGAAGCGGCAGAAGATGAGCCACAGAAAGCGGCGCTGGCGTACGCGCCTTCAACCGGGTTTGCCCTGCTGCTGGTCGGCATCGGCCTGCTGCTCGTGCTTGCGCCGGAGTTCGTCTATCTGCGCGATAACTTTGGCACGCGCATGAACACGATTTTTAAGTTCTACTATCAGGCGTGGGTGCTCTGGAGCGTTGCTGCTGCTTATGGCGTCTACACGTTCTTTGCCGACCACCAGCTGCCTGTGCCATCGGCTGGCGTGCGTGCGGCAGCAGGGGCGGTAACGGCGCTGGCGCTTTTCCTCGGTTTTTTGTTTCCGGTGTATGGCGTCTATTCGCGCGCGCTGGTCGAAACTGGCCGGATCGCCGACCCAAGCCCGCCGCCCCTGACCCTTGATGGCGGCCCGTCCTTTGTCATACTGGATGATTACGAAGCCATCATCTGCTTCGATCAACTCATCAGTGGAGACGATGTTGTCGCGGTGGAGGCCATTGGCCCGGCCTATCGCTCGGAATACGGTCGCGTGGCGGCGTTGAGCGGTGTGCCGGTTTTGCTCGGCTGGGAAAATCACGAGGGCCAGTGGCGCGGCGCGACCTACGCCGAGGCGGCCGGGACACGCCCGCAGGATATTCCGCGTTTGTACCGGGATCCTCGCTGGGAAACGGCGCAGGAGATCATCCAGCGTTATGGCATCGACTACATCTTCTTTGGCCGTTCGGAGCGCGACAGTTACGGAACCGGCGGCGAGGACAAGTTCCGCGAGAACATGGATATCGTTTGCCAGCGCGGAACCAGCCGTTTTTACCGCGTACGACCTGTCGAAACGGCTGCCCGTTGAAGCGGGGAGCGTGCGGAGGGCAGGGCAATACCAGCCCTCGACGTAAATGCCTTGCCGGGGATGTCGCATTTGCCCGGCGCTGAAATGAACGACGATAGGGAGAGCTTAGCCGGATGCAGGAGACGTTTGTCGCTCCGCCAGATACAGTGATCCGGGACGGAAGGGCGCGGCCGTTGGCTGTGCCGGGCATTAGCGTCCTGACCGTGGTGATCCTGACGCTGGCAATTCTGAGCTATGTGCTGCGTTTTGCCGAACTTGACACCGTGCCGCTGTTTCCAGGCGAAGTGCCGCACGCGCTGGCGGCGTGGAAGCTGGTGCATCCCGACGCCTGGACGACGGTCACTGTCACGGATAGCCCGCTGCTGCTGGCGGCGCAAAGTGTCACGTTTTCATTGATCGGCGGCCATGAACTGGGCGCGCGGGCGCTGACGGCGCTGGCGGGCATTGCGCTGCTACTGTCGCCGCTGCTGTTCCAGTCCCTGCTTGGCCGGACGCGCGCCGTTCTGCTGTGCATCCTGCTGGCCGGCTCGCCCGTAATGCTGCTGGCTTCGCGTACCAGCAGCCCGGTCGTCTGGTCGCTGTTGCTGGCCGTGTTCGGTCTGTGGGCGGTATGGCGCTATCAGGAAACGCGCTCCGGTGGCTATGCCATCACCGCGACGACGCTGTTCGTAGCTACCGCGTTGCTCGCCGAACCGGGCGGTATCCCGCTGTTGGTGATGTTGGGCGGCGCGTGGCTGGTCACGCGCTCGATGGTGGACGACGCCGGCTCGCCTGCGACGGGTTCGAGCTGGTGGCGGGCGTGGCCCTGGGGAAACGCACTCGGCGTGGCCGCGCTGTTCGTCGTTATCGTCGCCACATTGTTGATGCTGCACCAGCGTGGCTTGAGCAATATTGGCGCGTTGCTCGGCGCGCTGGTCACCAAGCTCACAACGGCGGATGGCTTCACACCGCCGCTGTTCGCGCTGGTCATCAGCGTTTTCTACGAAACGTTTTTCTGGCCGTTCGCGCTGGCGGGCCTTGTGCTCGCGTGGCGGCGTGGCTTCTCGCCGGTCGACCGGTTCTTCACCGCATGGTTGCTGCTTGGTCTGGTCGGCGTGCTGGTCTACCGCGGCGCATCTCCGTCACATGCGCTGTGGCTGACGGTTCCGCTGGCCGGGCTGGTCAGCCGTGTCGCCCTTGAAGCGCTGCGCGACGATGAAACCGGGCTGTACTGGCAGGCTCCGGGCTGGGCGCGCTGGCTGGTGGCGAGTGCGGCCTTCGGTTTGCTGTCGATACTGTCGCTGGCGGCGCAGTTGGTCGGGCGGTCGATGATGCGGCTCGACCCGGCGATCGGCGGGGATTCGCTCTCGCGCCTCGACCCCATCGGCATTATTTTGGTTGTGATGGCGGTTCTGTTCGCCATTGTCGGCTTTTTTCTGGTCGCCAACATCTGGGACAGGCCGGTGGCGGCGCAGGGTGGCGCGCTGGGCGTGCTGATCTTCAGCCTGCTGACATCGCTGGGTAGCGGCTGGCAGGCCGCCGTGCCGAACGCGCATCTGGCGACCGAACCGTGGCATTTTCAGACGACGGACGCGGGCGTGACGCTGCTGCGCGAGACGCTGCTGGAAGTCGCCAAACGGGAGACGCGCGGTTTTCCAAGCCTGCCTGTTGCCGTGCAGAGCGAGGGCGATGACCTGCTGGCGTGGACATTGCGCGATTTCACCAACGTGCGCCCGGTCGTCGCCGCCACGGACGCCGCGGGCGCGCCGGTCGTCGTGCTGACTGAAACGCTGCCGGAGGCCGCTGCGCCGGAACTGGGCGATAGCTATCTGGGGCAGGATTTTGTGACGCGGCGCGGCTGGGGCCTGAGCAATCTGCGCCCGTATGATCTGCCCGCCTGGTGGATGCAGCGCCGGACGACGTCTCAGGGTGTCCCGCTGGAGACGGCTACGCTGTGGCTGCGTCAGGACGTTTACATAGGCTCGCCCGATGACCTGATCGACTGAGGAATTGGCCTGTCCGGAGTGTATATAAACTGTGGCTCTGTTACCGCACTGGCATGATCGGGACTGACGTATGGCGCAGACGCCGGAAACCGATGACATCATTGCCCGTTGCCTGAAGGGCGACCAGACAGGATATGCGGAACTATACGCGCTGTACGCGCCCGCGGTTCACCGGCTGTGTTACAGCCTGCTCCTTAACCGGCAGGACGCCGAGGACGTGGTACAGGAGGCGTTTGTCTATGCTTTCAGGAACTTGCGTCGCTTCGATGCCCGGCGTGCCAGTTTCAAGACCTGGCTCTTTACCATCGCCATCAGCCGCTGCCGCAACGTCTATCGTCGCAATCGCTCGCTGTTGACGGAACTGACGCACTTGCTGGCGAACACGCTGCCCGGCCCGAAATCCGAGCGCCCGGAAAGCGTGCACGCTCAGGAATCGGCGCGCGCTGCCGTGGAACAAGCGCTGGCCTCGCTTTCGCCGCGCCTGCGCGAAGCGATTGTGCTGCGCTATGGCCATGGCCTGACGTATCGAGAGATGGCCGACATCATGAACTGCCCGCCGAAAACGGCTGAAAGCCGCGTGCGGCTGGCGCATGAGGCGCTGCGCGGTGTGCTGCTGCCTGTCGGCCCGGGTTTGCTGGAAGAATTGTTGATGGCGTAATCTCTCCGTTGCGAAGCATTCCTTCAGTGCCAGATAGGAGATATGCCTTGACAATGCCTCTCAGCAGGCAGGTTTGATGAGCCAGTGCGCTTTCATCCACTGGCGACCGGCTGACCAGTGTAGGTTTAGTTGATCTGTATCCCATGCCAACCCGACCCTTGACCTGTACCCAATGCCAGCCGAAACTGCTGGCTTACGTCCATAACCAGTTGGCGGATAGCGATCGCCGGCGCGTTGCCCGGCATTTGAATGATTGCCCGGTTTGCTACGCAGCGTATCTGGCGCAGCGCGAGGTCGCTCAGGAACTGGCCGGTACCATTCCTTCGATCGGCCTTCCCGACAGCCTGCAACTGAACCGGATGTGGCTGGCGATCCAGTCGGACATGAACCGCCCGCGCACGATCCCGCGCCCGCAACTGGCCCGGATGGGGGTGGCCTGTCTGGTTTTTGTGCTGGCGTTGTTACTCCCGTGGTCGCTGGACAAGCAACAGGTGGCGCTGGCCGTGCCGCCGCCGCCACGTGCGCCTGTGGTGACCGCGAGCCTGAACGTTACGGCGTCGCCCGAAAGCGGGCGGCGCGCGCTACCGCCAACTGCCGCTGCGAGTAGCACGGAGGCCGTGATTCCGGCGGCAAAAACGCCGGACACGCCGTCCAATGTGCAGGATACCCGTTAAGGAAATCTGAGGACTTATGGCAACGACTTTTGAACCGTCATCCGTGCGCTCCGGCGCGCACCAGAGAGAACCGCTGGGCGCAGCATGGGCGCGCGTCTACACGCTGAACTGGGAAGCCATTGCCTACGTCATCATCTTCGTGCTGGCGGTGTTCACGCGCTTCCACGAGCTGGGCGTGCGCGTGATGAGCCACGATGAAAGCCTGCACACCCGTTATTCGTACAACCTTTACAACGAAGGCAATTTCCAGCACACGCCGCTCATGCACGGGCCGATCCTGTTCCACATGACGGCGTTGAGCTATTTCCTGTTTGGCGATAACGACTTCACGGGGCGTTTGTATCCGGCGGTCCTCGGTGTGCTGCTGGTTATGTTCCCGCTGCTGTTCCGGCGCTGGCTGGGCAGGGCGGGGGCGCTGCTGGCGTCGATCATGCTGCTGATCTCGCCGCTCATCATGTACTACAACCGGTACATTCGCCATGATACGCCGTCGATCTTCTTCACGCTGGTGATGGTCTACTGCGTGATGATGTATCTCAACGGCCCGCTGCATCTCAGGCGGCGCGCGCGCTGGCTCTATATTTTTGCCGGGGCGATGTTGGGTAATCTGGGTTCCAAGGAAGTCGCCTTCATTTACATCGCCATCATCGGCTCTTTCCTGACGCTGTACTGGATCGTTCGCATGATCCAGCACTACCGCCGGGTTCCTGGCAAGCCGCTGCTCTACTTCATCACGATGGGCGTATTGCTCGGCGGCGTTGTCGCTCTGGGCATGTATGTCGTGCTGTCGATCGTCCCGCCATCGCTGTTATCTTCCGCCGGGTTAAACAGCCTTGAAGGCACGAGCTTCATCGGCTGGACGGCGATTATCCTGACGCTGGTGGTTGGCGCGCTGGTCGGGACGGGGATCTGGGCGTTCCGCGGCAGCCGTGTGGGTTTACGGCTGCGGGACATCATCATCATTCTGTTGATCGCGCTCGTCGCCTGCGCCGGGCTGATTGTCGCCGAAGAGATGTCGCGCGTCGAACCGGGCGCGTCGAGCGAAACCGCCGAAGTTGCCGATCCTGCCGCGGAAGGCGCGCTGCTCGGCGATGTCGCTTCCAGCCTGCCGATAATTGTGGCGTGGGTGGTTGCGGGGATCGTCGTGCTCGGCGTTTTCATCGGCATGCGGCGCGGGCTGTTCCGCGCGCTGTACCGCTTCCCCGAATTCGATGTGCTCGTCATCATGGGCACGCTCATCCTGCCGTGGATGACGGCCATCATCATCGCTCTGACAGGCGCGAGTCCGGTCGATTACAGCTCTGCGGGCATCACGCGGGCGGTGCTGGCCCTGATCCCGCTGGCGGCAATCTCCATTGCCGTAGGGCTGGCATGGAACTGGAAGCGCTGGCTGATCGCGGCGACCGTTTTCCACGTCCTGTTCGCCTTCTTTTTCACGACCATGTTCACCAACGTCAACGGTCTGGCGACCGGCATGGTGGGCAGCCTCGGCTACTGGATCGAACAGCAGGGCGTGCGACGTGGCAACCAGCCGCAGTATTACTATCTGCTCATCATCATGCCGATCTACGAGTTCCTGCCGGTCATCGGCAGCGTACTCGCGATGTTCGCCGGGTTGACGCGCTTCTGGCGTTTCCGCCGGGCCGGGCTTGAAACGGCAGCGCTGCCGGAGGCGGTGGCAACCACTGACGATGAGGGTGCGGCATTGCTTGTCGCCGCCAACGATGCAGTTAACGAGGAGATCGAAGCGCGTGTTCTGGCAGCGCGCAGCCAATCCTATTCCGGATGGCTGCGTGGTGTGCCGTTCCTGCTGCTCGTCTCATGGTGGGCGGTGCTGAACGCGATTGCCTACACGCTGGCGGGCGAGAAAATGCCGTGGCTTGGCACGCACATCACGCTGCCGATGATCTTTCTGACCGCGTGGTACTTTGGTGGCCTGTTTGAACGTGTTGACTGGCCGCTGTTTTTCCGCCGCGGCTGGGTTTATCTGCCGCTGTTTCTGGTACTGCTGGTTGTTGCTTTTCAGGTCGTGCAGCCGTTCCTGATGGGCACGTTGCCGTTCGGCGGTCTGCAGCAGCAACAGCAGCAGGCGCTGTTTGAATGGCTGGGCATGGTCGCTGCCGCGCTTCTGGTCGTTTACCTGATTGCGCGCGTCGCGCAGCATACGGGCGGGCGTCATCTTCGCAGCATGTTCGGCGTAGCGGTGTTCGTGCTGCTATCGGCGCTGACCTTCCGCGCCGCTTGGATGGCATCGTTCATCAATTATGACTATCCAACGGAATTTCTGGTCTACGCGCACTCGGCTACCGCGGTGAAGACCGTTCTCAATGATCTGGAAGAACTGAGCATGCGCGTGACGGGCGGGCGTGACCTGCGCTTTGTCTATGACAACGAAACTTCATGGCCGAATAGCTGGTACTACCGCGACTTTCCGAATGCGGTTTATGTCGGCGCGAACCCGACGCCGCAGCAGTTGAACGATGCTGTGGCGGTTGTCGTTGGCGAAGCGAACCGCTCCAAAGTCGAGCCGATCCTTGAAGACCGCTACTTCCACTTCGACTACATCCGCATGTGGTGGCCGATGCAGGACTACTTCGGACTGACCGCCCAACGCATCGCCAATACCTTTGACTTCAGCCCATCGAACACGCAGGCGGCGGAGATCCGGCGTGGGTTGTTCGATATCTGGTGGGCGCGTGACTACGAACGCTATAGCCGGGCAGTCAACGGCAACTGGCGGCTGACAACATGGCCCGTTTCCGACCGGATGCACTTCTACGTTCGCAAGGACGTCGCGGCGCAAATCTGGGATCTCGGCGCGGGCGAGGGCGTGGCGCTGGCGACAACCGAGGAAACGCAGCCCAATCTGTGCGTTGCCAACTGGCAGCCACGAAGCGCTGACGTCGTTTTCGGGCCGGGCGGCGGGGACCCGCTGCCGCTGAACCACCCGCTTGATATCGCGGTGAGTGAGGGCCGGGTCTATGTCGCCGACGAGTTCAATAACCGGATCGTCGTCTACGGCATGGATGGCGCATACATCACTTCGATTGGCGGGATCGACGAAGAAACCGGCTCCGCGCTGTTCAACCGTCCGAACGGTGTCGCTATCGGGCCGGATGGCAATCTATACGTCGCCGACACTTGGAATTACCGCATCGTTGTGCTGACGCAAGACGGAGAGGTCATAACTTCGTGGGGCCAGCCGGGACAGTTCGGCATCGAAGCCGCGCCAGCGCCGTTCGACGCTTTCTGGGGGCCGCGTGACGTCGAGGTTGACGAGCAGGGGCGGGTCTATGTTGCCGACACCGGCAACAAACGCATCCGGGTTTACAGCTCAGACGGCGAGTATATTCGTGACATTGGCTCTGGCGGCAGCGCCGACGGCCAGTTGGACGAGCCTACCGGGCTGGCGCTGCATCCCGATGGCCGCCTGTTCGTTGCCGATACATGGAACCGCCGCATTTCGGTGTTCAACTACGACGACGGGCAGCCGCTCTATAACTTCCCGGTGCGTGGCTGGTACGACGACCGGGGCAACCGGCCGTATCTGGCGCTGGATGTCGAACGCGGGCTGCTGTATGTCGGCGATCCCGAGGCGGGGCGTGTATTGGTGTATGACACCTACGGCAACTGCATTGGCTCGTTTGGGCAGGCGGGCGAAGAACTGCCGGTCGCCAGCCAGTTGAACGTCGTTGGCGGCATTACGACCGACGCGAGCGGCAATCTGTATGCCTCCGATGCTCAGGCGGGGCGCGTGCTGCGTTACGCGCCGTATCCATCGTCGGCCATGCCCCCCGCCGGGGACAACACGGACGCGGAAGTAACCGGCGAAGTCGATCTGGAAAGCGGCAAAATGGATCAGACGTTTGAGGATGCAGACGCGGCGATTCTGGAAACCGCCGAAAGCTCGCCGGATACCATCGACCGGGATGAAACCGAACTGGACGCGCTGGAGGACGCCATCGGCGAGGCGGTGGGCTGAGGCGACAGCACTATACGCTTGATACTCACGAGCAGCGGGACGCGCAAGTGCAAAATGGCGCGCGTCCCGCCGCTTTTTTTTGCGGCTTTGTGAAGCCTGTTACTGGTGAGCGCAGCTTTAACAGCCTATAATCTGGCGCATGGGTTGCAAGTTGCTTGCATCCGCTGTTGCGCGAGCGTTCGTCGCGTTGGATCGCTATGCGCCGACAAGACAAAAGGAGTAGACACTGTGACTCGACGCGCTCTAGTGTTGCTTGTCCTGCTCGTATTCACGCTCTTTACCGGCACAATCGCGCTGGCTCAGGATGAGACCGCAGAAGCCCCAGCGGCGGAGGCGGTTGCTCAGGAAGACGCCGCGCCTGCGCCGGCAGCGTCCGGCGGCCTGATTACCGGGCTGCGCCATCTCCACGCCTGGGTTCGCTGGGCTGTCGTCGTGTTGGCTGTGCTGGCGCTGGTGAAGTTCATTGCCGGCCTCGTTCAAGGGTCGGCCTACGATGCGCTGGCCAACCGGCTGATCCGCCTGTTCGGTATGGCGTTGGGCCTGCAATGGCTGATCGGCCTCATCTTCTTCGTGGTACTCGGCCAGTTCAATGTCGGCTATCGCTGGGAACACGCCATTACGATGACCATCGCGGTCGCCGTCGTTGAAATGCTGACGCGGCGGAAGAGCGCTGCTGATAATGTGCGCTATCGCAATGGCGTTATTGCCATCCTCGTCGCGCTGGTGCTGATCTATATCGGCGTGGCGCGCCTGCCGCAGGGCTGGATGGTGACGCCGTCCATTTAGTCTCGATTGGCAATTCCTCTGTTTGACCCCGCTCCTGCTGCATTATGCCAGCAGGAGCGGTTTTTGTTTGGCAGGACAGCCACATCGGAGGAGAGCATGAGCGCGACAGGGACGTTACGTGTTCATCCTTGCCGCCTACTCGCCTGTCACCCACAACGACTCGCCGTCTGTCCAGAAGTGAATTGTGCCGGCCTCGTCCGTGCGCCAGACTGGCGTCTCGCCGAGCAGTGCCAGCGTGTCGGCGGATGGGTCGCCCCGGCGGTTGGCCGGATCAGCCTGCACAACGGCCACCTGTGGCTGCACGGCGGCGAGAAATGCAGCGTGCAGCGAACGGGCTGCGCCATGCTGAGGTAATTGCAACACCGTGGCCGGCGGAACAAGCAGCTCGTCTGCCAGCGCCGCCTGGGCTGGCGCGCTCAGGTCCCCGGTGAGCAGAAAAGATACCCGGCCATAAGACAGGCGCAGGACGAGGCTGTTGGCGTCGAGCGACGCGCCGAGCGCCGGTTTACTCACCGGGTTGAGCACGTCGATTTCGACGCCATCGTTCAGCACGATCCGGTTGCCCGCGCGCAGCGCAACCTGCTCGCTGTTTTCAAGGGTTTCCAGAAGCGAGACGAACTCAGTTTCCAGACTGGGCTGCCCGTTCGTGAGCAGCAGGCGAACGTCGTAGCGCCTGACGGCCTCCTGCAGCGCACTGTATTCGTTCGGATCGGGCTGGGTGAGGGCCACCATTTCCAGCGTCCGGTCGTAAAAGGGCAGCCGGTCGCCAAGCGCCGCAAGCAATCGCGACGGATAGCGCCCGCCGTCGACCAGCAGGTGCGCGCCGCCCGGCGTCTGGATGAGCACGGCGTTGCTGTGTCCCTGATCGAGAAACCAGACATGAAGCCTGCCGTCGGGGCGGCTGAGCACGATACCGGCAGCCAGCGCCAGCAGCAGGGCATACACGCCGGCCAGCGCCGGGAGAAGTCGCTGCCGGTTCAGGCGACTGGCTAGCTGCGAAAGCCAGCCCGGACTGGTGGCATGGGCCATGGCCGCGACCAGCAGCGTGGCCGCGTAAGTCGTCATCCACTCCGGCGCGATGGCGAGGTCGATGCTGGCGATGGGCAGGTGGGCGAACAGGCGGACGACGCCGGTCGTCCATGCCAGCGGCGGCAGGGCTAGCCAGTAGAGTGCCTGCCCCAGCGCAGGCGCGACGAGCGCGATCAGCGTCGCGCCGCCGCCAAGCAGCAGCACCGCCGTCTGAACAGGCAATACCAGCAGGTTCACCGGCAGCAGCACCAGTGACAGGCGGCCAAAATAGTAGGCTGCCAGCGGCGCGGCCAGCACCTGAGCGGCCAAACTGGTCGCCAGTGACGGCGTGATCAGTGTGGCTGTCCCCGTCGCCAGCGGTCGCGGCAGAAGCCGCGCTGCCTGAGTGTCGATCCACTGGCTTAGCGGCGTGGCAAACAGCGCGAGGCCGAAGGTTGCGCCCAAACTGAGTTGAAAGCCGACATCCCAGAGCACGAATGGATCGGCGATCGACATGACCAGCGCGGCAAAGGCAAGCGATGCCGGTACATAGGTGCGGCGGCGCAAGAGGCTGCCGGTAATCAGCAGACTACTCATGATCGCGGCGCGCACGACCGCCGGGTTCGCGCCCACGAACACCGTATAGACGGCGATAAACCCGATGGCAAGCGCCGCGCTCAGACGCCGGTCGAGCCTGAGTTGGCGGAGCGTCGCGTTGGCCGCCTGACTGATGATCACCATATTGAAGCCGCTGATCGCGAGAATGTGCGCCGCGCCGGTGGCGGCGAAAGCGTCTGCCACTTCAGGGGCGACGCGGCTTTCGTCGCCGAGTAGAATCCCTGTTAGCAGACTGGCGTATGGCTCTGGCAGGCCGCTGGCGATGCGCTCGGCGGCCAGTTCCCGCACATCGACGAGAAAGCGCTGCGCCGGGCTGGCGTGACCACTGCTGAGGACGCGGATCGACGCCTGCACGAGCTGGCTGAAGATGCCGTGGCGGGCCAGATAGCCGGCATAGGAAAAGGTGTCGCTTTCGCCCGGCAGCACCAGCAGACCGGTGACCTGCACGCGATCGCCGTAGCGTACCGGCGTGGACGGAGCGACCTGCGCGCGAACCCGGCCACTGGTCGCGATCCGCGCGTCATTGCGGAGGACTGCGTCAACCGCGACATCAACCTGAAGCGTCGTATCGCGCATTCGTGGCGGCGCGATGACCAGACCTTCGACGGTTAGGCCGCCCTGATTGACGAAGCGCAACAGATCCGCGTCTGCTGGGGCCAGCGCCAGACGTGCCGCGCCCAGCGCGAACATGACCAGCAACAGGGCGCTCCAGCGCGCGGTGGGCTGCCGCCGCCACACCAGAGTGAGCAAGAGGCCAACAATGGCGATGCCAAGCCAGAACCGGAGTGAAATAGCGGGCAGGGCGGCGGCGGTGACGATACCTGCTGCCCAGCATAGGGTCAGTGAGAGCAGGCGCATGATCGGCGGATGCTGATTGGGCGGCGCTGCGCGACTTCAGGCGCGGATGACGAAGATCAGATACATCATCATGTAGATCGTGCCGAAGATACCGCCGAGGATTGCCGGCGCGACTGGCCCGGACTTGCGGCCCTTGCCGGCGCGGATCGTGCCGGCGACAAGAAATGGCAGCACCGCAATGCCGACATTGATGACCATCATGCCAAATTCACGGCGTCCCAGAATGGGATCGGATGCCGCCAGACTGACTTTCGCGATGATGGCGAAAAGGAGCACCGCTGCGGTTAGCAGGGTCGGGATCATGTTTTTATCGGGCATTGTGAAGATGGTGATGAGGCCGAGGAAAAAGACAAGATAGAGGAAGATGCTCCAGATGAGATCCATCCCTGTGCCCAAGCTGAGCAATTGGAGGATGTCCTCGAACTGCAGGTTTTGCATGTTAACGGCTCCACGTGCAGATAATGCGATGATGTGAAATAACGTTGTCGTAATCCTAGCACGATTGGCATGACTATCGCAGTAAGGTTAATATCCCATCAGCGTCCCGAACAAGCAGAACTGGACAGGCACGCGCATGTTGAGATCGCACTTTGATGAATTCATGAAGCGTGTGTCCGGGCATTGGGAGGGTCTGCCTGCGTCGACGCGGGCGTTACCCGGCTATGTGAACCGGGCTCTGGCGAATTTCTTCCGGCACGGACTTCGGCAGGCTGCCGCGCTCGCCTATTACGCGGTATTTTCGATTTTCCCGCTGTCGTTGCTGGTTGCAGTCGCCATCAGCGGCATTCTCGGCCCGACGGTGGCCGAAGAACAAATCCGGCGTGGCCTCGAAATTTTTTTGCCCGGACAGACACTGGACCTGTTTGAAACCAATGTTTCGGCGGCGCTCCAGCAAGGGCGCTCGTTCGGCCTGATTGCCGTGGCCGGTTTGATCTGGTCGGGGCTGGGGCTGTTCACCAACGTCACCAACGCGCTCGACATCATCTTTCACGTGCCGTCGAGCCGCAGTCTATGGCGGCAGCGGCTGGTTGCGCTGGCGATGGCGCTGTTCCTTATGTTGCTGATCGCCACATCGTTCATTTTGTCGGGCGTGTTGCGGCTGGTCGAGGCGTTGTCGCTGGAGCGGCCCAGCCCGTGGCTGCTCATCGGCAGCTACTCACTGCCGTTTGCCATCGACATGGTGATGTTCGCCGTGCTGTTCCGCTATGTGCCGGCGCGTTATGTCAAATGGGACGCGGTCTGGCCGGCGTCGATTTTCGGGGCGGTTGGCTGGGAGCTGCTCAAAGCCGGTTTCAACTGGTATCTTGACAATCTGGCCAACTTCCAGTTCGTCTATGGCAGCATCGCCACCGTCATTGTCCTTATGTTCTGGGCCTATCTGCTGGCGTCGATTTTTCTGCTCAGCGCCGAGTTGTGCGCTCAGTTGAACGAGTGGATCTTCGACCAGATCAAAAAGGAAGAGGCCGAAATCTACCTGCAGAGCCAGCCGCTTTCCCGGTTGCCCGAAGGCGCTCAGGGGCAGGATTAGCTGGACTTTCGCCTTCCCGGAGAGACGAACTGGGCAAGGCGTTCGCCCCGCGCCGATTCCTCGATCAGCTTTTCCAGCCGGCGCTGTCGCGTGGTCTCGGCTTTGGCTGACATGATCCAGTGCTTCACGGAGCGCTGGTAGGATGGGGCCTGCGCCTGAAAAAACGCCCATGCTTCGGGATGGGACCGCAACTGTTCGGCATAGCGCTCGTCCAGCTCGCGATCCTTGTTTTCATATGAATACAGGTTGGTTTTCGAGGCGTCCCGCGCTTCGTAGGCCCGCAGCCCGGCGGGATGCATTCGGCCTTCGGCTTTCAGCCGTTCGACGCGCTCGATGTTGATGGCGCTCCAGATGCTGCGCGGCTTGCGCGGCGTGAACCGGACGGTGTAACTGTGGTCGTCGATCCGCTTGCCTTTGCCGTCAATCCAGCCAAAACATAGCGCTTCTTCGATGGCTTCCTCATAGGTCATGCCGGTCTGGCCCGACTTGACCTTGTAGAAGCCGATTTGTAGCTCCTTCGCGCTGTCGTGGTGCTGTTCAAGCCAGGCGCGAAAGTCCGCCCTCGATTGAAAGAAGGTCACATCCATGTCGTTTGCCTCTGGATACGTTTCCGGCTGCGCGACCTGCGGGTTATTCCATCATAGCGGGCAAATCGGGAAACAGAAAAGCCCCTGCCGTCAGGGCAAAGGGCTTTCTTCTGGCTGGCGTGATGCGTAATTTCGGAACGTCCATCATCAGCCGACCCGCTTCAGGCGTCCCGTGCGCTTGGCATAACGCTCGGCGGTCGTGAACGCCCAGATGCCGGCCGGGATGGTAACCGCGCCAAACAGCAGCAGCGGCACGATGTACTGTCCCAGCGCGGCCAGCGATGCGCCGTCCATGATGGCGGCACGGATGCCATCGAGCACGTAGGTGACCGGCGACAGTTTTGCAAGGGCCTGCATCCATCCCGGCAGCACCGAGATCGGGTAGTACACGCCGGAGACCAGCAGGAACGACGCCTGGATGATGTGCGTCATTTGCGCCCCACGCTCAGGATAGAGCAGGGGCAGAATGCTGGCCACGATACCGACGCCGATTAGTGAAAGGCTGCCGGTGAGCAGGATGACAAGCGCGCCGATCAGGTTAGACTGCGACAGGTCAAGCTCGAAGAACAGGCTTGTCACCAGCCCGATGATCAGGGTCGTCGTCAGGCTCCAGATCACCGCGTACAGCGTCTGGCCGATCAGGTGAACGCTGCGGCGAACGGGGGCCATCAGCGTATATTCAATTGTGCCTTCCCAGCGTTCCCAGGCGATGACTTCGCTCACGGCGTTGAAGATGCCAGAAAGGAAGTGCCACACCAGCGTACCGAGCAGCAGATACATGGTGAAGAGCGGCACATTGATGTTGCTCTCGCCGGTCACTGCCGTGGAACCGGCAGCGATGAACGTCACCGCCAGCGAGTTAGAGATGGAATAAATCAGCCATACGACTTCCCAGCCCCAGTATCGCTTGGTCAGGTGGAAGTTACGCGCTAAGAAGGCGTATGACTGGAGTAGATTGACACGAATACTTGCTGCAGACACGGTCTGGTTCTCCCTAAATATCCGGCCGGGCAGGCGGATTGCCCCGCCTGTTCCGGCCCTAACGCAGGTACGACTGGTGAGCGTTCGCTGGTTCCGGTGCGCTGTCTGCCAGGTTCAGCAGGTAGCGACCCACTGCCACCAGACGCCGGCCCGACCACGCCATCACGGCGCGATGCAGCCCCGGCTGGCGCTGCGTTGACCGGACGAGGCGCAGCAAACGCGCATGTTCCGCCTGACGCATCAGTTCGCGGCGGTACTCCAGATTCAAGTCATACGGTTCAAACGTCCCATATTGACGGTTCTGTTGCCATTGCATGGCGTCCACCTGTGCTTTTGATCGTTCATGTGCGTCACACTTCTTCCAGCACCGGTTCGACTTCATCATGGTTAACAAGCGCCTTGCCTGTCATGCTCATGAAGACGTCTTCGAGCGTTGGTTCGTGGCCGTTGCGTGGAAGTTTGGCTTTCAAGGCTGCCGGCGTATCCATTGCCACAACCTTGCCGTCGTGAATGATCGCTACACGGTCGCACAGAGCTTCCGCTTCTTCCATGTCGTGCGTCGTGATGACGATGGTCGCGTCGTGGACGTCGCGCAGTTCTTCAACAAACGCGCGGACTTCACGCTTCGAGCGCGGGTCCAGACCGGTCGTCGGTTCGTCGAGCAACAGCAGGATGGGCGAGGTGAGGAAGGCGCGGGCAATTGCCACCTTCTGCTGCATACCCCGGCTCATCTCCTCCATTGGCTCGGTGTACGTTTTCGGATCCAGTTCCAGCCGTTGCATGATTTCGGTGGCTTTTTTGCGGGCCTCCGCGCCAGTTACCCCGTACAGACGCGCCCCGTAGAGCAGGTTCTCCATCGGGCTCAGTTTCTTGAAGAAGGCCGCATCGACCGACACCCGGTTGATCATGCGCTTGACTTCCATCTCGTGCTGCGTGATGTCCAGTCCAAAGACCCGGACTTCGCCCTGATCGGCTGTCAGCAGGGTCGAGATGACACGAATGAGTGTCGATTTGCCGGAGCCGTTTGGCCCCAGCACGCCGAAGATTTCGCCACGGCTGACCTCAAACGAGACGTGATCGACCGCGATGACCGGGCGCTTGCCGCCATTCTTGCCGTTCACGGCGGGCTGCTGGCGGCGCAAGCGCTGCCAGAGTGAAGGCTTCGGCTGGTGAAACGACTTGACCACATCGTTCACAACAAGGGCTGTGCGCTCGTTTTTGACTGCTTCCTTGATGTCCATCGTGTTCCACTTTTCTTTCGAGTGTGCTGGCCCTCCGGCGTTCTTTTGCCGTCGCCGGAAGGGCCTCGTAGCGCTTTATGCGAGTTTGATGGCGGCATGTTCCGCCGTGCGCCGGTTCCGCGCGGCCTGCTGGCTATGCGCGATCAGATATTCGCCGGAGACCACCATGCCGTACCCGATGCGGGCCGCCAGACGGAGCCAGATACTTGCGCGGATGCCCAGCGCCTGACGCGCCATGCGCTGCCGGTTGGCTGCGCGCATGATGTCGTTCATACGTGCCTGGTTGATCTGGATCATATTCGGATGCATCATGTTTTCTCGTTTCTGTGCGTTGGTTCTTTGTCGGGTGCTGATTGACGAAAGGTAAGCCTTCGCTACCTCCCTATCTTCTCCCAATCACCTTCGCTGTGCCCCGGACATCCGTTCAGGTAGGTTAGTTGGACGGCTGCGCAGGGCCCGGTTCGCGCGCTACGCCCGACGCGAAAAACCGCGGGGCGTTTGTCTCCCCACGGTTCGTGTACGTTACCGCGCGTTTGAACACGCACGACAACAAAAAAACCGCGGGGCGCGCCCGCGGCTTCTGATCTTCCGGCTGTAGAGGTGCTACGGAGCGGTAATCAGGCAGCAGGCGCAATGCGACAGGGAATCGGCCACACCAACAGGCGTGATCCCGAGTGCGAACCCGATGGCGAAGGGCTTGTTATTGCTCATTTTGCGCCATGCTCCTTTCTGTGGTGTACCGCGCGTCATGCAGTCTGATCGCGCAGCCAGAGTCAGATTAGCACGAATTTAGAATCGCTGTCAAGCACCTCTTTTCGACTCAGCCGTATTTCTTCACAACCGGCTTGTTTTGCAGGATCGCCTCGATCCGCTCGTCGATTTCCGGCGTGATCTCGACTTCCAGCGCTTTGACGTTCTGATCGACCTGTTCAGGGCGGGATGCGCCGGTGATGGCGCTGGAAACCGCCGGGTTCTTGAGCGTCCATGCCAGAGCAAGCGCCGCCGGCGTGACGCCCATTTCAGCCGCCAGTTGCGAAATCGCGCGCGCTTTGTCCAGCTTGTCCTGCGTCGCGTATTCCTTCACCCAGTCGATCAGCGCCACGCGGCTGTCTTCGGGGATGCCATCGTTGTATTTGCCGGTCAGGATACCCTGAGCGAGAGGGCTCCACACGACCAGACCGATGCCGTTGGCGAGCGCGAACTGATCGAGCTGGCCTTCGACAAAGTCGCGGTCGAGCATGTTGTATTCGGGCTGCTCCACAACCGGGCGGTTGGCATTCACCATGCGGCTGACGCAGAGCGCTTCCTGAAGCTGGGCCGCATTCCACATGCTGGTTCCCCAGTACAGGATCTTGCCCTGACGGATCAGGTCATCGATGGCGCGCACGGTTTCCTCTACCGGCGTTTCCTCGTCAAAACGGTGGCAGAAAAAGATGTCGATATAGTCGGTCTGAAAGCGCTTCAGCGACTTCTCGACCGATTCGACGATATGCTTGCGCGACAGGCCCCGGTCGTTGATGTTGTCGCTCATGGGCCAGTAGGCTTTGGTGCTGATGACGAGGTCGCTGCGCTTGTAATCCTTGATCACGCGCCCGACGACTTCTTCGGCGCGGCCTTCCGAATAAATATCCGCCACGTCGATGAAATTGATGCCATGTTCGATGGCGCGGCGAATGCACGCGGCGGCCTGCTCTTCGGATACAAGGTTGCTGCCGTATGTCAGCCACGCGCCAAGAGAGATCGCGCTGACCTTTACGCCTGCGCTTCCCAGTCTTCTGTATTCCATGATCGTTGTCCTCAGCTTTCATACAGGAGGCCATTGCATGCGCCTGAGTATAACCTATCTCCGCGCGAAGGCTGAAGGGGCGTTAGAAATGGCGTAAGCTTGCGCCGGCAACCCTTCGCGGTTAATTTGAGGTAACATTGGCAAACTGTGTTGTTATGCGTTTGCACCAAAGGAGCTGCCGGTGAGGCCCCGCCTGCAAATTTCGCCATCGATTCTGGCCGCAGATTTTTCCCGTCTTGGCCAGCAGGTTCGCGACGCGCAGGAAGCGGGGGCGGATCGCATTCACTTCGATGTCATGGACGGGCGTTTTGTCCCGAATATCACCATGGGGCCGGTGGTTCTGGATGCGGTTCGCCGCTCAACCAGCCTGCCGGTCGATGTGCATCTGATGATCGTCGAACCCGACCACCTGCTCGACGCTTTTGCGGGAGCAGGGGCGAGCAGCATCAGCGTTCATGTCGAAGCCTGCCCGAACCTGCACCGGACGTTACAGGCGATCCGGTCGCTTGGCTGCGCTGCGGGCGTGGCGATCAATCCGCATACACCCGCCGTGGCGCTGAGCGAAATCCTGCATATGGTCGATCTGATTCTGGTGATGACGGTGAACCCGGGGTTTGGCGGTCAGGCGTTCCTGCCGGAAACGCTGCCGAAAATCCGGCAGTTGCGGGCCATGTGCGACGCAGCCGGGAGGGACACGGATATCGTCGTCGATGGCGGCATTAACGAGGAAACCGCCGCCAGCGCCATCGAAGCCGGGGCCAATGTGCTGGTCGCCGGCACCGCTGTTTTCAGCGAGCGCTTTTCTGTGGCTGATGGGTTGGCCCGCCTGCGCGCCGGGCTGGAAAAACAAAAAAGCCGGTAGTGACCGGCTCTCGCTATGATGTATGAGATGGTTTACGCCTTGGCAAGGGTCTTGATGCACTTGGTGCACAGTTTCTTGCGAACGTATACCCCGTTTTCCAGAACGCGCACACGCTGGATGTTTGGCTTGAACATACGGCGGGTTGCGCGCATGGAGAAACTGCGATGGTTACCAAACATCGGCCCTTTGCCGCAATTTTCACATTTTGCCATGAGGTTGCCTTCGCTGCCCACACTGTCGAATCTAACTGGCTGATGCTACCATAGCGCTACGCCTATTTCAAGGGCAACGGGCGAGCGTTGTCGCGTGCGAAACCTCAGCAGGCGAACGATTTGTGTCTGACGGTGTTGTTATTTGTGATTCGTTAACACAAGTGGGTAAACAATGGAAACCGAAACGATATCGGGCGTCGCGCCGCATACCAATCGAGTCTGTGACGGTTATCTCCTCAAGCGGCTGGCGCGTGGAGCACTGATCTGGCTGGATCAAAACTACGAATATGTCAACCAATTGAACGTTTTCCCCGTGCCGGATGGAGACACCGGCACCAACATGCTGCTGACGATGCGCGAGGCATACCAGCAGGTCGAGCATCTGGACGAGGATCATGTCGGACAGGTTGCCGCCGCGCTGGCGGATGGCGCGCTGAACGGCGCACGAGGCAATTCCGGAACAATCCTGTCACAGCTCTGGCGCGGCTTTGCCGATGGCCTGCGCGGACACGACGCCTTTGAAGCGCATTCGTTTGTGGATGCCTGCCGTCAGGGCGTGGCGATGGCGTATCAGGGCGTCAGCACGCCAACCGAGGGCACGATCCTGACCGTCGCGCGGGATGCGACCGAAGCGGTCGCCCGGCGCATCGAAGCCGGCGAACGTGATCTGGTCATGATCCTCAAGACGATGGTCACGGCGGCGCGCGCCTCGCTCAAACGCACGCCGGACCTGTTGCCGATTCTGCGCGAGGCGGGCGTCGTTGATTCGGGCGGGCAGGGCTTTGTTTACATTCTGGAAGGCATGTTTTATGAGGCAATCGGCAAGCCTCTGATCGCCCCGCCGCGACCGGCTCTCTCGCCCGTGCAGCAGGCGCAGGCGCATTGGGAACGGGCGCTGGAACCCGATGACGAAGAAGGCTACGGCTATGACGTCCAGTTCCAGATGCACGGCACAAACCTCAATCTGGAGGCAACGCGTCGCGCCATCGAAAGCATGGGCTGGTCGGCGTGTGTCGTCGGCAACGACCGGCTGATTAAAGTTCACGTTCATGTTCACGATCCGGGTGTGCCGCTCAGCTACGCCATTGCTCAGGGCGTGGAGATCGACGATGTCGTCGTGGAGAACATGCAACGGCAGTATCGCGAGTTCGTGCGCGATCGTAAAAACCGTGAGGAACAGGCGAACGCCCGCGTCGATACGGTCGCGGCAATTGTCGTCGCGCCGGGTGTCGGGCTGCGGCGGCTGTTTCAGGAAGAGCTGGGCGCGGCTCGCGTCATCAGCGGCGGCCCGACGATGAACCCAAGCATCGGGGATTTTCTGGAGGCGATTCGCGCGCTGCCAAACCGCGAGATCGTGCTGCTGCCCAACAACAGCAATGTCATTCTGGCGGCGCAGCAGGCTGCCAGTGTGGACACCGGCAAAACCGTGCGGGTGGTTCCCAGCCGCTCGATACCGCAGGGCATCAGCGCGATGCTGGCGCTGTCCAATCTCAATGGCGTAACCTGCGCCGATGAAGCGCAGGCAGCGATGAAGGCCGCGCTGAATGACGTTCTCAGCGCTGAAATTACGACCGCGTCCCGCGACGCCAGTCTGAATGGCGTTTCCGTGCGCGAGGGACAGTACATCGGTTTGCTTGAAGGTGAAATGGTCGCCGCCGGGGATGACGTGCGCGCCGTTCTGCGGGATGTGCTGGTGAAAGCCGAAGCGGACAAGCGCGAGCTCGTTACGTTATACTATGGCAACAATACGCATAGAGGGCAGGCGCAGGCGCTCGTGGACGACCTGGCCGGCGACTTTCCTGACCAGGCGTTTGAAGTTATCTACGGGGGGCAGGCGCTGTATTCCTATTTCATCGGCATCGAATGACAGGCGCTGATGCAACACGTACACATCGTTACCGATAGCTGGGCGCATTTCATCAGTCCCCATTTTGTCAACCAGCATCCGGTGACGGTGGTTCCAAACCGAATTACCATTGCCGGGAAGACCTATCGCGAGGGCGTCGATCTCAATGCTGAAGACGCTCTGCGATTGTTTGCGCGCACGCCACGGGCCCCCACGGTTCAGCCGCCGACGGAAGCCGAGTATCTGGAAGTGTATAACCGGCTGGCACGGCAGGCGCGGGCGATCATCTCGATCCATGCTTCGCGCGAGATTTCCCCCAGTCTGGGGATGGCGCGCCGCGCCGCGCAGCAGGTGGCAGGCAATTGCCGCATCGTGGTGGTTGATTCGGAAACGGTGTCGGTGGGGCAGGCGATGCTGGTGCGCGTCGCCGTGCGCGCTGCTCAGGAACAGGACACGCTGGAAGATGTCGTGCGTGTCGTTCGGGGGGCGGTGGAGCGCATCTACACCGTGTTTTATACCGAGAGCATGGACTATCTGTTGCAAAGCCGGATCATGTCGCCTTCGCACACCATCCTCGGCGCAATGCTAGGGATCAAGCCATTTCTGTCGGTTGAGAATGGCCGGCTGCAACCGATGGAAAAAGTCAGAACCCGGGCGCAGGCAATAGAACGTCTGGTCGAATATGCGGTAGAATTTAGCGACATCGAGGATATGGTCATCCTGCAGCACAAGCCGTTTATGAGCGAGCAGACGCGCATGTTGCAGGAACGGCTGGCGGTAGAGTTTCCGGGCCGTCATTTTCCGTATGGCATGTATGGCCCGTCACTTGCCGCTCTGATCGGCGCGGACGCCACTGGTCTGGCGATCCTCGAAAGCGAAATCGAAAAGGACGATGATGACTTCTTCTAAAATCCGTTTTGTTACCGACAGCACGTGCGATATTCCGCCGTCGCTGATCGCACAGTATGAGATTGGCGTCGTGCCATGTTATGTGAACATCGGCGACAAAAGCTATGTGGATAACGGCGTCGAGCTGGTGCGCGAAGATTTCTATCGTGACATGCCGACGTTCGAGCCTAAAGCGACGACGGCTGCGCCGCCTCCGGCAGTGGCCGAGCGCATCATCCGCGAGACGTTTGAAGGCGCCGATCATCTGTTTGTCATCTGCGTTTCGAGCAAACTGAGCGCCGTTTATAATTCCATGCGGCTGGCCATCAGCGGGCTGCCGGAAGATCGCGTTACGCTGATCGACAGCGGCATGACGACCATGGGGATGGGCTGGCAGGTGCTGATCGGCGCGGAAACCGCCGCCGAAACCGGCGATGTCGGCGCGGTGAAGGATGCCATCGCGCGCGTACAGGCGCATGGCAAGCTGTTCGCCGGCCTGAACACCCTCGAATATCTGCGCGCCAGTGGCCGTGTCAGTTGGGCCGCGGCCAGCATCGGCACGCTGTTGCAGATCAAACCGATTGTCACCGTTGTCGATGGCGAGGTCGTGTCTGCCGGGCGCGTACGTACGTTTAACCGCGTGATCGACCAGTTGGCCGAGCTTGTGCGGGAACAGGGGCCGCTGGACCGGCTGGCGGTTTTACACACGATGAACGAGCAGGGCGTTCAGGCGCTGCTCGACCGGCTTGACGACATACTCCCGGCTGATGTCCTGATTTCGACGGTCACGCCGGTGGTGGGGACCCATGTCGGCCCAGGGGCGCTGGCGGTTGCGCCATTAAGCAAGAGTTGGAGAAATTAGGTCACTATGCCTTCGGCGTTGGAGACACTGGTCAAAATCCTGAAGCTCGAACGTGAGCAAGGGTACAAGAACAGCGCGGTGATCGGCGGGCTGGGCGCGTTTAGCGACAAGTGGACGGCCGATGCCTATGCTCAGGCCAAACGCCCGGAACACAAATTGCTGATTGATGAACTTCACGTGCTGCTGCGGCAGTATGAAGCTACGGAAGACCGTAACCAGCGCCAGTCGTCGATCAGCTACATGCTCGATCGGATCACCGGGCGCGTGCCACCGCCGCCCGAATACCAGCCGCCACCAGAGCCGGAAACCGCGGCTGAGGAGACGGCGGCAGTAGACGAGACGTCGGATCGAACGGCCGAACAACGCCGCGATCGGGGAGCGCAGAATGAAGGCCAGCGCCGCGACCGGCAGCCGGAGCGTGAGGCGCGCCGCAGCCAGAAATCGGGCGGTCGCAACCAGCCGCAGGGCAAGCAGCAGCAAGGTCGCAAGCCCGATCGCGAAAGCGGCAGCGGCGGTGACTTCACCGCCGACGGCGACGCCTTTGACTTCTCCGGCGCGAACGGCGGCTCCGGCACGATAACGCTCGACCTGCCGCCGGCCCCGCGACTGGCCCGGCCACCGAGAAAACCTCGCAAGCCTCTCGATCTGGAACAGGCCGAGGCCGTGCTGCGCGAGATCAACCAGCCGGTTGGCACGCTGAAGGGCGTCGGCCCGCAGCGGGTGGAGCAACTGGCGCGCCTCGGCATCCATACCATCCGCGATTTGCTCTTCTATCTGCCGCGGCGCTATGACGATTACACGACCATGCTGCCCATTCGCCGGCTTCCGCCGAACAAGACCGTCACCGTGGTCGGGACGGTCAAACAGGCGGAGGTGCGAATCGGCAAGGGCAATCGCCGCGACTATTACATTCTCGTTGACGACGGTTCCGGTCTGCTATCCGTGACGTTCTTCGGGCAGGGCTGGCTTGGCAATCAGATCAGGCCGGGCATGCAGATCGTGCTGCGCGGCGCAACCGAGATTTACCGCGACCGGCTGCAGATGACCAATCCCGAATGGGAGCGGGTCGATGTGGACAATCTGGTGAAGCCAGCCATCGTGCCGGTCTATACGTTGACGGACGGGCTATCCGCCGGGCAATTCCGCAAGCTCGTGCGTACTGCGGTTGAACGGTACGCGGATCGCCTGCCGGATTTCACGCCGGAGGCGACGCTGGAACGCGCCGATCTGGCCGAACTGGGCTGGACGATACGCAACCTGCATTTTCCTGAGAGCTTCGACCATCTCAACCACGCCAAGCGACGTTTCATTTTCGACCAACTGTTGATCCTGCAACTTGCCGTGCTGGGGCAGCGGCGGGAATGGCAATCGACGCCAAGCGTCCGCCTGACCGTGGACGATGACTGGCTGGAGGCGTTCCTGACGGCGGCGTTCCCGTATACGCTGACGGGCGCGCAGCAACGGGCAATCGCCGATATTCGCGCCGATATTGCGCGTGAAGTGCCGATGAACCGTCTGTTGCAGGGCGACGTCGGTTCGGGCAAGACGGCGGTCGCGATCACTGCACTGGCGATGGCGTTCGCCAATGGCCGGCAGGCGGCGATCATGGCCCCGACCGGCATCCTTGCCGAGCAGCATTACCGCAACATCGAAAAGACGCTGCGCTCCATGCCCGGTGAGCGGCTTCCGGTCGTGGCGCTGCTGACGAGCAAGCTCACCAACAGCGAGCGCGAGGCGGTCTATCGCGGCATTGCCGACGGTTCTATCGACATCGTGGTCGGCACGCACGCGATCATACAGGAAGGCGTGCAGTTCAACGATCTGGCGCTGGCGATCATCGACGAACAGCATCGTTTCGGCGTCGAACAGCGCGGGGCGCTACGCGGCAAGGGCACGAACCCGCACCTGCTGGTGATGACGGCGACGCCGATCCCGCGCACGCTGGCCCTGACGCTCTATGCCGATCTCGACCTGTCGATCATCGATGAAATGCCGCCGGGCCGCATCCCGATCCAGACGCGGGTGATCGAGCCGCACCAGCGCGAACGGGCCTATAACTTCGTCGAAGGCCAGCTTGAGCGCGGGCGGCAGGCGTTCATCGTCTACCCGCTGGTTGAAGCGTCGGATAAGGTCGAGGCGGAATCGGCGATTGAGGCCTTTGAGAAACTCAAGCAAGTCTTTTACGAATACCGCGTTGGCCTGCTACACGGGCGTATGAAGCCGGCGGAAAAAGACGAGATCATGGCGGCGTTCGCCAACAAGGAATTCGACGTGATGGTGACGACATCGGTGGCGGAAGTCGGCGTCGATATTCCCAACGCCAGCGTCATCATGATCGAGGGCGCGAACCGCTTTGGTCTGGCGCAGCTCCACCAGTTTCGCGGGCGCGTAGGGCGGGGCGGGCATGCGTCGTATTGCCTGCTGGTTTGCGACACGAATGTTGATCAGGCGCGCGAGCGGCTGGCGGCGCTGGAACAGACGAACGACGGCTTTAAGCTGGCGGAAATCGACTGGAAGCTGCGCGGGCCGGGCGACCTCGTCGGCACGCGCCAGAGCGGAACGGCCTTGCTGCAATTTGCCGAGGATATGAAGCCGGAGCTGGTCGAACTGGCGCAGCGCGAAGCGCGCACGATCTATGAAGAAGACCCGGAGCTTCAGGCCGAGGCGCACCAGTTGCTGCGGCGGCGGGTGATGGCCGCGAGGGACGAACGTAGCGATTTGAGCTAGGCCCTTAACCTCCTGCTTTTAAACAGTCCCTCTCACGTTTGAGAGGGACTGTTTCTTTTCACAGAATTACGTGTGATCCCTGATCTCGTGCGGCACGTAGGGCGCTTCGAGCCGCGCGATTTCCTCTTCGCTCAACTTGATGTCGAGGGCGGCGATCAGCTCGTCAAGCTGGTGCATCTTGGTCGCGCCGATGATCGGGCTGGTGACGCCCGGCTTGTGCAGCAGCCATGCCAGCGCGATCTGCGCCGGTTTGACGCCGCGCTCATTGGCCACCTCTTTAACAGCATCCACCACGTCAAAATCGGCGTCCGAGTAATACAGGTGGTGCGCGTACTGATCCGTGCGCGCGCGGGTGGTTTCGTTCTTTTCGCGCGTGCGGTTACCCGCCAGAAAGCCGCGCGCCAGCGGACTCCACGGAATGATACCGATGCCCTGATCAATGCACAGCGGGATCATCTCTCGCTCTTCCTCGCGGTAGACGAGGTTGTAATGGTTTTGCATGGAGACAAAACGCGCCCAGCCATGCTTTTCCGAGGTGTAGAGCATCTTCGCGAACTGCCAAGCGTACATGCTGCTCGCGCCGATGTACCGCGCTTTGCCGGCGCGCACCACATCGTTCAGCGCTTCCAGCGTCTCTTCGATAGGCGTCTCGTAGTCGAAGCGGTGGATCTGGTACAGGTCGACGTAGTCGGTTCCAAGGCGGCGCAGCGACGCATCAATGGCGTCCATGATGTGCTTGCGCGACAGACCGCGGTCGTTCGGCCCCGGCCCCATCGGGTTGTAGACCTTGGTGGCGATGATGACGTCCTCGCGCCGCGCAAATTCCCGCAATGCTCGCCCGGTCACTTCCTCGCTCATGCCGTTTGAATACATATCGGCGGTATCGAAGAAGTTGATACCCGCTTCGAGCGCGCGTCTGATGAATGGACGGCTTTCTTCTTCGTCCAGAACCCACTCGCGCCAGGCCGATGAGCCATAGGACATCATGCCCAGACACAGCCGGGAAACCTTCAGGCCGGTATTGCCAAGTCGTACATATTCCATAGGCACTCCCTGTGTGTTCGCAACGGATATAGTAAACCGATCCGAATGTCGACGCCAATGACGGGCTTGGGGCTGAGCCGTGGAGGGCTGGCGTTCGCTAGAGGTCAATGCGCTGGGATGCGGGAGAGCGGGCGACGCACCGCGTCGCCCCTACAGGTGTTCGCGGTTCGGGATGCCCTCTCTAAACCGGATATGGTTTGGAGAGGGGGCGGTTGGAACCTCATCCCCCGGCCCCTTCTCTACGGCGCGCTTTTCGCCGTGGAGAAGGGGAGCCTGCGCGTGCGGGCAAAGGCGTTGCGACGCTGCATCCGTCTGGTTCCCCCTCTCTAAACCGGACACGGTTTGGACGAAGCGAGTCGGCGCAGCCGACCAAAGTCGAAGCGTAGCGAGACCGCGCAGGGGTTAGGGGGTGAGGTTCTGGCGTTCGCCATAGGTCAGGGGTGCGGGAGAGCGGGCGACGCACCGCGTCGCCCCTACAGGTGTTCACGGTTCGGGATGCTCTCTCTACGGCGCGTTTCTCGCCGTGGAGAGGAGGGTAGGGGGTGAGGTTTCAGCCTTCGGTTTCGCGCTGGCGGCGTTTGCGCTGCACGCTGGCCTTCAACTGGCCGCACCCTGCGTCGATGTCGATGCCGCGCCGGACGCGGATCGTCGCCGGGACACCGTATTCGGAGAGGATGTCGATGAAACGCTGCGCCGCGATGGGGTCGGAGGGCGCGCCGGCATACCCGCTGGTCGGGTTAAGCGGGATCAGGTTGACGTGGCACAGCAGGCCCTGAAGCAGTTTGCCCAGACGGTGCGCCTGTTCCGGCGTGTCGTTTTCACCTGCGATCAGCGCCCATTCGAAGGTGATGCGGCGTCCTGTTTTCTCGACGTAATAGTGGCACGCGCCGATCAGCTCCTTCAGCGGGTAGCGCCGGTTGACCGGCAGCAGGGCGCTGCGCTCCTCGTCCGTCGCGGCGTGCAGGCTGACGGCAAGGCGTACCTGCAATCCCTCGTCGGCGAAGCGGCGGATCATCGGCACCAGCCCGACCGTGCTGACGGTGATATGCCGCGCGCCAATGCCGAGGTCGCGCATTAGGCGGCGTACCGCCTCAAGCGTGGCGTCGTAGTTGTGGAATGGCTCGCCCATGCCCATCAGCACGACGTTGCTCAGGCGCTCGCCGCGCGCTTCCAGATCGCGGGCAAAGCGCACGGCCTGCTCGAAAATTTCGTCCGCGCTGAGATGCCGCGCGAAGCCCATCTGGCCGGTGGCGCAGAAGACGCAGCCCATGGCGCAGCCCGCCTGTGAGGATATGCAGGCCGTGCGGCGGTCGTCGTCGTATTCCATCAGGACGGATTCGATGAACTGGCCGTCCGGCAGGCGGTAGAGCCGCTTGACCGTGCCATCGAGGCTGGTTTGCTCGACCTCCAGATCGAGCGCGCCGAGCGTCGTTTCGGCCTTCAGCCGGTCGCGCAGGGCGCGCGGCAGGTTCGTCATAGAGTCGAACGAGGCGACGCGCCGGTCGTACAGCCACGACCAGATTTGCTTCGCCCGAAAACGCGGCTCGCCCCAGCTTTCGAGCAGGTTTGCCAGCTCGTCCTGCGACAGAGCATAGAGGTTAATCATCCTGCACTCCTGAGCTATTCGCTAACCGACCATCGAGCTTGAGGTGAGCAGCAACAGCGCGAGGGGAACGAAGTTGTAGACGAAGTGGGCAACGATGGTCGCCGTCGTGCTTGTGCGTTCGCGCAGGAAGCCAAGCACGATGGCGACGACGACGATCCAGACCGACGCGGGCGTGAGCGCGTACTGCGTGTGTATCAGCGCGAAAAAGAGGCTGGTCGGCACGATGCCAAAGACGGGCTGCATGGCCCCGCGAAAGAAGACTTCCTCGCCGATTGGGGCCCACAGCGACACGACCAGTAGCAACGGCAGCGAGTTGATCGCCTGACCGAGCCGCTGCGCGGCGGCGGTTTGTTCGGCGAACGTCTCCGGCGAAACGAACAAGGCCCAGATCATCGCCACGACGATCGAGCCCGCATAGAGCAGCCCGCCGGTGAGGATGCCGGCGCGCAGGTCGGTCGATGTCGGCCAACGCAGGCTGAGCCGCGCAAGCGTCTGCTCCATCGTTCGCCGGATGCCGAAACCGACGCTGAGGAGCGCGGCGAGGACCCACAGCAGGCCGACGAACAGCACTTCATCGAGGGCAACGCCGGTGGCTTCGATCATGTCGGCCAGCCCGCCCAGCCCGCCGCCAAGCACAAACTGGGTGGTGTTCAGTACCAGAAACGCCAGCGACAGCACGACACCGGCCAGATGAACGGGCGACTCCGGGTTGTAGTCTGCGCTGGCCGGCAGGATGCGCCGCAGCGACAACCGCGCGGCGGGTGAGGTGACGAACGCGCTGGAGATGGCGGCGGCAACCACGACCAGCGCGAAGTTGGCAAAGGCGGCGCTGGTCGAAATTTCGGGCATTGGCGCTCCGGCCAGCGCCTCGCCGCCGGCTGTCGCCAGCAGCACGAGGTTGAGGCCGATAAAGACCTTGCCGGCGATGATGCCGTAGAGAAACCAGCGCAGGCGCTGCATATCGCCCAGATTGGCGACATAAATCGTCATGCCAACGTACAGCAGCACGGCGGCGGAAATAAACAGTCCGGTTAGGTCCATGTGTATCTCAGTGGAATTGAGGGACGATCAGGCCTTCATTATACACGCTCACACGCTGATTCCGGCATTGACCGTAAGCGGAGGAGCGTGTTAGAATGACGCCATCAGCGACGAGCTGAAAATCCCTAAATTCGGAGGGATGGCCGAGCGGTTTAAGGCGGTGGTCTTGAAAACCTCTGTAGGGGCAACCCTACCGTGGGTTCGAATCCCACTCCCTCCGCTTCGTAGTCGCAAAACATCACCTCATTGGGGAGGTGCCAGAGTGGACGATTGGGGCCGCCTGCTAAGCGGTTAACGGGCCTTAAAGCTCGTTCGCAGGTTCGAATCCTGTCCTCCCCGCCTCGGATACGAAACGCAGTAGAGCCCACACCAGTCTGTGGGCTCTACTGTTTTAATTTCCCCTTCAAGCGGATTGATACGGGTCAACAGGCGGTGTTGCCCGGTCTATGATGCCTCAAACCTTCATCCCCCTGTCCCGGTGAAGGCTTCGCCGGAAGCAGCCTGCTCGACGGAGGTTCGCTTTTCCGGCTTTGCGAGGGCGATCAGGCTGGAGGCTGCCAGCGCGAGGATGATGACCAGCATCAAAACGGGTTGGTAGCTGCCAAAGCGATCGTAGACCAGCCCTGCGCCTACGGGTGCGGCCGTAAGCGCCAGCGTGAGGAACAGCGCCATCACGCTGGAAATGCGCCCGTAATGCAAGGAACCGAATAACTCGGCAATGATCGAGGCGCGCGCCAGCGTTTGCGCGCCATAGGCTGCGCCAAACACCACGACAAAAACTCCGACCGCCAGTGGGGATGCGCCGCCTGCCAGCAGCACGAACATTCCGGCAGCCTGCAGCGCAAAGACCGCCGCCACCATGATCCGCCCGGAAAAACGCGCGTCCAGCGGCGCAAAAACCAGCCTCCCGGCGACCTGCATCACCCCAATGGAACCGCTGGCAAGCGCCGCGGCGCTGGCATCCATGCCGGAGTCAATCAGGAACGGGATGAAATGGACCCGGATGGCGTTCGAGGCCAGATAAGCGAGGCTGAATGCCAGGGTCAGCAGCCAGAAAAACCGGGTGTGCAGCGCGTCTGAAAGCGAAAAATGGATGGTTGCGGTAGCCGGCTGCAGCGCGTTTGCTTCGCCATCGGGCAGCAGCCCCAGATCGGCAGGCCGGCGGCGCAGCACAAGCGCGTGAAGCGGGATCGTGGTGGCGGCCAGAAAGATGCCTAACGTCAGAACCGACTGCCGCCAGCCAAAATTTCGCAGCAGCATGTCCGATAGGGGTACAAAAATCGTGCTGGCAAGCCCGGCGGCAAAGGTGATGATCGCTAACGCGGCGCTGCGCCGCCGGACAAACCACGTCGCGATGACCGCGAACGCAGGTTCATACAGGATCGCCGCCATACAGACGCCCAGACCCGCCCAGATCAGATAGAAGGTGGCCAGATCGGCGACCTGCGACCATGCCATCACCAGCAGACCGGCGAGGATGGACCCGGTGGTCATCAGCCAGCGAGCGCCATGCCGGTCAATCCATGTGCCGACAGGAAACGCCATCACGCCGGCAACGAGCAGCGCCAGCGAGAAACCGCCTGTAAGCTGCGAGCGCGACCAGCCCAGTTCGGTCTCCATTGGGGTGATAAAAACGGTGAAGGCGTAGTAAACAATGCCCCACGAGACCGTTTCGGTGACTGCCAGAGCAGCGGCAATGTACCAGCCATAGTAAAGCCGGCTGTTCGGTTTGAATTTCGGCATATTGATGGCATACCCGGTGGTTAAAGGCGAATACGTAACCGGGGTTATAGCCCCTGTGGCGATACAAACGCAATCGTTCGGGCATCCACGCGCCGGAATGCGCGTTCCCGCCGCGCCGCCGGCGGGCAGAACGTCGCTCCAACCAGCGCCGGCCCGCTGAATATATCACATCACACCATGACGCTCCGAAACGAGCGCCAGCGTGTATCGCGCTCCGTGAAAGCGCATTGCACGGTCATATGGCCCGCCTGCTGACGCCGGAAATTTGTCTCGCGCCCGCAAAACGCGCTGCGGCGAGAAATGCCACTCCAGAATGGGCCTGTTTGGGCGCAGATTTGCGGCAGAATGTACGAAAATGCGGTGCATTTTCCCCTTGCCCGCAAAAACGTTAGAATGGATAGCATGCTCGCGTATTTTCGTGAAAATCTCTAAGATACTGCCGTATACAAACGAGGGGCTGAGAGGACCTAATCTCCATAAGGGGATTGAAACCGGGAACCGTCGCGGTACACGATTTTGTACAGATCGGTCCGAGCTAATCCCCGTGCGAAACGGTAGGGGCGACCCGTCGGGTCGCCCCTACAATGGGCGTCTGCCTGAAAGGTCGTAATCTCCGCGTGGGGAGGACGTAGGGGCGCAAGGCCTTGCGCCCCTACAATGGTGTCTGTTTGCGGCGGCCTGAGAAGGGTAGGGGCGACCCGCCGGGTCGCCCGTGCAAAGGCGTCTGTCCAAGAGGACGCAAGCTCCGCGAAGGGATTGAACCTGTCTGAGGGCGCTGAAGGTATCCGGCTCATACCGGCCCGATCAGTCTCGTATCCCGCTCAAGCAGGGAAAGCAGATCCATCGTTTTGCCTCTGCAAGCCGATGGCAAGGAAGCAGGGATTTCCTCTTTCCTGCTTTTCTTCTCTTTACCAGCACTTCCATCTACTGCTTCTACTTCCTGCACTGCAGTTGCAGTGTTGAAGTACTGCATGTAGTAGACAAAGTAGCCGGTATTCGTCCGGCGCGGCTAATCCCTGCTCGGTGATGGCGAAAGGGGCCGCCTTCGCTCCTTGCTTGCTGAGGCGCAGCGTTTGAGCGCTGAAAGCGTCGGCAGGTGTTCCCGCAGGCGGGCCGGGGGACGCGCGGTTTCGTTTCGACTACGCAGCCCCACGCGCCGCGTAATGGCCTCGCCGCGAGAGGGCAGGGGTATTCGCTTTCGCCGCGGCTGCGCCTAGATATGGAGCTGGCTGATAATCCGCCGTGCGATTTGGCTTACTTCGGGACTGTCATAATCGCGCGGGCGGGGCAAATCGACGTTGATCTCATCGATAACCCGCCCCGGATGTGTGCCCATAACGATGATTTTATCTGCCAGATAGGCCGCCTCGGTAACGTTGTGGGTGACGAAGATGACGGTCTTCTGCAGCTCCTGAAATAACCGCAGCAGTTCCGAGCGCAGTTTGCGCGCGCTGATTTCGTCCAGACTGCCAAACGGTTCGTCCATCAGCATGATGTCCGGTTCCACCGCCAGCGCACGCGCGAGCGCCACACGCTGCTGCATGCCGCCTGATAGTTGGGACGGATACTTGTTCTCGAAACCGCTCAGGCCCACGAGTTGCAAATACTCGCGGGCGGCCTTGCGCGCCTGATGTCGCGAGTCGCCACGTGCCTGTAGGACAAAGGCCACGTTCTGTTCTGCGGTCAACCACGGCAACAGGCGCGGGTTCTGGAAGACATAGGACATGCGATTCGGCTGGCATCGAGATATCAGCCGGCCGTTATAGTTGGTGTCGAGGCCGGCAAGAATGTGCAGCAGCGTTGTCTTGCCACAGCCGCTCGGCCCCACGAGCGCGACAAATGAACCCTGTGGAATCGCCAACCGGACGTTGTTGAGCGCGCGTACAGCCCCACTGCCTGTTTGAAAGGTCTTGCCAACATCGAAGCATTCGAGAAGAGGTGTCGTTTCCATTTATTGTGCCTCGGCGCGTCGCCACCTAAAGAGCCGGGCTTCCAAGGTTCGCAGTACGATCAGCTCAATGACGAGCATGAGCAGGATAAACGGCAGCGCTGATGCCAGAACCCGCTCCATATTGAAAAGCTGGTACCAGTACTGGATGCGATAGCCGACGCCGCTTGAGCGTCCGAGCAACTCGACAAAGATGACGATTTTCCACGTCAGCGCGAGGCCAACGCGCGCTGCCGCGAAGATGAACGGAATGGTTTGCGGCAGGATGACGTGCCGGAAGATCGTCCGGCCCGGTACGTTGAACACGCGCGCCATCTCCGTCAAATCCGGGTCGAGCGTTTTCATGCCCTGCCAGATGTTATACGTGACCGACGGCGCGACCACTAACCCTGCGCCGATAACCGCCGCCAGATCATTGAGTCCGAACATCAGATAGGTGATGACCAGATAGAGCAGTGACGGGATCGAAGCGGCGATCACCAGCCAGAGGCTAAAAATGCGTTGGAACAGGCGCACCCTGCCAAGAAGCGAGCCGTAAATGAGGCCGATGCTCATGGCAAGCGCAAACGCGCCGAGCGTGCGGTTCAGGGTGATGGCCATGTCGTTCCAAACGTAGCCATCCTGCAGCGCCCGTATCAACGCTGCCCATGTTTGCCACGGGGTCGGCAGCACATCCTCGGTCACGATGCGCGACAAGATGAGCCAGCAGCTCAGCAGGAGCATGAGGGACACCAGTTGCAGGCCAATGCTGCCCGCAAGCTGCTTCCAGCGTTGGCCGATGCGGCCACGCGTGAGGCCCAGATTACTGTTGGTCATAACGTGCGTGATTTCGCTCATTGCCTGCTCGTTTCGCTGAGAGCTAACTGGACGGATGGCTTGCATTCAATGCCGGTTCAGCACAATACCGGCGCGTTCGGCTGCGCGCCGGGCCGCGTGTTGCCCGGCAATGCGCCCGCCAATCAGGCATTCCGCCAGATTGCCACCTAACAGATAAATGTGACCGAATACCGATCCCAACTCACCGGCGGCGTACAGGCCGGGAATAGGCGTGCCGAGCGCGCTGACGACGCGCTGGTGCTCGTCGTGCGCCGGGCCTCCCTGCGTGTTCGTCACCACCGGCCACGCCTGAATGGCGTAGAACGGCGGTTGGGAAACCTGAACCATCGTGCCCGCCGGGCGCTCGAAGTCAGCGTCGATGCCGCTATCGACGGCTTCCTGCCAGCGGGCCAGCGTCCTCCGCAGGTTGTCCAGCGGCAGCCCGGTCTTTTGCGCCAGTTCCTCAATCGAACCGGCCTGCAAAATCCAACCGCGCCGGATTTCCTCGCTATTGTCGGGAGACCACTCGTAGTAATGTTCTTGTACCGATGCCAGCGGCTTTGCAATCGGGCCGAGCTTTCTGGCTGCTTCGTCGAAGAGCAACCATGCGGGAATGCGGTCAAACGTGCCGCGTTCGCTGTCCAGATGGGCAAATGGGCGCGCGCCGGTGTCTTGAGGCGCAACCGGAACCTCGTTCATAAAACGCCGCCCGTGCTGGTCGACCAGTATCCACGCGACCTTACGCTGATTGCGCCGGACGCCTCCCAGATGGTTGCGAAAGGCGACCGGGAAATCGGGCACTTTAAAGCCGTAAGAGCCATGAATGTGCCATGGATGCCACAGCAAAGCGCCTGCCTGACAGGCCATGCGGATGCCGTCGCCCGTGTTGCCCGGTGAGCCAATCGGGTAGACGGCGGGCATTTCCATGAAACTGCGCCGCAGTTGTTCGTCAAACTCGAAACCGCCGCAGGTCAGAATCACGCCGCCGGTCGCATGGACATCGACCTGCTCGTGGTCTCGCTGTAACGACACCCCGGCAACCGCGCCATCCTCGATAATGAGCCGCGTTGCCTTTGTATTGAACCAGCACTCGATGCCTAGCCGGTCCACATGCGCCTGGAGCACGCGCATCAGGTGCTGGCCGAACTTGCCAAAATGCACCCAGTCGTAGCCCGTGAAGCCCGGAATGGATTCAATACCGGCCCAACCAAACGTTTCGCGCCCCGGCCACGCATACAGATCGGCGGTGTTATCTGCGCCCTGATCCGGGCCGGTGTTTTGAAAAACTCTGGCATTGAGCGGGCGGGCCAGCTCTTCGAGATAGGGGATAAGCTCGGTCATGCCGCGAGCGATCGCGTCGACCACCGGGCGGGGCACATGCGCGCCGCAGGCAATCGACAGATAAGCGGCAGCGTCCTGAGCGTTTTCGGCAACTCGCATGTAGCCGGCCGAAAGAATCGAATTGCCGCCCAGATGGGCCAGCTTTTCGACCAGCAGAACCCTCGCGCCCGCGCGGGCCGCTTCGATCGCGGCGACCGCTCCGGCGCTGCCGTAGCCAACCACGACAACATCACGCTGTAATTTCTCGGTCATGATGCCTCTGACACACGTGTGTTTTGCAGCAGCGGCATGACGCGCTCGGCGATCCGTTCGATTTGAGCAAGCGGATCGCGCGATGCCGGGACAAGTTGGAACGACTGCACACCAACTTCGGCAAAGCGTTGAATGCGTTCGGCGCATTCTTCCGGAGAGCCATAGATCAGCCAGCGCCGGACTGTTTCGTCGTCGAACGGGCGGCGGTGGTACTGCTCCAGAAATGCGATGCCTTCCCGGCGGGCGGTTTTCGCGTCGTCGGCGACATGGATGAAACAGTTCAGGATCGTGCGGAAAGAGGCATCCAGCGTGCGCTGGTAGCGCTCAGCCGCAATCGTGCGGATAAGTGCGAGCGTGGTGCGGTACTCGTCCGGCGTGATGATGCCGGTGATCCAGCCGTCGCCAAGCCGCGCAACGCGGTCAAACGGGCCGTGGAACGTGCCGGCCCGTGCCTCGCTGAAAAAGTCGTTAGGGCCGGTTCCGGCCTGCCGCGGTATATAGCCTCCGCAGGCGATGATGACCGGCGGGTGTGGTTGCTGCGCGGTCGTGTAGCCGAGCGTAACGTTTTCAAAGCGGAAGATGGATCCCGCATAGGAGACGGTGTTCTCGGTCCACAGCCGCTTGATGATTTCAATCGACTCTTCGAAAGCCACACCGCGACGCTTCTTGGGAATGCCGATGACCTGGTATTCGTGGGCTACCAGCTCTGGCGGGCCGGTGCCGAGGCCGACAGTGAACCATGTTCGCCCGCCCGAAAGCTCATCGAGCGTTGCCCAGTCCTGCGCCAGCATGACAGGGTGGCGCATATGCGGCTGAAGAATGCCGGTCGACAGGCGGATCCTGCTGGTCTGCGCGGCGATCGCGGCCAGCACCGGGATCGGCGTATAGCGCGGTTTTGCCAGCGGGCTATCGCCGACCGAAACGAATTCAAATCCAAGCTGCTCGGCGAGCCGGGCGGCTTCGAGGAGCTTGGCGAGCGAGTACGTTTCGCGCATAAAGACCGCTGCGCGATTGTTGACGTAAATTCCAAGACCGGGGATCACGTTTCGCTGTCCTGAATGTCTGGGCTATCGGGCGCGTAGGCGATGATCTGGATGTTGAGACCGGTGCTGTCTTCGAGCAGGGCGGTGCGCGCTTTGGCCGCCGGAAGGTCGTGCGGCGGGCGTTTGGAGACAAGCCCCTTTTCCAGCAGCGCGGAATACGTCGCATCGACGTCCTCGACGCGCAGGGCGAGGTGTTTGAAGCCTTCCTCTTCGCGAGAAGTGACTTCAATCAGCTCGATTTTGAAGTTTTTGCCGGCATCAGCCAGCATGGCGATCTTTGTGCCGGTGCTGTGGCGCTCGCCGGTACGGATCAGTTGGAGGCCAAGCACGTCGGTGAAGAAGGCGCTGCGCTCCGCAAAGTCTTTGACGCCATAAGCGAAATGATCGATTTTCACGCCCGTACTCCCTGTCCAATCTTGCCCGGATTGAGGAGGTTTTTAGGGTCTACGCGTCGCTTGAAGGACAGGATCGGCGCGAAGTCCGGGAAAAGGCCGCTTTCTTCGAGCAGGAAGGTGTGCGGGTTCTGGTAGGACACGCCGATCTGTTTGCAGAAGTCCATCAGCGCATGGAGCGTGTCGCCGTCACCCGGAACGAGGGTCAGCACAGCCGCCGGCAGGTTGCCATCGCCTTGCAGGCCGCGCAGAGCGCGCAGCCAGCGCGATCGGATGTACTTGAATTCGAGCCAGAGGCCGCTGCCGAATGCGTTTGCCAGCGCCTGAAGCTGCTCAGCGTAGCGATCGGGCGAGAAGTAGACGTGCAAAAAGGCGGATTGCGGCGTCAGCTTCTTGATCCACAACATCCGGTGTCCATAGACCATCAGCCCGATGGAAATGCGGTCTGCATCTTCCGGCGTTTTCCACGGCACAAACCGGCCGCCATGCTGTACCGTCAACTCGCGGCAGCGGCCAACACGCTCGGCATCGACGATCATCAGGACGAGCGACTGGCCCTCGGCGAACAGGTCACGAAGCGGCGTGAAGCCGCGCGAGATCGCTGCGTCCTGAGCCGCGACAACGCGCTGGTGGATGTCGTCCTGATCCGCCAGCGCGGCGGTAAAGCGCACCGCGCTCGAAAAGTCGTCAAAAACGCCGACGGCCTCGACCCAGCGGTGGGCCGGGACGAGCCGGAAGGTCACCTCGATAATGACGCCGGTCGTGCCGTAAGTGTGCAGGACGGGCAGAACATCGTCACCTGTAAGGGTTATCTCACGCGGCGGGTCCTCGGCCGTCAGCAGCTTGACGCCGAGGATATTGCCGTCCCAGATGGTCCCATAGGTGTTGGCTCCGAGGCCGACATGCCCGCCCGCGACCCATCCCGCCGCCGTCGCGCTGGCGTAGGTGGTCGTCAGGATCGGCAGCTCCAGCCCGCGCGCGCGGGCCGCCGCGTCGACATCGCCCTGAATGGTCCCTGCGGCAACCGTGATCCGGTCGTTGCCAATGTCGATAATCCCGGTCAGACGGCGAATGTCGATGATGATCCCGCCATGCAGCGGTATCGTCTGGCCGAAATTGGACGTGCCGCCGCCGCGAACGAGCATCGGCACGTTGTGACGCACGGCAAGCGCAATGACGCGCTTCAACTGCTCGATTGAATTGGGAATGACCACGGCATCGACCTGAAGCGTCTTGCCGGTAGTCGTTTTCAATTCCCTGATATGCTGCGCGAGCAGCGGCGACAGCCACGAGTTGTCGCGCAACGCGCTCTCGATCTCCTTCGGCGCTACGATGATCTGCTCGTCGCCAAGCGCACTGGTTAGTGCCTCGATCAGAGGGGATGTCATGCTGTCCACGCCTTTCGGCTGCCCTTATGAATGCCGGTGATGTAGTCGATAACATGGCGGATTTCGTGGATAGCCTGATCGGGCAGCGGTTCCTGCGGAAGCAGCGCCGGCCCCACGTCGTAGCCCTGAAGCTGCAGCCCGGCTTTTATGCAGGCGGCCAGCGAGTATTTCTGAAAGACCTCGTTGGCCCGCCACATGCGCCGCTGGACATCCCACGCCGTGTTCCAGTCTCCAGACCGGGCCAGTTCGTACAGGTAAACTGACTCCTCAGGAAAAATGCAGGCAGGCCCACTCATCCAGCCGACGCCGCCCATCTGCAGGACGACTAGCGGGATATGCGCCGAGGCGCTAAAGACCTTGATGCGCCCTTCAACCAGATTCATCGTTGTCAGCAGGCGGCCGGTGTTCGGCGAAGCATCTTTCACATACTGGATATTCGGCACTTCGCTCAGCGTGTTGATCATCGCCGGGGTAATGTCGACGCCGAGCAGGCCGGGGTTGGTGTAGATGACAATGGGGCGGTGAAAGGCTGACGCCACCATGCGAAAGTAGCGAACGATGGCTGTGGGCGGCAGTGCAAAATAGGCCTGCAGCATCAGGACAATGCCGTCGACGCCAAGCACTTCGTACCTTTGCGCCTGCTCGATCGCCTCCTCGGTGGAAAAGGCGGACACGCCCGGCACAACCGGCACGCGCCCCGCCGTTTCGTCGACGACGATGCGGACGATTTCCTCGCGCTGCGCTTGCGTGAGGTAGGCGAATTCCCCGGTGCTGCCCAGCGGGCTTAGGCCGTGTACGCCTTTTGCGATCAGGTCGGACACGAGCTGGCGCAGAACGTCCTCTTTGATTTTTCCGGTCAGCGGTTCGACCGGCGAAACGAGATAAGGGAAAATTCCGTGAAAGTCTGTCATCCGGTTTTCGATCGTTGGTAAGGCTCCTGCATCCCGCGCAGGCGGGATACAGGAGCGCGAGTGCAGGCGCAGCTATTCCGCAGCCAGTTCCAGCGCCGCCTCGTAGGACGCAAAGTCGAACGCTTCGGGGTCAACGACCGTCACGCCAACCACTTCCTCGCCCACCAGCGCGACCAGACTGTCGATCAACGCTTGCGTGGACTCGAGTTTCTCTTCGCTAAAGACGGTGTTGAACGCCTGACGTTCGCTGACGATATAGCTGGCGAGGAGTTCTTCATCCTCGATACCCGACAGGGCGGCCAGTTCTGGCCAGATGGAGTCATCCGTTTGCAGCACTTCCACCGCCTCGTTGATGGCGGCGATGACCGCCGGGACGGCTTCAGGATGCGCTTCGGCAAAACGTTCGGAGAGGTTGTAGGTCAGGTAGAAGGCGTCGGGGTCGAAACCGGCTTCTTCGAGCAGATCCGGCACTGTTGTGATCACTCGCTGCTCGCCCGACGCGATTGGGCCATAGGTGTTCGAGATAAACTGTAAAGCCGCGTCGAGTTCGCCGTTGCTCAGCAACGTGGAGATCAGCGGGGGGGATGTATTCACGACTTCGGCTTCCAATTCCAGATCGAAATTGGAAATTTCGACGCCGGCGGCGCGAACGATGAGCCAGTCGAGTAAGGTCGTGCTCGGCGTTCCAACGACAGCGCCTCTCAGGCTTTCGAGCGTGTCATAGGGCGAGTCTGCCAGCGTCACAATCGGATTGCTGAAGCGCAGGAAACCGCGTACGGCCCGCACTTCCAGCCCTGCTTCGCGCTGGCGCAGTAAATCGAGGAAACTGCCTGTCGTGATGTCGAAGTCGCCGGAACGCAGCCCCGTCCATTGCTGGCCGGTGGCCGTGAGAGGGATGAGGATGAAGTCGAGGCCGTATTTGGTGTCGATGCCGAGATTGTCGATGAGCCACGGGATATAGGTCTGGCTCGCGCCCTCGATCGCGCCGATCCGGACGGGGATCAGTTCGGCCTTTTCGGCGGCGTCCTGAGACAGGACGCTGGTTGGCAGAGCAATGACGGCAAGCAGGAGAACGAGCAAAACGCGCCAGTTACGCGGGTTCGAAAGCATGGCAGAATCCTTTTCAGTCGTCAGGTCTTGGATAGCAGGTTTTGCGTGTGAACGTGACTTCCCGGTTGCAGGCCTTACAGCCGCTACAACAGTCGCTCATGATCGCCCCCTTGTTGGTGTCGGTATCGCAGCGCTTTTAGCCACAGGCTCCTATCGCCGAACAAAAAAGCCCTGACGCTCGCGAGGAGGTCAGGGCTTGTCGCATACCGGATATGTGGCCTAAAGCAACGTCAACCTGGTACGAGGCAACTGTCCTCCGCGCGCGTGGCGAGCAGGCACACAAAACAGCAACAACAAACCATGTTTGCTGCAGATGCGTGACAATTCTCGATCGCGGCTACGAAAGACATGATGTCTCCATGTAGAAGCCAGGGACGCCCCAAAAGCTAACACATCCAGGTTTTCCTGTCAACGAACTCGCACCGGCCTAATCTCCGCGAATAGGGATGTACGGACGCAACGCATTGCGCCCGTGCAACGGCATCCGTCTGCAGCGGCGGCGTGATTTCGACGTGGTGAAACGGTACGGGCGACCCGCCGGGTCGCCCGTACAATGATGGCCGCCTGCGCTGGCCTGATTTCCGTGTGGGGCTTGAAACGCGAACGGGTGGTGCGAATTACGCGGCGTTTCACTTCGACTGTCTCAACTCGCCGGGCTTTTCTTGCAGCGGACGAGTTTCGACACGGTGGGTTGCGTGCTGCGGCTGAATGAGCTAACTTTGTAGAAGTTGCGCGCCTACAAGGGCGATGACGCGGTTTTTCGCACTCTCAGGTCATTTTTGACCTGTTGCGCGCGTCAAAATGTCGCTGTTGCAACCGGCCTAATCTCCGTGAGGGGATTGAAACGTCGAATGTGACGCCCAAGTATCGCATCGAGCTGCTAGTTGCAACCGGCCTAATCTCCGTGAGGGGATTGAAACCGGCGCTAAGTATACTGGAAGAGTATGAGGCTGCGGGTTGCAACCGGCCTAATCTCCGTGAGGGGATTGAAACTTTATCAGGGCATTATTCGCCTCGACGCCAACTGGGGTTGCAACCGGCCTAATCTCCGTGAGGGGATTGAAACCGGTATTGAGCCTTTCCGGGTGTACTTATTTATGGATGTTGCAACCGGCCTAATCTCCGTGAGGGGATTGAAACCGGTATTGAGCCTTTCCGGGTGTACTTATTTATGGATGTTGCAACCGGCCTAATCTCCGTGAGGGGATTGAAACAACGCGATTTCGAGGGCGGCGCGGGCGGCTTTCGGCGTGTTGCAACCGGCCTAATCTCCGTGAGGGGATTGAAACTGATTAACCTGCGCTCGACAAGGCGCTCAACGCTCCTGGTTGCAACCGGCCTAATCTCCGTGAGGGGATTGAAACTGATTAACCTGCGCTCGACAAGGCGCTCAACGCTCCTGGTTGCAACCGGCCTAATCTCCGTGAGGGGATTGAAACAACTCGATTTGGCAACTGGCTTGCTTCCAGCACCCGGTGTTGCAACCGGCCTAATCTCCGTGAGAGGTGAAGGGGTAGGGGCGGCCTGGCGGGGCGCCCGTGTTGTGGTATCCGTTTAATCTCCGGAAGGGGACTGAGGGCACATGACGCCGGACATCATCGATC
>Ga0207864_1000090_pt1 | contig 147382 bp, 136 predicted proteins | sample HigsolmetaAR202D_FD_184834 | JGI IMG/M metagenome (GOLD analysis project Ga0207864, IMG submission 184834) | Ionic liquid and high solid enriched microbial communities from the Joint BioEnergy Institute, USA - AR20-2-D (SPAdes) (version 2) ...
GGACGCCCTGCGGAACGCGCTTGGCCACCGTGACGAGGTCCGGGTGGGCGAGCGGCTCGAGCGAAGCGAGGCGGTACACCCCTCGGGAGACGGGCACCAGGACTCCGGCGTCACGCATCGCGTAGAGCGTCTTTCGGTTGAGGCCGAGGCGGAGCGCTTCGGCCATGCGGAGACCGCCGCCATGCTGGCGGAACAGCTCTACCGCTCGCTCGAAGCCTCGGGTAGCCATGGGGACATATTGCCTTCAAACTATCGATAAGTGAAGTGATTTTGTCTCCACGCCTCACGTCGGGGCAGGCGGCGGCAGCGCGTGGGACGGCGCGATTCCGCGAGACTGTCCCTCCGCACCGCCCGCGCCCTGCCGAATTTCGCCTGCGGTTTTCGCCTCTTGGGCCCCTACCGCGGAGAGAACCCGTCCCGCCAAGAGTCAGTTTTCGGTCGACGCTGCAACCACACTGCAACGAACGTCCGTCAGGTCGTCGAGCAGCCGCACAGCGTCCCGACTTACTTCCGGCGCGAGATGCGCGTAGCGCATCGTCATCGTGATCGTCGAATGACCCAGGAGCTCCTGGATGACCTTGAGCGTTGCGCCGCGCATGGCGAGGTGACTCGCGAACGTATGGCGCAACGTGTGCCAGCCGACTGAGCGAGCGATCCCCGCGCGTTTCACCGCGTGGGCCAGCGGGTTCTTCAGCTCGCTGTCGGTCAGCATCTGGCCATCCATCTTGCAGAACACGTACGGTCCTCGGAGATGACGGTGCGCCTTGAGAGGAAAGTTGGGCATCGCGCGAGGATCGCGCGGCCATCACGACGGCGCTCGGCGTGGCGCAGGTGCGGTCCACCGGACGCTCACCGCCTTGGGCGGCTGCCGAGCGCCGCCCGTCCGCTCGAAGCCGGAGAAACGTCACGCCGCGGTGGCGGCGAGCAGCGCCTTGACACGCGCGGCGAAGGCGCGCGGGTGGGTGAGGTTTCCATTGTGAGCGCCCGGGAACCGGGCCACCGGCACACCGAGTGCGGCGCCGAGCAGTTCCGCGCATCGGTGATCGAACATCGCCGGATCGGTGGCCACCCCGGCCGCCGGGATGACCGTCGCGGTGACTGCGGCGAGGTCCGCCGCCGTCAGGTCGTTGGCCAGCAACGCCGCACAGTCCTTGGTGAAAAACCAGTCGAAGTTCGCCGCGCGGTGTGGCGCGGTCGGCGGCTGCGGGGTGAGGTCCGGCTCGCGGTCCTGTCTGGCCGGGTCGATACCCAGCAAGTCCATTAGCAGGGGCACCACGGCCTGCCATCCCGACACACGGTGAACCCGTCGCAGCTCATCAAGTTTCGCCACCACCTCGGCACGCTCGTCGGCAGGCAGCAAACCCAGCACGGACGGCTCGTGCGCGATCAACGTGCGAACGCGGTCCGGGAAGTCGACGACCAGCCGCAACGCGATCATCGCGCCGAAGCTGCAGCCGAGCATGAGCGCGGGCTCATCGGTCACGGCCGCGAGCACCGCGGCGGCATCGGCCGCGTGGTCGGCCACCGTCACCGGGCGGCGGGGATCGTCGACCACGCTGCGGGACAGGCCGCGGCGGTCGTAGGTGACGACCGTGAACGCATCCGCCAGATGTCGCACCAGGTCCACGCTCCGGTCGGCATCACCCTCGCCGCTCTGCGTGATCAGCAGGACCGGACCCGATCCTTCGACGCGGTAGTAGAGCTTCGCGTTATCGACCTCGATCCACATGACGTCTCCAATCCATCGGTATAGATGCATCTAAATCGATGCATCTGAATGGATGTAAAGTCCAGGGTGTGAACGGAGTGGAGTTGTTCCTGCTCGGCAGGGCGCTGATGAAGCTCGGCGAGGACGCCTTGCCCACCGAGGGCCTCGGCCCACAGCCGGGGAGCACCCGAATGGTCCTGATCGTGCTGGTGGACCTGATCGAACACGGGGAGAGCACGGTCGGCGAGATCGTCCGGCGCACCGGCCTGCCGCAAAGCCAGGTGTCGACGGCCGTCGCCCGGCTGCGCGCCGCCGGTCGCGTCGACACCACACCCGACCCGGCCGATCGCAGGCGCTCGCTCATCCGGCTCGAGGCCGAGCCGTCACCCCGCGCGCGCGCCGTCGCGGCCAGCTCGATCGACGACACGCTCGCGAAGGCGCTGGGCACCGACGAGGTCGCCGACGTGGTGCGGACGTTGGAATACCTGGCCGACAAGCTGATCGGACCGCTCCGGCAGGCTGCTCACCGTGACCACCGAAGCCAGCATGCCGGTGAGCTCCGGTCGCACGCGCGGGATCGCGCTCGTCGTCCTCGCCGCGCTAGGTCTCGGTAGTTCGGGACCCGCTGCGCGCGACCAGGTCCCGCTGCTGTTCGCCCACGGCGTCGGTCGTGGTCGGCGAGCAAGGTGGGTGGCGGCAGCTCGTAATCGCCGCACGGACGACGTGGAAGAGGGCCCGATGCCGGGTCAAGCGCGCGGGCGAACCGCCTGCTGCACCCTGAACCGCTCGGTGGAGACGTGGCGCGCGCGACCGTCGCTCGGCGCTGATGGGCTATCCCCAAAGGTGCCCAAAGAGCAATCTTGCTCATTGAGCAAGTTTGCGCTAGACCTCGACCGTGAACCGCACCACCCAAGCGGAGCCGCCGCCAGCCGCTCTCGGCCTTCGCGAGCGGAAGAAGCGCGCCCTGCGCGGCGAGCTCAGCTTGGCAGCGCTGCGTCTCGCGAAGCAGCGCGGTCTGGAGAACGTACGGACCGAGGACATCGTGGCCGCGGTCGGTGTCTCGCGGCGAACGTTCAGCAACTACTTCGCGAACAAGTACGAGGCGATCGCGGACCGGCTCGTGGAGCGCGCACAGCAGTCGGCGGACGTGCTCCGCGCGCGGCCTCGTGGCGAGACGTTGTGGCAAGCGCTCACCGTCGCGTTGCTCGCGCCGTACGAGGCCTTGGTCATCAACGACGCTGCCGAGAGTCGCGAGGCGACGCTGCTGCTGTTCGAGGAGCCCTCCCTGCGAGCGGCGCTGTGGAAGGGACACTTCACGGCGCAGCAGGCGCTCGCGCAGGCGATCGCCGAGCGCATCGGGCTCGACCCCGAACGCGAGATCTTTCCCTCGCTCGTGGCCGCGACCGCCATCGCTGCGGTCATGACCGTCTTGGAGCGATGGCTGCGGATGAAGAGGCCGCCGCCACTGCTCCCGATGATGCGCGAGGCGCTGGGGCTGCTCGAGCGCGGCCTCCCCGAGCCGGCTCGCCGAAAGCGAACGAAGCGCTGAGGAGGCTCACGTGAAGCCCGGAACAGAGAGCCAGACCGCTGTGATGGTCGCCGCCGCGCGAGCGGCCGCCCACGGCAGGACCGAGGTCGCCGCGTTCACCGATCCGACCGCGCTCGCGATGCTGCCCGCGGACGTTCGTCGCCGCATCGAGCAGTACCGCGCAGGAGTGCCTCCGAAGGGGCTCCGCTCCCGCGTGCGGCGACGCCTCCTCGAGGGGCGAGTGAAGATGATGGTGCCTCGCACCGTCGCGATCGACCAAGTGATTCGAGAAACCGCGTCGCCTCAGCTCGTCATTCTCGGCGCGGGTCTCGATGGCCGCGCCTGGCGGATGGCGGAGCTCGCCGACACGATCGTGTTCGAGGTCGATCACCCCGACTCGCAGCGCCGCAAGCGCGAGCGTACCGCCTCACTACAACCCGCAGCGCGCGAGATTCGCTTCGTGCCGGTCGACTTCGCGCGCGATCGCCTCGACGACGCGCTTGCCGCCGCCGGTCACGATCCCACGCGCGCGACGACCTGGGTCTGGGAGGGCGTCGTCATGTATCTCGAGCGCGCCGACATCGAGGCGACGCTTGGGGTGATCCAGGCGCGCTCGGCGGCCGGGAGCCACCTCGTCATCCTGTACACCTCTCCCTCGTTGATCCGGACCGTGGCCGGGTTCGTCCTCGGCCTGATCGGCGAGCCATGGTCGCGCGCCTCACGGCGCGCTCCGGCATTCTGCCGGCCCCTGTCATCCCTGTACTCGTCCGCCTCCGCGGACTGCGTCCGCTCCGCTGCGGACTCGTACAGCACGGCAGGGTCAATCGCGAGATCGCCGTCGGTCGTGTACGGCGTGACGGCGAGGTCGGCGTCATCGACGCGGAGGTAGACGGCCTGCGCGCCGACGAGGACGATCGCGTCACGATGGTGGCCGATGACCGTCTCTCCGCTCGCGACCTGATCGATTGGATGAAGACGAACGAAGACAGGTGGCGACGATGAGCGAGTTCGACGAGCTGTGCGTCATGGCCCGGCGAGTGCTGCTCGATGCGCTCGATGCGCTTAGGGTTAGAGCATGAAGCTCGGCGTCTACACGGGCTCGCTCGTGGCCCCAGCCATCGGTGCCCATTCCTCGGAGCCGGCACCGGTGGCCTCGGCCCATCGCGTCGGTGGACGCGATGATCGGTGCCGTCCACGAGCATCTGCGCGCGTCCTCACCGGACGAGCGCGAAATCCTGGCGAAGCTCGTCTTCGTCGTCCTCCGACCCGAGGACGCTCGCGTCGTCGAGCTCGGCGCGGCCAAGTACGGCTTCCCCATCGAGCGGATCGCACCGTGACCGCGCACGCGACGGACGCCCCCGGCATCTGTCGCGGGACGCTGCGAATCCGAGAGGGAGTCCCGCCTCGCCGAACGGAACCTGCTGGATTCGCAAGCGTTCGCATTTTCGGACCGTGCGATCGGCGAGAGCTCGTCTCGCCGAGAGCGCTGCGAACGGCTTAGCGAACGGCTCCGAACGCGGAGCCATGCTCGGGGACCTTCGGTCCCCTCGCCGTATCTGCCGGGCTCTGTCACCCCTTCACTCGTCCGGCTCCGCGGACTCCGTCCGCTCCGCTTCGGACTCGTCCACGAGTGAGCGAGTCCAGCAGCTGGAGCCATGCTCGGGGACCTCCGGTCCCCTTCGCCGCGTCTGCCGGCCCCTGTCACTCCTGCACTCGTCCGGCTCCGCGGACTCCGTCCGCTCCGCTTCGGACTCGTCCACGAGTGAGCGAGTCCAAACAGGTAATGGCTTGGCCGGGTCGGTGACGTGACCGCGTTCCGCGCGCAATCGACGGCTGCGGCCGGGGACTGCTGCCGACTGCGGCTCACGGCACGCCGAAGAACGATCTCTGGAGGAAGCGCAGCCCGTCCAGAATCTGCTCGACGCGAGCGTCCGAGAGCGACCCGATCCGCTCGCCCAAGCGTGCCTTCTCGACCGAATCGAGCTGCGACACGACGACGACGCTCTGCTTGGGCAGGTTCCCTTCGCCTGGGTCGAGCAGCACGTTGCCGGGTTCATGCGCCTTCGCGAGGTTCGTCGTCAGCGCGCACACGACCACCGTCGAGATACGCGAATGGTTGAACACGTCGTCCTGCACGACCACGTGCGGGTGCGCGTAGCTCGCCTCCGGCGCGCGAGAAGCGTCTGGTGCGATCCAGAAGATGTCGCCCCGGTGAATCGTCTGCGCGCGCTTCGCCTGCACCCGCGCAGGGTACCGGCGCGTGTCGAACGGCACAACGCGGCCTGACGTGACGAGGTGCCGTTCGACTTCGAGCGGAGGCGGCGATCCCCGCCTCGCTGCACCGAGACGGGAATCTCGGCCGGAATGGCCACCCCATGGGAAGGCGCGGAGGTGCCAGCATCACTCGAGCGCCTCTGGTGGCTCCTCGCGCCACTGCCCGCCATCGCAGTCGGGCTCGTGGTCGCTCGGGCGCACGGCGTTTCGTGGAGGTCGTACGCCCCGAACGTCGGGGCAGCCCTCGTCGGGAGCGTCGCCTTCCATGTCGTCCAGCAGTGCCAACCGAAGCACTCGCGTGGATGCCGGGAGTCACGTCGGCGGCGATCTCCGTCTCGCCGAAGGGCCTCGCCCGCGGCCAGAACCGCCCGTTCGCGCTGATGTTCGGCAAGGCCGGCGAGCCGTACCGAACGGCTTCAACGAGTGCATCGGTGCGCGCAAGCCGTTCGAAACGTGCATCCCCGGCGGCACCAAGCAGTACCGGCGCGCGTGCAGCGCGACGAGCCCGTGCGGGCCGGACTACGTGTGCATGGCCGTTCCCGGCGCTCCGCCCGGCATCGGCGCCTGCATGCCGGCCTACTTCATCTTCCAGGCGCGCGTCGGCGGTCACCTCGTCGGCCCCTGACGCCGCAGGGAGCTGGCCGCATCCGATGCATCAGGGCGTCCCGAGCGTCGGCTCCGTGCCGGGTCGCGCTTCGTGCCCCCTCTCGAAGCGAGCGAGGTCGATCGGGACCAGGGCGGTCGCGCGCATGAGCCTCGCTTCGGCGACCGCGAGCTGCCGCTCGAGCTCGAGCTCTTGCGCGCGTGCCTCCCACATCGTGCGGTATGCGTCGAACAGCTCCGCGATCGAGAACTTCGCCGCCTGGTACGAGACCTCGGCGCGCCTCAAGAGCTCGGCGTTCGAGGGCAGCGCCGAATCCCGATGATCACGAAGCGCGACGCGCGCCGCTTCACGCGCCGAGGACGCGCCTCGGACCTCGGCCTCGATGCGAGCCTCCAGCGCGCTCGCGGCGAGCTCGCTCGCCTGTGCCTGCAAGAGCGCACGACCGACCTCCCCCTGGTTGCGATCGAACAGCGGAAGCGGCATCGAGATCCCGGCCGACCCCAGGACGCCGTACGCCCTCTGCACGGCGTAGATTCCGGCGAAGACGCTCGGTGTGGGAATGCTCTCCTTTCGATGACGCTCCGCCGCGCGGTTCGAGGCAACGACGTTTCGGCGCAGCAGCGCGAGATCCGGCCGCCGCTCGAGCGCGACGCGCACGAGCGTGCGCTCGTCCTCCGGCCCGCGGAAGCGGGCGAGACCGTCCTTCGTGATCCGAACGCGCGTGAGCGTCGGGACGGCCATGAGCGCGTGCAGGTGCGCCTCGGCCTGGGCGCGCTCGGTCATGGCGGTCTGCATGCTCGCCCGCATGGTGGTCTCCGCCGTCGTCACGCGGAGCACGTCGTAGGCGTCGTTGGCACCGGCTTGCGCGCGTGCCTCGACGAGCCGGCGCAGCCGTGAGAGCTCCGCGAGGTTTCTCTCGTACACCTGCACGCGCGCGTCGGCGAACGCGACGTCGACCATCGCAGCGTGGAGATCGGAGATGCGCTCCCATAGCATCTGCAAGACGGCCACCTCGGCCACCGAGACGAGGGCTTCGGCGGCGCGTCTCCGCGCCGGCATCTGTCCGAAGATCGGCAGCGGTACGGTGAGCTGTCCCTGGACGCCGGTCTCGCCGTCCGGCGAGACGCCGCTCAAGAGGAAGAGGCCGCTCACGGACACCTCGGGGTTCGGCAGGAGCTCGGCCGTGACGACCTCGAAGCGCGCCGCGCCGACCTGTGCTCGCCACGCGGCGACCTCGGAGCTCGAGCGCAGCCACCGTTCGACGAGCTTCACCTCCTCGACGATGGGCGCGTCGTCCGGTGCGCTCAACGTGGTCTCGGCGCTGGTCGGACGTGTCCACTGCATGACGATCGCGACGATCGAGAACACGGGCGCGAGAAACCTCTTCTTCATGCCGTCCTCGCTTCGGCCTTCGAGGGGATGCTCGCGACGAGCTTGTAGAGCATCGGCAGGACCACCAAAGACGACGCCAGCGACGCCGATAGACCTCCCACGACGACGATCGCGAGCGGCTTCTGGGAGTCGGAGCCGATGGCCGTGCTGAGCGCCGCCGGCACCAGACCGAGCGTCGCGACGAGCGCGGCCATGACGATCGGCCGGAGGCACGTGCGCACCGCGTCGAGCAGAGCCTCGTCGAGCGGCGCCCCCGTCGCGCGCAGCTCGCCGACGCGCGTGAGGAGGATGACGCCCGTCTGCACGGAGACGCCGAAGAGCGCCAGGAAGCCGACGCCCGCGGACACCGAGAAGTTCGTGTCCGTCAGGCGGAGCGCCGCGAGCCCACCGCACGGGGCGATGACGAGCACGCCGACGAGGACCACGAGCGCGTCGCGCAAGCTCCTGAAGTTCGCGAGCAAGAGGACGAAGATGCCGACGATGGTGAGCGGGATGATGATGGTGAGGCGCTCCTTTGCGCGCCGCGCGCTCTCGAACTCGCCTCCCCATTGCACGGCGTACCCCGGCGGGACGTGGACGTTCGCCGCCACCTTCGCCTGCGCCTCGTCGACGGTCGAGCCCAGGTCTCGGCCGCGGACGCCGAATCGGATCGCGATGTACCGCCGGCCGTTCTCGCGGAAGATGCGCGACGCACCGCCGATGATGTTGACGTCGGCGACATGGGCCAGCGGAACGAGCCGCCCACCGGGGAGCGGGACGAGTAGTTCCCGGAGGGCCTCTGGATCGCTTCGGTGCTCACGGTCGTACCGCACGACGAGCTCGTGCCGCCGTTCTCCTTCGACGATGTCCGTGACGACCTGCCCGCCGACGCCGTGCTCGACGACGTTCTCCACGTCGGCGACGCTGAGGCCGAATCGCTCCGCGCGCTCGCGCGCGATCTCGACGTTCACGTTCGTCTGTCCGAGCTCGCGCACGACGGTGAGGTCGACGACGCCCGGTACGGTCTGGATGTTCTGCGCCACCCGATTGGCGATGTCCTCGAGCGCGTGCAGGTCGTCGCCGAAGATCTTGACGGCGAGCTGCCCCTTCACACCCGTGAGCGCCTCCTCGACGTTGTCGGAGATCGGTTGAGAGAACGCGAAAGACACACCGGGGATCACGCTCAAGTCACGGTTCAGCGCCGTGATCAGCGCCTCCTTGCTCCCGCCGAACTCTGCGCGCCAATGGCGTCGATCGCGCAGAACGAGCAGGATCTCCGCGTTGTAGAAGCCCGTCGGGTCGGTCCCGTCGTCGGGCCTCCCGATGTGCACGGCGACCGTGGCGACCTCGGGGTAGCGTCCGATGATCTCGCGGATGCCCGTGATGTCTCGCTCGTCCGTGTGAACGCCGTCGACGATGGCCTGCGCTTCTTGGAGCGATATGTTCGTAGGCATCGTCGCGCGCACCCAGATGGCGCCTTCGTCGAGGTGCGGGAGGAACTCGCTTCCGAGCCCGCGAACGAGCAGCACGTCGCCAACGAGCACTGCCCCGGCGAAGACGAGGACGAGGGCTGGTCGTCGCAAGAGGCGGCGGAGCAGCCACTCGTAGAGACGCCACGTCCACCGAAGGAGCAGGCTCTCTCGCTCTCGCATGCGCCCGCGGAACGCGTAGGTCGCGAGCACTGGGGCGACCGTCACCGAGACGACGAGCGCACCGACGAGCGCGAAGGCGACCGTCCACGCCATCGGCCGGAAGAGCTTCCCCTCGACACGCTCCAGCGAGAAGATCGGGAGGTACGACAGGACGATCGTGCTCATCGCGAACACGACCGGGCGCGCGACCTGTCGGCTCGCGGCGCGCACGATGCTGCGGAGATCGTAGCGCTCGCCCCGCTTGTGCGCCGTGACGACGTGCCGAAACACGTTCTCGACCATCACGATGGCGCCATCGACGAGCATGCCGAAGTCGAGGGCGCCCATCGAGAGGAGATTCGCCGGGATCTCCACGGCATCCAGGCAGACGAAGGCGAAGAGCAGGGCGAGCGGGATCGTCACCGCTGCGACGAGCGCCGCGCGCACGTTCCCGATGAAAGCGAACAGCACGAGGGTGATGAGCAGCATCCCCTCGCCGAGGTTGCGGAGCACCGTGCGCGTCGTGGTCTCGATGAGGTGCGCGCGATCGTAGTAGGGCGCGATCTTCACACCGCGAGGCAACACGCGCGCGTTGATGTCGTCGATGGCCGCGTGGAGTGCCGCGAGGGTCGCGTCGGCTTGTTCCCCTTTGCGCAGAAGCACGGTCGCCGCGACGACGTCGTCTTCGTGATCGACGCTCACGCGACCGAGCCGGGTGCGGTGACCGACCTCGACTCGGGCGACCTGCCGTACACGGATCGGCACGCCTTGGCGAAGGCCGATCGCGACATCGGCGATCTGCGCAGCCGAGAGGAGGCCGATGCCACGAACGTTGAGCTCGGTACGGCCGAATGGAACGGTGCCTCCGCCGGCGTTGCCGTTCGCGTCGGCGAGCGCCCGCGCGACGTCGTCGAACGTCAGGCCGTACGCTGCGAGCAGCGTCGGATCGACGAGCACCTGATACTGTTTCGTGGCCCCGCCGAAGCTGACGACGTCGGCCACGCCTGGCACGGCGAGCAGCTCGCGCTCGACGACGTACTCTTGGAGATCCTTGAGCTCGGAGAGAGGGCGTGCCGGCTCGGCGAGGTCCTCATCGGTGCACGAGGAGACTCGCGTCGTGGCGCAATTGACGAGTCGATACCGGAGCACCTCCCCGACGGGGCTCGCGAGCGGACCGAGCGAGAGGCTCGTGCCGGGAGGCAGCGCGATCTTCGAGAGGCGCTCCGAGACCTGTTGTCGAGCGAAGTAGCTGTCGGTGCCGTCCTCGAACAGGAGCGTGACGACGCTCAGCCCGGCCACGGACGTCGAACGAAGAGCCGTCTTCCGCGGCACGCCGTTCATCACGCGCTCCGTCGGGATCGTGATCTCTCGTTCGATCTCCTCGGCCGCGTGGCCGGGCCACTGCGTGATGATCTGGACCCACGTGTCCGCTACGTCGGGGTACGCCTCGATGGGGAGCCTGCAATAGCTACGAATCCCGAGCCCGACGAGGACGAGCGTGAGCACGAGGACGACGCCGCGGCGCGCGAGCGCGTACTCGACGATCTTCGAGATCATCGGAGCGCCTCGTTCACCTCCACGTCGAGCAGGATCGCCCCCTCGGTGACGACCTCTTCACCGGGAACGAGCCCGGATGTGACGAGCGCGTGCTGCCCGTACTGCTCGCCTACCTGCACTTCGCGCTCGGCGAAGGATCCGTCCCTCTGGCGGACGAACACGAAGAACCGATCGCGTCGCGCGAGGAGCGCGCTCGTCGGGATCTCGGCGCCCTGCGAGGCGCCGCCGCGCACGAAGACGCGTGCCGACATCCCTGGCCTGAGCGCACCATCCGGGTTCGGGAGCTCGACGCGCGCGACCGCCGCGCGCGTGACCGGATCGATGACGCTCGAGAGGTGCGTCACCTTCCCGGAGAAGGTTCGACCCTTGAGCGCGAAGAGCTCGACGGTCGCGTCCGCACCGACCGTGACCGCTCCCAGATCCTGCTCGAAGACGTCCGCGATGACCCATACGGTCGACAGGTCGCCGACGGTGAGCAGCGGCTTGTCCGTTCCGGGGCTCACCTGTGCACCTACCGCCACGTTGCGCTCGATGACCTCGCCGTCGATGGGGGAGCGGAGCACGTAATCGGCCACGCCCCCGGGGCTACCGAGCGCGCGCAGTGCGGCCGTCGCGCGAGCCTCCTCGCTCGTGGCCTGTGCGAGCGCGGCCTCGGCCTGTTGCAGCTCGGCCTCGGTGCCGGCGCCGTCTCGCTGCAGAACCTGCGCGCGCGCCACGGCGTGCTCGGCGAGCCGTCGGGCGGCCCGGGCGTGTGCGACCTGAGCCTGGGCGGTGGCGACGTCCGGGGCGTGGATGGTGAGCAGCGGATCGTTGCGCTTCACCATGTCGCCGGGCACGACGCGGACGGAGGTCACCCTGCCGGCGACGGCCGGTCCGAGCTCGGCGACGCGGCGCGGATCGAAGGTGACCCGCCCTGCGAACGACCGCACGTGCGCGGAGGGAGCCCGAGCGGCCTGAACGCGTACGTAGGCGGCGCTCGCGTCGGACAGGACGACCGATCGATCTGCGCGGAGCGTGACCTCGGGCGCGGCTGAGCTCTCGTCTCTGCCTCTGCATCCCGCTGCGGCCAAGAGCGCGAGCACGACCGTTGCGCGGCGAACGTGCATCTCGGCGAACTGTAGGCAGCGCTCGCGCGAGAAGCCTGAAGCGGAGGTGAAGAGTTCTTCATCTTCCGGTAGAGCCTGCGATGCGCCGGACGAGAGCGCTTATGCTCCCCGGCATGAAGCTCCTCGTCGTCGAGGACAACCCGAAACTGTCGAGCTTCCTCTTTCGCGCGCTGAGCGAGGAGGGCCACGTCGTCGACCAAGTCGGCGACGGGGCGACCGCGCTCGTCCAGATGGAGCACGTCGCGTACGACGCCGTCATCCTGGACTGGATGCTCCCAGGGCTCGACGGGCTCGCCGTCTGTCGGACCGCGCGCTCTCGCGGCCTCACGACCCCGATTCTGATCCTCACCGCCCGTGGCGAGGTCAGCGAGAAGATCCTCGGGCTCGACGCCGGCGCGGACGACTACCTCGCCAAGCCGTTCGACCTCGGCGAGCTGCTCGCGCGCGTGCGTGCGCTCGGTCGCCGCGCGGGGGTGCCGTCCACGATCCACTTCGGGCCTCTGACGATCGACCTCATCGCGCGGCGCGCGACGATCGACGGCCGCGTCATCGATCTGACCTCGCGAGAGCTGGCGCTCCTCGCCTACCTCGCGCGGCACGCCGGCCGTGCCGTGAGTCGATCGGAGCTGCTGCAGAAGGTCTGGTCCACCAGCTTCGACACGTCGTCGAACGTCGTCGAGGTGCACATCCGCAACCTCCGCGAGAAGCTGGGTGAGCACGGCTCGCTCATCGAGACCGTCCGCGGCGTGGGATATCGCGCAATCTTGAAGTCCAGCGCATGAGGCTACGCACGCGCCTGACGCTCGCCTTCACGTTCGCGACGAGCCTCGCGCTCGTGGCCTCGTTCGTGATCGCGTACGTCTTCGTCGCACGCGACGAGCTCCGAGAGCTCGATCACGCCCTGCTCGTCCAGGCCGAGCGCGCCGCGGCCGATGCCGCCGAGAAGAATGCGGACGACCCCCGCGTCGGGGACGGACCGGCCGAGATCGTCGAGCCGCCTTCGCTCACCGTCCGCTATGCCGCGGTCTACGAGCGCGACGGTCGCCTCGTCGCCGCCACGCGCAGCTTCGGCCCGCAGCCGCCGCGCCTCGACGAGCTCGGTGCGAGCCTCGACTCGCCGGAAGGCACGGCGATCGACCTGGTGCACGGCGGCATCCCTCTGCGTGGCGTGCTCGTGCCGTTGGGCTCACGGCGCATCCTGCTCTATGCGCTCTCGAGCAAGGGCGTCGACAACGATCTCACGTTTCTCGTGCGCATCTTCGCCCTCCTCTTCGCTGCGGCCACGACGCTCACGTGGTTCGTCGCCCGATGGCTCGCGCGAAGCCTCGTTCGTGACGTGGACGCGATCTGCGAGGTGGCCGAGGAGGTCGCCGCCGGCAAATTCGACGCTCGGGTCGGGGACAGAGCCCGAGGCAGCGTCGAGACACGCCAGCTCGCCGTCCGGCTCGATCAGATGGTCGAGCGGCTCGGCGAGCTCGTGACGGCGCAGCGGCACTTCATCTCGAGCGCGGCACACGAGCTCCGGTCACCGCTCACGTCGCTGCGCGGGGAGCTCGAGCTGGCACTGCGCCGCGAGCGCAGCGCGCACGAGTACCGCGAGACGATCGAGCGAGCGCGGGCGGATACGGTGAACCTCGTGAACCTTGCGGACGACCTCTTGGCACTCGCGCGCGCCGAGGGTCGTGCGCGCGTGCCGTCCGACGAGCGCGCGACGGTCGAAGAGATCGTCGATGACGCGGTGCAGATGGCGCGCGGCAACGCCGAGGCACGCCGCGTCGAGATCCGCGTCTCCGGCGACGGGCGACCGATCGTCGTTCGATCTCGTCGAAAGGAGGTTGCTCGAGCGCTTCGCAATCTGCTCGACAATGCCATCGCACACAGCTCCGACGGCGGCGTCGTTCATCTGCGAGTGGCCTACCGGGACGACGTCGTCGAGATCGCGGTCGAGGATGCAGGTCCCGGCGTCGCCCCGGCCGACGTACCGTTCGTCTTCACGCCGTTCTGGCGCGGTGAAGGGGAGCGCGCCACGGAGTCCGGCGCAGGCCTTGGCCTGTCACTCGCGCGGGAGATCGCGCGAGCCGAACGTGGCGACGTCGTGTTGGACGAGACGTTCTCACCGGGCGCCCGTTTCGTCCTGAAGCTCCCGGCCGAGCTCGCGGAGGAGTCCAAACGCGCCGTAGGCTGAGGGGCGGCGGTCTCGCTCTCTGCGCTCTCGGGCCGGGGAGCAGACGGAATCGGGGACGACGATCAGAGGGCAGTACCGCCCGGAATCACCACGTAGCGGAACGCGCGGATGTTCTCGAGGAAGAAGACCGCCGGAGCCGGGTCTCGCCCGGGCTCGTAGAAGCGCAAGTACAAGGCTCCCTCGCCGAACAGCGCTTCCATCTCGACGCTGAACTGTCGTGTGGGAAGCTGGCGAGGCCTGTAACCCGTCGCGCCCGACTCCCGGAAGTAGACGAGAACCGTGCCTTTATCCAAGACTTCCTTCGTGATGGCGGGCGCTTCGAACTCGTATACGAGCGCCTGCGTGCTGGCCGCCACCGTCTCCATCGTCTTCGCCACGGACGTGTCGAGCGAAAACCAGTCGGAGTAGAAGACGTTGGCCGTCCCAGCGTCGCCCTGCGGGCCAGGCTCACCCTGCGGACCGGGATCGCCCTGCGGGCCAGGATCGCCTTGCGGGCCCTGAGGGCCGGCGGCCCCTGGAGGCCCCTGCTCGCCCTGCGGCCCAGGATCGCCGCCACATCCGAAGAACAGAGTCGTCGCTAGGAGGAGTAGAGAAGTGTTTCGCACCCCCCCATCGTACAGGAAGTACGCCAAACCGACCGATTGATTGACATGTCGGACGAGGCGACTGAGCGAGATCTGGCTCACGCCAGGACCGCCTCGACCTCGTTCGCTTCGGCTTTCGTCTTCACCGCCGGCCTCCCTTCGGGCTCACGTGGCTCGACGTCGGCCGCTTGGTGATCTCCTCGAATTGGGTCGCCGAAACCACGAACGACGCCCCAGCATCGGAAAGCATCGATGTCGTCGGTCAAAGGCAAGCTCGTTCGCTTCGTCTCCCGCATGGCGTTGCCGCGCGCCACCGTCGTCTCCGCCGAAGCCGTCGGCGGCTTTCGGCGCCTCGTCATGCGCAGCGACGTGCGCGTGTTCCCCGCCGGTACCAAGGTGCAGATCCTCTTGCCGTCCGACGACGTGCGCACGTACTCGCCCATCGCGTCGCCGGAGGGGATGGTGCTGCTCGGTTGGATGCACGCCGGCGGGCCGGGTGCCGCGTGGATGTCGAACGCTCACCCAGGTGAGGAGCTGCCGTTCGTCGGCCCGCAGCGATCGCTGGAGCTCGCCGCGGGGCCCGTGGTGGTCGTCGGTGACGAGACCAGCGTCGCGGTCGCCGCGGCGTTCGCAGTGGAGAGGCCCGGACAGGTCCACGCCGTCATCCAGTCCAACGGCGCCGGCGACGTCCGGGCGGCGGCCTCGTCGGTCGGCCTCGCGCAGCTCGACGTCCTCCGGCGCGGCGACACCGCGGCGACGGTCGACGCCGTCAAGGCCCGGCTCGCACGCACGCCGAACGCGATCGTCGCGCTGACCGGCGGCTCCGAGCTCGTCGTCGCCGTGCGCGACGCTCTGCGCTCGGCGGGCGTGCGGAACGTCAAGACGAAGACCTACTGGGTCCCGGGCAAGGCGGGCCTCGACTGAGGCGTGGCGCGGCGAGCGGCGCTCCCCGCCTGTCGTCAGTCCGCGGCGAGGGCGCGCTGAATCGCGCGTTCGACGGGAGACGACGGCGCGAACGGATCGAACGGCACGCGCGGCAGCAGCGCCGGTTGACCGAGGAAGCGCGGCGCTTTCCCGCGATGCCGCTGCGCTCGGTGCACGAGGAACGGATGGCAGAGATAGACGGTGCCCGCCGGCCTCGTGGCGAGCACCTCCGGGCGGTGAGCCGACTCCTCGAAGCCCGTGCTGGCGAGCTCGCCCAACGTCGAGCCTTCCTCACCGTGCGGCGCGAGACGGCGGGCGATGTCCACGTGCGAGCCGACTCGGAGCAGCGTCGGGGCGTCGTCCTCGCCGACGTCGGAGAAGAGGAAGAGCATGAGAAGGGCGCGCCCCTTCGAGAAGACGTTCACGCGCCACTGCATGAAGTCGGCCTCGCCTTCGGTGCCAAAGCTCATGTCCACGTGCCATCCGCAGTCGCCGGGGTCGTCCGGCGACGGGAAGCGAATCGGGAACGTGCCGAGGCTCCCTCGAGGGAGCCATCGTCCAGGCCCGACGAGAGCGTCGTACGCGGCGACGAGCGCCGGCGTTTTCGCGACCTCACGGAAGAGCGGGTGTGGGATCTCGCCGATGCGGACGACGGGCAGCTTCCACGTCGCAGGGTCGCTCGGAGACAGCCCCGTCGCGCGCCAGAGTATCTCGCGGCACGCAGCGGCCTGCTCGGCGGAGAAGGCCTCGTCGATGCGGACGAAGCCGTCGGTCACGAAGCGTTCGATCTGCGCCTCGGAGAGCGGCGCAAGCGGATGATTCATCGGAGCTCCTCTTCTTCTGGCTGATGGGTGGACGTCGACGGCGCGCGAGCGAGCTCACGCCGGCGGCCGTTCGGGAACGCGGGACCGCGATCAGCCGAGCAAGAAGACGGAGAACTTCATCGACGGTAGTTCAGCACATCTCGGAGGTTCCGCGAAGACCCTCACGGCTCCACTCGATCCCCGGACAGGATCACGCAGTACCCGCGTGCCTCGGCCGCGTCCTCGACGAGGACCAGACCCGCAGCGCCGCGAGGCCTTCGATGGCCGCCGTATACGCGACCGCGCAGGCTGCCCCGTAAGACACCTCGATGAACCGGTGCAATGCGATGGTCGCGGGCGCGACCTGGGAGGGGATGAGCGTCGTGATCGTGACGGCGACACCGCTGATCCGCGCGGCATTCGGCAGACGGAGCAGAAGACAGACGCTCACCGCGAAGAGGACCGCCGCGCCGTAGATCAGCACGTGGTGGTGCCACCACGTGGCGCAGGCCCATCCGATCAAGCCGCCCACGGCGCTACCGAAGAGCTGCTGGACGCCCGCCTTGATCGTCGCGCTCCGCTCCGGGGCCAGGACGACCACGGCCGCCATCGCAGCCCAATACGCCTCGTGCAGATTCGGCAGGAAGCTCGCCGTCGAATAGGCGAACATCGCGACGAGCGCGGCGCCGGCACCGTGAGCGAGCGTCCTACGAAGGACGGGCTCGACGCCGTTCGCGGTCTCGCACGAGGTCGGTGCCTCGGTCGAAGCTCGGGCCGTCGCGAGCGGCGCGCCTTCACCCGCGTCCTTCACGGATGAACCGGAGCAGCAAGCGTCGATCCAGCTCTCACCCCGCCGCTTCGGGCGCGGTGGAGCTCTCCGTCGAGCCCATCGGGGAGGCGAAGGCGGCGGCGGAGTGATCGCCTGAGCCGCGCGGCGGAGGCGACGGCGGGCGCCGCGATCCCCGGGTTCCATTGCTTCGCGAACGCGACGCTGTCGAGCTCCACGCGCACGCCCTTCGACGCCGTGCCATTGACGTGATGGCGTGACCACTCGGACCACTCCTCGCCGGGGTCTCCCGTCGCGCGCATCTGGTGAAGGAGGAGGCTCGCGGCCGCGAGCGGTACTACCACCTCGACCCGCGTCCGCTCGCGGAGGTCGAGGAGTACCTGGAGGGCTTCACCAAGTACTGGAAGCAAAGGCTCGCTGCTCTGGACGCGGTGCTCGAAGAGCAGGAGAAGAAGCGATGAAGCGAACGGATGCTTGGTAAGCTGCCGGCCTCGTCGAAGGGGTCGGCAGCATGGAGAAGAAGCCACGGATCTTCGGCACGTCGTTCGGGAGCGTGTACCCGCTCTACGTGCAGAAGGCGGAGAAGAAGGGGCGGACGAAGGAAGAAGTCGACACCATCATCGGCTGGCTCACCGGCTACAGTCCCGAGCAGATCGAGCGCGTCGTCGCGTCGAAGGTCGACTTCGAGACGTTCTTCGCAGAGGCGCCCCGGATGAACCCGAACGCCTCGCTCATCAAGGGCGTGGTGTGCGGGGTCCGCGTCGAAGAGATCAGCGATCCCTTGATGCAGAAGATCCGCTACCTCGACAAGCTGATCGACGAGCTCGCGAAGGGGAAGAAGATGGAGAGCATCCTTCGGTCGTAGGCGCGGATCGGCGAGAGGGGCTCCCCACCGTCGTTCGTCACCCGCACATGCGACTGTACGTCGCGCCTGTTCCGGGCAAAATCGGAGGCTCCGATTCGACCATGACTCGTTCGCGACGCCTCCAGATGACCACCACATCCCTCCGACGACGAGCTCTCACCCTGTCCGGCGCGCTGACTTGCGCCGTCGCCACGATCGTGGCGTGCACCGGCGAAGATCCCGACCTCTCACGGACGTCGACGCCGACGCCGACGCCGACGCCGACGGCAGACGCGAACGTGACGGACGGGGACCCCATCGACAGCGACGATGGCGCGACCTCCGCCGGGGAGGATGCCCGCACCGAAGACGACGCCGGGCAGAACGGCACCGGACGAGACGATGCCGGAGACGACGATGCCGGACACGACGCCGGTCCCGAGCTCACGTCGTGCAGCGGAGCACTGGTCGATACGAAGACCAATCCCGATCACTGCGGCGCGTGCGGCCACGACTGCGCTGGAGGCGCGTGCGTGGACGGGACATGCCAGCCCTTCACCTTCATCGACAACCTGACGGGTGTGTACGGCGTCACCACCGGAGGTGACTCCGTGATCTGGGTCCGTGCGGAGGGCGATACCGGCGCCGTCGAGAGCTGCCGATTCGACGGCTGCGCGGACGCCGGCCCCACGACGATCACAGAAAAGGTGGCCCGTCCGTACGAACCGGTACCTCTGGGCACGACGATCGTGAGCGACGGGCCACACGTTCGTTGGATCGCGCGCCGGAGGGACGCCGGATTCGGTGAAATGAACAACCTCTTCGGCTGCGCCGCCAACATTTGCGAGACCCCCCAAGAGCATCATCTGAACGTTGATCCGATCGCCCAGCTCGCACGCTACGACCCGTACGTCATCTACATCGGCCGCAACCCCGATGGTATGGGGAGTAACGTCCGAGCCTGCAGGTTCGACGTGTGTGTCGGGGTAGCCGACGGTGCGATTGCCTCTGGTGCCTACTCCATGGCGGTCGCGCGAGGCGAAGACCGCATCTTCTACTCACAGGGCGGCAAGGTGTTCCGCTGCATCATGAAGTTCGGGCCGCCCCGGCTCGACTGCGATGGGGCGGCCCCCCCTTGTTCGACGTGAGCAGCATCCCGTTGCTCGCCGTCTCGAACGGAAAGGTCTTTGCCATCGACGACGGAGTGCTCGCCACCTGCCCCGTCAATGGCTGCCCGACTGGGCGCACGCCCATCATGTCGGGCCTGGGCGACGTCCGCATCCTCCTCGCGGACGACACGTACTTGTACATGGCCAAACCCGGCGAGCCGGGAACGAAGACCGGCTCGATCCTGGCCTGCGAGCTCCCGAATTGCACCAATCTGCGCACGCTCGCGTCGGGCCTCGCCTACCCCAACTCTCTGCACGTCGACGAAGGCGTCCTCTACTGGTCGAACGCAGGCGACGTCCCCGGCACTGGATCCATCCAGAGGCTCCGCCTCTGAATCGTCGGTGGCGGGCGACTACACGCCGAGCACGCATACCGATGGGAAAGCGACGGCTCGGACGAGGTTCGAGCGCCTCGGACCTCCGCGGGGATCGAGTAGACTCCCGCGCATGCCGAACATCGCGAAGCAGAAGGCGAAGTCGCAGGCCAAGGCGAAGTCGCGCTCGGTCGCGCGCACCGCGCCGGCCGCGAAGCGATCCCCGAAGACGCGAGCGACGGCCAAGAAGACGACGTCGTCGCGCGCGAGCACGAAGGGCGAGAGCGCGAAGCCGGCCTCTCGTCTCATCGACGAGCGCATCCGCTCGCTCGGTGACTGGCGCGGCAAGACCCTCGCCGAGGTGCGCCGGCTGATCCACGAGGCCGATCCGGACATCGTCGAGGAGGTGAAGTGGGTCAAGCCCACGAACCCCCTCGGCGTGCCCGTCTGGTCGCACGCCGGGATCGTCTGTACGGGAGAGGTCTATCGCGACTACGTGAAGCTGACCTTCGCGCGCGGCGCCTCGCTCGAGGATCCTCGCAAGCTCTTCAACGCGAGCCTCGAGGGGAACATGCGCCGCGCGATCGACATCCGCGAGGGAGACGAGCTCGACGCGAAGGCGTTCAAAGCCTTGATCAAGGCCGCGGTCGCGGAGAACCTGCAGGTGAGCGCAGCGCGCTCGCGATGACTCGACCAAGGGCGGGCGCCGCCGCGCGCCGGCGAACGACGCGGCGCGGCGCCCATCGACGGGGGCTGGTCGCACGACGACACGACGAGGGCTTCGTGGAGCGAAGCCTCGCCGCGAAACCCGAGACGTGACGGAGTCGACATGAAGAGCCGTGCAGAGCGGCAGCCTCACCCGGCGGACACGCACGACGTGATCCGCGTCCAGGGCGCCCGCGAGAACAACCTCAAGAACGTCAGCCTCGAGATCCCCAAGCGGCGCCTCACCGTCTTCACCGGCGTCTCGGGCTCGGGCAAGTCGTCGCTGGTGTTCGGCACCATCGCCGCCGAGTCGCAGCGGCTCATCAACGAGACGTACAGCGCCTTCGTCCAGGGGTTCATGCCGAGCCTGTCGCGGCCGGAGGTCGACGTCCTCTCGGGGCTCACGACCGCGATCATCGTCGATCAGGAGCGCATCGGCGCGAACGCGCGCTCGACCGTGGGCACGGTCACGGACGCCAACGCGCTGTTGCGCGTCTTGTGGAGCCGGATCGGCAAGCCGTACATCGGGCCGCCCAACGCCTTCTCCTTCAACATCCCGTCGGTGCGCGCCGCCGGAGCGGTGACGGTCGAGAAGGGAGACGGCAAGACCGAGAAGGTCGTCTACAACCGCGCCGGTGGCATGTGCCCGCGCTGCGAGGGCATGGGGCAGGTCTCCGAGATCGACCCGGCGCAGCTCTACGACGAGAACAAGTCGCTCGACGAGGGCGCGCTGAAGATCCCCGGCTACAACGCCGACGGCTGGCAGGTGCGCATCTTCGCACGCTCCGGCTTCCTCGACCCGAAGAAGCCCATCAAGAAGTACACGAAGAAGGAGCGCCACGACTTCCTCTACAAGGAGCCGACCAAGATCAAGATCGACAACCTCAACATCACCTACGAAGGTCTGATCCCGAAGCTCCAGAAGTCGTTCCTCTCCAAGGACGTCGACGCGTTGCAGCCACACATCCGCGCGTTCGTGGAGCGCGCGGTCACGTTCTCGACCTGCCCCGACTGCAAGGGAACTCGCCTCAACGAGGCGGCGCGGTCCTCGAAGATCAAGGGCATCAGCATCGCCGACGCCTGCGCGATGCAGATCAGCGATCTCGCCAAGTGGGTGCGCGACCTGAAGGAGCCGTCCGTCGCGCCGCTCCTCGGCGCGCTGACGCAGACGCTCGACTCGTTCGTGGAGATCGGGCTCGGCTACCTGACCCTCGATCGGCCGTCAGGGACGCTCTCGGGCGGCGAAGCGCAGCGCACGAAGATGATCCGCCACCTCGGATCATCGCTCACCGACGTCACCTACGTGTTCGACGAGCCGACGATCGGACTGCACCCGCACGACATCCAGCGGATGAACGAGCTGCTCTTGCGGCTGCGCGACAAGGGCAACACCGTCCTCGTCGTCGAGCACAAGCCGGAGGTGATCGCGATCGCCGATTGGGTCGTCGACCTCGGCCCCGGCGCCGGAAGCGCCGGCGGCGAGGTGGTCTACGCGGGTACGGTCGAAGGCCTGCGCGCGAGCGGCACGCTGACGGGACGCCACCTCGACGATCGCGCATCCCTCAAGCCGTCCGTACGCAAGCCGAAGGGCGCGCTCGAGGTGCGCGGCGCCAACACGCACAACCTGAAGGACGTCGACGTCGACATCCCGCTCGGCGTGCTCGTCGTGGTGACCGGCGTGGCGGGCTCCGGCAAGAGCTCGCTCATCCACGGCTCGGTGTCGAACCGGGAGGGCGTCGTGGCGATCGACCAGACGCCCATCCGCGGCTCGCGGCGGAGCAACCCCGCGACGTACACGGATCTCCTCGAGCCCATCCGCAAGGCCTTCGCGAAGGCCAACGGCGTCAAGCCCGCCCTCTTCAGCGCCAACTCCGAAGGCGCATGCCCGACCTGCAACGGCGCCGGTGTGATCTACACCGACCTCGCGATGATGGCCGGCGTCACGACCGTCTGCGAAGATTGCGAAGGCCGCCGGTTCCAGGCGTCGGTGCTCGAGTACCGGCTCGGCGGACGCAACATCGCCGAGGTGCTCGATCTGTCGGTGCGAGAGGCGCTCGACTTCTTCGGCTCCGGCGAGGCGAAGACGCCGGCGGCGCAGGCGATCCTCCAGCGCATGGTCGACGTCGGGCTCGGCTACTTGCGCCTCGGCCAGCCGCTCACGACGCTGTCCGGCGGCGAGCGTCAGCGGCTCAAGCTCGCGACGCACATGGGCACCGAGGGCGGCATCTACGTCCTCGACGAGCCGACCACCGGCCTGCACCTGGCCGACTTGAAGCAGCTCCTCGAGCTGCTGGATCGCCTCGTCGACTCCGGCAAGTCGGTCATCGTCATCGAGCACCACCAGGCGGTGATGGCGCACGCCGACTGGATCATCGATCTCGGACCGGGCGCGGGTCACGACGGCGGACGCATCGTGTTCGAGGGCACGCCGGCCGATCTGGTGGCGGCGAGGTCGACGCTGACCGGCAAGCACCTCGCGGAGTTCGTCGGCGCCACGCCGAAGGGCAAGCGGAAGACCGCCGAAGTTCCCTGCGAGGCTTGAAGGGGAGAATCACAGGAAGGGCGGAGGCCTCGGTCGGAAGGCGCTCTCCCGCTCGTCCACGTTCGACACTCGAATTCGGAGCCAGCGCGAAGCGAGTGGCGAACGAGGGTCGCGCGACGCGCTGGCCGGCATCGAGGACGTGAATCCACTCCCCTTCCCGTCCTTCCGCCCTTCCTGTGGAAGGCCCCGCAGTGCAACGACGCCGGCTCGACGAGGACGGCTCACGCCCCCGGGATCGGCAAGCACTCCATGATCTCGACCGACTCGCCCGGGAAGATGGCGAAGTGCGGGTGGTTCTCGAACAGCTTCGCGGCTGCTGCGTGCGACTCGGCCTGGACGACGCTCATGAGCAGCCTGCGCAGCTACGGAGATCCTTGCGGCATCGCCCGCGCGCTCGACGCGGTCGGCGAACGGTGGGCGCTGCTCGTCGTCCGCGAGCTTCTCTTGGGGCCGAAGCGGTTCACCGATCTGAAGGACGGCCTGTGCGGCGCGAGCCCGAACGTCCTCTCGCAACGACTGCGTGAGCTCGAAGCCGCGGGGGTCGTGCAGCGACGCAAAGACGGCCCCGCCCTCTACGAGCTCACCGACTGGGGCCGCGAGTTGCACCCGATCCTGGTCCAGCTCGGACGATGGGGGGCCCGCTCGCGCGTTCGGCCGTCGGGAGAGCTCGGCGCCGACGCCCTCATGATCGCGCTCGAGAGCACGTTCCGTCCGGAGAAGGCCGGCGAGCTACGTGCCAGCTACGAAGTTCGGCTGGGCGAGAAGCGCTACGTCGTCGACGTCGAGGCCGGAACGATCTCCGTCACGCGCGGCACCGCACGCAAGGCCGACGCCGTCATCGCCACGGATCCCGCCACGCTGCGCGCGGTCGCGTTGGGGGATCGGAAGCTCGCCGGCGCTCCGGTCGAGATCCACGGCGACGCCCGCCTGGGTCGGCGATTCTTCGACCTGTTCGCGCGCCCTTGATGGACCGCCGAGCGCCGTCGTGACGACGGCGCCCTGCGGAGGCCGCGAGGCGATGCGCCTCGGCGACGGACGGGGCGTGCGTGTCGAACCGTAGAAGCGCCCCGAGCTTGCTCCCGAGGCTGACCATCACGCCGGTGTAGCCGGCGGTCAGATCGCCAATCGCGCGCATGGCGAAGGCCTCGAGCTTCGACGTATCGATCGCGGATGCATTCATGGTCTCTTTCTCGACTCCACGAGTCGTCTGGGTGACCACGAGGATGCGTTCGCAGCGCGGACCGCGGCAGAGGCGGGAGCGCCCGAAACCGGTTCTTTCGTGCCACGCCGCCGTGTCGCGCTGCCGATCAGGCAGACCGCCGGCGGCGCGGCGCGGCGGTGAGCACCGCGTGCAGCAGGTCCGACGCCGTCGCGCGCAGCGTCGAGAGGCGATGCTGCGGACCGCGCTCGACCTGGACGAGGAGAAGCTCGTTGATGCCGCCGACGAGGGCCGTCGCCATCTCGCGCGTGATCGACCTCACCTCGCGATGCTTGCGCCGCGTGCGCTCCACGAACCGGCAGAGCATGTCGGCGAACGCACCGTGCACCTCGCGCCGTCGCTCGAGCGCGCGCGGGCCCGCCGCGTGGATGTCGACCAGACACGCGCGCGTCAGCGCAGGGTTCGTCTCCAGGGCCGTCACGTAGGCGTCGATCGCGGCGTCGAGCTGAGCGCGCCAGTCTCCGGACGCGTTCGCGTCGAAGGACGCCGCGACCGCGGCGAGGACGAGGTCCGTCGCGGCCACGTAGGTGGCCAAGAAGCAGTGCTCCTTGTCCGGGAAGTGCTCGTAGAACGTGCGCTTCGACACGCGCGCGTGCCGCACGATGTCTGCGATCGTCACCGCGGCGTAGCCCTTCTCGCCGACCGCGGCGGCGAAGCCCTCGAGGAGGCGAACGCGGTACGGATCGGGTGTTTCGACGGCTCGGCCTTGCACGTTGGTACTGTTTGGTACCATACTCCGTTGGTACGCGTCGGTACCAACTCTGTCAGCGGAGGAGCGCACCGTGTCCGACCGAAGGAATGCTCACGTGAGGGTCGCGATCGCCGGAAGCGGCTTCGGCGGCCTCGGCACCGCGATTCGGCTGCTCCAGGAGGGCGAAACCGACTTCCTCGTGTTCGAGCGCGCCGCGGACGTCGGCGGCGTCTGGCGCGACAACACCTACCCGGGGTGCGCCTGCGACGTGGAGAGCCACCTCTACTCGTTCTCGTTCGCGCGCAACCCCGAGTGGACGAGACGCTACTCCCCGTGGAGCGAGATCCAGCGTTACCTCCGCGACTGCGCCGAACGCTTCGGCGTCCTTCCGCACATCCGCTTCGGCCACGAGGTGACGCGCGCGACGTGGGACGAGGACGCGCTTCGGTGGATCGTCGAGACGACGCAGGGGACGTTCACGGCAGACGTCTTCGTGGCGGCGACCGGCGCGCTCAGCGAGCCGTCGATTCCTCGGCTGCCCGGGCTCGAGTCGTTCCGCGGAAAGGCCTTCCACTCGGCGCGCTGGGACCATGGCCACGACCTTCGCGGCAGGAAGGTCGCCGTCATCGGCACGGGCGCGTCCGCGATCCAGATCGTCCCGGAGATCCAGCCGAAGGTCGGAAAGCTCTCGCTGTTCCAACGCACGCCGCCCTGGGTCGTCCCGCGACGCGACCGCGCGATCACGGACCTCGAGCGCCGGCTGCTCCGGCGGTCTCCCTCGCTGCAGCGTTTCGTCCGCGGCGCGATCTGGGCGCGCCGCGAGCTCTTCGCGTGCATGTTCTTCGACGTGCGGATCGCGCGGGTCGTCGAGCGCCTCGCGCTGCTCTACCTGGAGAAGACCATCGCCGACCCCGTGCTCCGCGCCAAGGTCACGCCGAATTATCGGATCGGATGCAAGCGCATCCTCATCAGCGACGACTATCTCCCGTCGCTGACGAAGCACAACGTCGACGTCGTCACGTCGCCCATCCGCGAGGTACGCGAGGGCTCCATCGTCACCGAGGACGGACGGGAGCACGAGGTCGACACGATCGTCTTCGCCACGGGATTCCAGGTGCAGGACTACCCCTTCAAGGATCGCGTCCGCGGACGCGGCGGCCGCACGATCGCCGACGTGTGGAAGAACGGCGCGAGCGCGCACCTCGGGACCACCCTCGCCGGCTTCCCGAACTTCTTCGTCCTCCAAGGCCCGAACACCGGGCTCGGGCACACGTCCGTCATCATCATGATGGAAGCCCAGATCGAGCACATGCTCGGTGCGCTCCGCTTCATGCGGAGGCACGGGTATGCGTCCGTCGAGCCGAAGCCCGAGGCGCAAGCGGCATTCGTCGCGGAGGTGGATCGCAAGATGAGAGGCACGGTGTGGACCGCCGGCGGCTGCTCGAGCTGGTACCTCGACGCGAACGGCCGCAACTCCACGCTCTGGCCGGGCTTCACGTTCACGTTCCGGCGCCGCGTCGAGCGTTTCGACCCGCGCGAGTACGTGCTCACGCGGCCGTACGCGACCGTGCGCTCGAGGCCCCTGCCCTCCTCGCAGCGCCGGCTCGAGGCGGAGGAGGTCGCTCGTGCCTGAGCTCCGCGCCGACGAGCACGCCCTCTTCCTCGCCGCCTCCGCGCTCTGCGCGCTGCCGACGAGGGTGCAGCACGCGCTCTCCGGCGGCCCCGTCGTGCGCGACGGTCGAACGCTCCACCCCGAGCTCGCGGTCCTCATGCGGGTCAGCGAGACCATGGGCTGGCAGGAGCCGAAGTCGCCGGAGCACCTCCGCAAGCTGCACAACAAGAACGCGCGCGTCGTCGGTGGCCCTCCCGACGGCGGAGAGGCGCGCGACCTCGTGATCGACGGCCCTGCCGGTCCTCTGCGCGCGCGACACTACCCCGCCAAAGAGGGCTCGCCGCTGCTGGTCTTCCTCCACGGCGGCGGCTTCGTCTTCGGCGACGTCGACACGCACGATGCCCCCTGCCGCATGCTGCGTCGGCACGCGGGCGTGCACGTGCTCTCCGTCGAGTACCGCCTGGCGCCCGAGCACCGCTTCCCTGCCGCCGTCGAGGACGCGCGTGCGGCGCTCCGATGGGCACACGCGAACGCGTCGCGACTCGGCGCCGATCCGGCGCGCGTCGGGATCGGCGGCGACAGCGCAGGCGCGAACCTCTCGGCCGTCGTCGCGCAGCTCGCCGCGCGCGACGGCGGGCCCGCGCCCGCATGCCAGCTCCTCGTCTACCCCGCCGTGGACCGGCGCAAGGCGTGGCCTTCGCTCGAGACCTTCGCGGAGGGCTTCTACCTCACGCGCGCCGCGATCGACTGGTACTTCCGCCAGTACGCCGGAGAGCCGGAGCGCCACGACGGGGACGCACGACTCCACCCGCTCGCATGCGAAGACCTGCGGGGCCTCCCGCCCGCGCTCGTCGTGACGGCCGGATTCGATCCGCTCCGCGACGAGGGCCACGCGTACGCGACGGCGCTGCGCGAGAGCGGCAATCACGTCGTCGTCCGCTGCTTCGACGATCTCGTCCACGGGTTCTTCAACATGGTCGGCGTGAGCCGGGCGTGCCGCGATGCCGTCGCGGAGATCGCCGGCGCCACGCGCATTCTGTTCCGCCAGAGGTCCTCATGAAGTCGTTCGCAGGCAAGGTCGCCGCGGTCACCGGCGCCGGATCGGGCATCGGGCGTTCGCTCGCCATCGCGCTCGCGCGGCGCGGCTGTCATCTCGCGCTGAGCGACGTCGACGAGCGGACCGTCGCCGACACGGCCTCGTACATCGAGAAGACCTCGAGCGTGCGCGTCACTCGGCGCCGCGTCGACGTCTCGGACCGCGCGGCCGTCGAGGCTTGGGCCGACGAGGTCGTATCCGACCACGGGCGCTGCAACCTGATCTTCAACAACGCGGGCATCTCGTACGCCTCCACCGTCGACGGCGGCGACCTCGCCGATCTCGAGCGCGTCATCGACGTGAACTACTGGGGCGTCGTCCACGGCACGCGCGCGTTCCTCCCGCACCTCCGCGCGTCGGGCGACGGCCACGTGATCAACGTCTCGAGCGTCTTCGGGCTCGTCGCCTTCCCTGGCCAGTGCAGCTACAACGCGTCGAAGTTCGCCGTGCGCGGCTTCACCGAGGCGCTCCGCATCGAGGTCGCGATGACCGGGGCCAAGATCGGCGTCACCTGCGTGCACCCGGGCGGAATCAAGACCAACATCGCCCGCGCATCGAAATGCCACCCCAGCCTCGCGGACCTCGGCATCGACGACGTCGAGAACGCCGCGCGACGCTTCGAGCGCGCGTTCCGCACGAGCCCCGACGAGGCCGCGGAATGCATCCTCCGCGGAGTCCAGAAGAACGCGGCCCGCGTGCTCATCGGGCGCGATGCACGCATGCTCGACCTCGTGCAGCGCCTCTTGCCGAGCCACTACCACGGGCTCGTCGCCCGCGCCGCACGGCGCGCCCTCGCGGCGAGGCGCGAGCGCGCCGAGACGCCGGCGTCGTCGTCACACGAGCAGCCCGCCGCGCGAGCCACCGTCTCCGGGCCGGCGGCGTAGCTTCGCCCGTCACTCGAGCAGGCTGCGGAGCATCCACGCCGTCTTCTCGTGGACCTGCATGCGCTGCGTGAGGAGGTCGCACGTCGGCTGATCGTTGGCGCTCTCGGCCGACTTGAACACCTGACGCGCCGTGCGCGCGACCGTCTCGTGCCCTTCGACGAGCAGACGGATCATCTCCTGGGCCTTCGGGATGCCGTCCTCCTCCTTGATCGACGAGAGCGCCGCGAACTGCTTGTAGGTGCCGGGCGCGGGGTGGCCGAGCGCGCGGATGCGTTCGGCGACGAGATCCACGGCGAGGGCGAGCTCGTTGTACTGGGTCTCGAACATCAGGTGCAGCGTCTGGAACATCGGGCCCGTCACGTTCCAGTGGAAGTTGTGCGTCTTCAGGTAGAGCGTGTACGTGTCCGCGAGGACGCGCGAGAGGCCCGCTGCGATCTCCTGGCGCTTGGCGGCGTCGATGCCAATGTCGATGTTCATTCGTCCTTCTCCACGGCCAGCGCGGGTGAGCGCGGCCTCGTCGGGATGAAGCACCGGACGTGCCGTCGCGGCAAACCCGGAGATCCCGAGACGTCACGGTCTCGAGGACGCATTCCTTGCGCGCGAACGCAAGAACGCGAAAAAGGCACGCGGCCGTGATCGGTCTACCGTCGACGGACGCGCGCCATGGCCTGCCAAGCGACCCTCGCCGGATCGGCTCCCCTGCACGTCAGCATCGTGGCCCTACCCGACGCCGTGATCTCCACGCTGGCGGGCGTCTTCGACGTGATGAACGGTGCCTCGCTGATGGGGCTGGGCGGCCCCGGAGCGTGACCGCCGTTCCGGATCGAGATCGTGGGCGAGGCCGTCGGCAAGATCCCGCTCGCCAGCGGCGTGCCGATCGACGTACAGCGGTCGATCCCCCGCCGGTCACGGGGGCCGCACGGGCTTCAATCCACACAACCGGTTGATTTTCCTACGAATTCCAGAAAACACCTTCCGACCACGAAGAAATCGTCGGTCGTGTCGATCCGGCCCGAGGTCGTTCGTCGTCTGGACGAAACCCGAACCGGCGTCCCCCGACGCCGCATCGAAAGGACAGTGCGATGAAGGTCATGGTGATCGTGAAGGCAACGAAGAACAGCGAAGCGGGCGTGATGCCGAGCGAGCAGCTCATCGCCGAGATGACGAAGTACAACGAGGAGCTCGTCAAAGCCGGCATCATGCTCGCGGGCGACGGCCTGCTGCCGAGCTCGAAGGGCAAGCGCGTGAGGTTCTCCGGGAGCAAGCGCACCGTCATCGACGGCCCCTTCCCCGAGACGAAGGAGCTCATCGCCGGCTACTGGATCTGGCAGGTCCGGTCGATGGAGGAGGCCGTCGAGTGGGCGCGCCGCTGCCCCAACCCCATGCCGAGCGACGAGGAGAGCGAGCTCGAGATCCGACCGATCGCCGAGCCCGAAGACTTCGGCGAGGCGCTGACCCCCGAGCTCCGCGCCAAGGAGGATGCCCTCCGAGCGGAGGTCGAGCGCCGGCAGCAGACGTCGTGAGCGATCAGCCGTAGTGCACGGCCGAGATGCGCACGCCCATCCAGTCCTCGTTGAAGGTGACGCGCCCGAGATCGTCGCCCGCCGCACCCGCGACGACCATGAGCGGCAAGAGGTGCTCCTCGCGCGGGTGGGCTTGCCTCGCGCCCGGCGCCGAAGCCCACTCCGTGAGGAGCCTCGTGCGGGCGTCGGGCGCGGACGTCGCCGCCTGCGTCAGCCACTCGTCGAAGATCCTCGAGACGCGATGCCCGGCGGCGGTCCGGAAGCCGCGCATGTCGTGGTAGCTCATTCCGCTGCCGAGGATGAGCACGCCCTCGTCGCGGAGCGGAGCGAGCGCACGCCCGATGGCCAAGTGCTCCGACGGATCGAGCCCCGCCTTCAACGAGAGCTGGATGGTCGGAACGTCCGCGTTCGGCCAGGAGACCTTGAACGGGATGAACGTCCCGTGGTCGAAGCCGCGCCGCGCGTCCCTCCTCGCGGAGATCCCCGCCTCGCCGAGAAGCGCCACGACGCGCTCGGCGAGCGCGGGATCACCGGGCGCGGGCCACTCGATCGTGTACGACTCCGGAGGGAAGCCGTAGTAGTCGTAGAAGATGGGCGGCCGCGGCGACGTCATCACGGTCGGCACCGCCTCTTCCCAGTGCGCCGACACGACGAGCAGCGCCTTCGGCGGCGCAGGGAGCTGCTTCGGCAGATCCGCGAAGTACGCGCGCATGATCTCGACGTCGCGCGCAGAGATGAACCCGCCCATGTCGACGAACGGCCACGGCCCTCCGCCGTGCGGAACGTAGATGACCGGCTGCCGCGCGCCGGCGCCGGTCGCCTTCGTCCGGGCGTTCGGATCGTCTGCGCTCCGCGCGCGCGACGCTGCGACGCCGATCCCTCCCGCCGCGACCATCATGGCGATGACTTTCCTCCGCGTGAGCCGGTCCACGGCTGTCCATCTTGGCGCACCATCGACCGGCCGTGAAGGCGCTGCGCCCCGACGGTGAACCGCTCCTTCCGAGCACGTCGAGCACGAGCACGCCGAGCAATGGTTAGGCTTTGACCTAAGTATCGCCGTCGCCATACTCAGGCACGTGACCAACCATTCCCCGCAACTCGATCGTGTGTTCCACGCGCTGGCCGATCCCACGCGTAGAGCGGTCCTCGAGCGGCTCAGCGTCGGGACGGCCGCGGTCAGCGAGCTGGCGGCGCCGTTCGACATGGCGCTGCCCTCGTTCCTCCAGCACCTCAAGGTGCTCGAGACGAGCGGCCTCGTGCGCTCCTGGAAAGAGGGGCGAGTGAGGACGTACCAGCTCTCGCCCGAGCCGCTCCGCGCGGCCGAAGGCTGGATGGCCCGTCAGCGCGAGCTCTGGGAGCGGCGGCTCGATCGACTCGACCGCTACCTCGAGGAGCTGAAGCCCGCCGAGCGACCGAAGGCGACGACGAGCGGGGCAAGGAGGAAGAAGTGATGACGAACCCCGACTTGGATCTGGTGCTGGAACGAACCGTGGACGTGTCGCCGGAGCTCGTGTGGCTCGCGTGGACGCGGCCGGAGCACTTGAAGAAGTGGTTCACGCCGGCACCGTGGACGACGGCGGAGTGCGAGATCGATCTGCGCCCCGGCGGCATCTTCCGCACGGTCATGCGCTCGCCCGAAGGAAAGGAGCACGAGAACGTCGGCTGCTACCTCGAGATCGTCCCGCAGCAGCGCCTCGTCTGGACCGATGCGCTCCTGCCGGGCTTCCGTCCGGCCCCCATCCAGTCCCATCTCCCCTTCCGGTTCACGGCCGTGATCACGATCGAGCCGCACGGGAGCGGAACGAAGTACACCGCCCTCGCGATGCATCGAGACGCGGAGGGCCGCGCGAAGCACGAGGCAATGGGCTTCCACGCCGGTTGGGGCAAGGCGCTCGATCAGCTCGTCGAGCACATGAAGGCGGCGCGCTGAAGGCGTCGCTCTCGCTGAAGCTCGTCGCTCTCGCTGAAGCTCGTCGCTCTCGCTGAAGCTCGTTGCTCTCGCTGAAGCTCGTCGCTCTCGCTGAAGCTCGTCGCTCTCGCTGAAGCTCGTTGCGTGCCGGGCCGCTGGTAGCGCGTACCAGCGGCCCGAGCGAGAAAGTCAGGAGCCTCGAGTCACGTGGCTCGGTAAGCGAGCTTGTAGAGGGTGGCGATGATGCGGTCGAGCCTCTCGAGCTCGCGAGTGTTCTCCCGCGGTTCGGTGTAGCCGGCAGCGCCCGCCATGCGGATGGCGAGAACGACCTCGCGCCCGCTGTTCATGGCGCTTTCGAGGCGAACGGTGCGATTCGCCCCGGAGGCGTAGAGGCCCTCGCCTGCGTTCAAACCGATCGAGTTGACGGCGCGCCGCATCTGCCTGGCGAGATCGGGGTCGAGGCGCCCGACGACGCGCGAGAGGCGGTGAACGGCGCCGACGGCTTCGACGATGTCATCGAGGATGCGCATCTTCATGGACCACTCCTTGGTTGGGGCGCCGGGCGTCTCGGCCCGGCTTCGCCGCCCCAAAGCGCAGGTTCCGTGACGGCGGCCGCACGAGAAGCCGACGACGTCGAACGAACCGCGGCCGGCCGCCGGCACGGAACCTGCGCGCCCAAGGCGGAGCCGGGCCGAGGCGCCCGGCGCCCCGCCGCGAGGAGCTCCTGACGAGCGTGACGACACGAAAGAGCAGACGCCAAAATTCGTAATCCTGCACACGCCCTGGAATCGCAAATACCAACCTGTAATTCAGATCTGGAATTCGAGCTCAGGAGTCCAAGCCCGAAATCCGAAGTCAGGATCAGGGTCAGGGTCCGAAGTCCGGGTCAGGGTCAGGGTCCGAAGTCCGGATCCGGGTCAGGGTCCGAAGTCCGGATCCGGGTCAGGGTCCGAAGTCCGGATCCGGGTCAGGGTCAGGGTCCGAAGTCCGGGTCAGGGTCAGGGTCCGAAGTCGGAGTCCGGAGTCCGGCCCCGGACCCGGATCCCGACCCGGACCCGGATCCCGACCCGGACCCAGACCCGGATCCGGATCCCGGACCCGGACCCGGACCCCGACCCGGATCCAGACCCGGATCCAGACCCGGATCCCGACCCGGACCCGGCCCCGGATCCCGACCCGGACCCGGCCCCGGATCCCGACCCGGACCCGGCCCGGATCCGACCCGCCCTCCAAATTCGAAATCAGCGCCCCAATCCCTTTCCGCGCCCCACAAATCATGAGCTAACAAAAACGAATTCCGCTCCACGCGAACGCTGCCGTCATCGCACGCGGACACAGAGTCGCATTTCGTCGTGTATGGTCGCTCTTCATGACCGAGCTAGCGAAGTACCAGCTCAGCGACATCGTCTCGCTGGGAGCGGCCATACGGGGGATGGCGAAGAACAGCTCCTCGATGGAAGAGGTCGCGCAAGGTGTCGTGGCGCACCTCTACGATGCGCTGGCCGATGCGACGGGTGGAAGCGCGCTCGTGATGGCGCGCATGTACAAGACGCATCGCGCAGGCGATCTGGACGCGACGCTGCAGGCGTTCGCCTCGAACATCATGGGCAGGGAGCTCTCTCCCGATACGCGATGCCTGGTGCTGCTCGCGACGCGTGGGTGCGAGCCGGAGTGGAACGACCGCGCCGCATCCGTGGGGCACAAGGCGATCCCGCTCCCCGATCCCGCCTTCATCGAACGGCTCCCGATGGTCTACGAGGTGTTTCGCCAGTTCGGCGTCGCGCTCTCGGACGTCGTTCGTGGCGAGGCGAGCGCGCAGCGCACGGGGGCTACGCCGTACGGGGTGTTCCTGGTGGAGAAGGCGGAAGGGAGCCCGCACATCCCTGCGCAGGCGGACTTCGTCGTCCGGTACGGCGTACGGTCCGTCATGGCGTTCGGCGGCGATCTGCCGAACGGCGATCTCTTCGCGACGCTCCTCTTCTCGCGGGTGGCGATCGACCGCCGGCTCGCCGATCTGTTCGCGCCGCTGTCCCTCAGCACGAAGCTGGCGCTGCTTCCCTTCTCTCAGAGTCGGACTTTCGCATGAGCAACACGGACGCAAATCAGGAGCTCGTCGAGCTCCGCGCACGCTGCGAGACGCTCGAGCAGCTGCTCGAGGTCCACGAGCGCGTCGCGCTCGAGCAGACCGCACGCCTCGAACAGGCGAACGCCGCCCTCCTCGAGAGCCAGCGGGTCCAGGAAGAGCTCATCGAGAAGCTGCGCATCAACGTGGACGAGCTCTCGATGCCCATGCTCGAGGTCTGGGATGGAGTGCTCGTGCTTCCGATCATCGGCATGGTCGATCGGAATCGCGCCACACGGACCATGGAGAAGCTCCTCGAGACCGTGCAACGAACGGGGGCGCATCACGTGATCATCGACCTCACCGGCGTCGAGGTCGTCGACACGGAGACGGCCGATTGCTTCGCACGGCTTGCCAAGGCGGTGTCCCTCCTCGGTGCGCGGTGCTCGATGACGGGGCTCAGCCCGTCCGTGAGCCAGTCCATGATCGCGCTCGGCGTCGATCTCGGCTCGCTCACCACGCTCCGGACCATCAAACACGCGCTCGAGGGAATCGTCGCCGCGCCGGACGATCTCTGAGGGCGCGGTTGCTCGCCGACCGCTCCGCGGTCATAGTACGGGCATGCACATGACCCCCGGCCGCATCCGCTGAGCACGCAGCGGGAACGTCTCTCCGTCGACGCGCGCCTGCGCGCGAGGATCGAGGCGCTCCGCGCTGCCGTCTCGTCCTGAGCCCTTCTCGGGAGGTCGGGGTGTGGGGTCTCGCCGTGCGATCGCGGCGGCGTCTCCGTCGCTCGCCGCTCCGCGCGCGCCTCGGTCGCGCGCGCGGCGGTCCGCGGCTCGTCCGCTCGGACCTCCCCGGACTCGTTCGCCGGAGGTCCCGTCATGTCGAAGTCCAAGCGCTCGGAGCGCGAGCGCTCCGTTTCGTCCGTCGTCAAAGCCGTCGTCGTCGCCGTTCAACCGCCCGAGACCGAGGACGCCGAGGTCGCGCGATCGCTCGCCGAGCTGCGTCAGCTCCTCGCCGGCCTCGGCATCGAGGTCGAGCACGAAATCGTGCAGAGGCGCGCCGTCCGCTCGGCCGCCACGTACCTCGGCCCCGGAAAGCTCCGCGAGGTGGCCGCCATCACCGGCGGCCCCGGCGAGGTCCCACGCGGGCCCGACGCGCGCCTCGCCGACGCGGAGCTGCGCGAGGACCTGGTCGTGGTCGCCGACGACGAGCTCGGCGCCAACCAGATCCGAAACCTCGAAGCGGCCCTCGGAGCACGCGTGATCGATCGGACGGCGGTGATCCTCCGCGTCTTCGAGTCACGCGCGCGTACGCGAGAGGCCAAGCTCGAGGTGGAGCTCGCACGGCTCGAGTACGAGCTCCCGCGGATCCGCGACGATCACTCGCTCGGCGACAGAGAAGGCGGCGGCGGGCGCGCCTCGCGCGGCCACACGAACGTCGAGCTCGCGAAGCAACGCATTCGCGAACGGATCGCGATGGTTCGGCGCGAGCTCGAGGCGCTCGAGGCGGCGGCCGCGCGACGCCGCCTCGCGAGGTCCGACACGTTCCGCGTCGCCCTCGTCGGCTACACCAACGCCGGCAAGTCCTCGCTCATGCGAGCGCTCACCGGCGCCGACGTGCTCGTGGAGGACAAGCTCTTCGCGACGCTCGGCACGACGACCCGTAGGCTCGCTCCTCCGGTCACGCCGCCGGTGCTCGTGGCCGACACGGTCGGGTTCCTCCATCGGCTGCCGCATTCGCTCATGGCGTCGTTCCGCTCGACGCTCGCGGAGGCGAACGAGGCGTGGCTCCTGCTCCTCGTGGTCGACGCCTCCGATCCGGCGTTCCGCGAGCAGCTCCGCGTCACTCGGCAGGTGCTCGAGGAGATCGGCGCCGCCGCTCCGGCGTGGGTCGTCATGAACAAGATCGATCGACTCGATCCGACGCGACGCGAAGCGCTCGCCGCCGAGCTCCCGGACGCCATCCAGACGAGCGCCCTCGATCCGGACGCCGTCCGCGACCTCCGCGATCGGATCGCGGCGTTCTTCGCACGACACCTCGTCGAGGAGCGTCTGACGATCCCGTACGCACGCCAAGGCGTGCTCGCCGAGCTGCGCGGCCAGCTCGAGGTCGTGCACGAGGAGTACGGCGAAACGATCTCCGTCACCGTGCGTGGCACGCGCGATGTCGTCGGCAAGCTCGTGGCGCGCCTGTCGAGCGCATGACGGCTCGAAAGGTCTCGACACGGAGACGCCTGCACGCTGAGATAACGGCCATGCTTTTCGGGCTCTTCGGGAAGATGACGGCGGTCGAGGGCAAGCGCGACGCGCTCGCGGCGAACCTCCTCCGCGCCGCGGATCTGATGAAGGACGTCCCCGGCTGCTTGCTCTACGTGGTGAACACGTCGAGCGCCGAGCCGAACGCGGTGTACGTCACCGAGATCTGGCAGGACGAGGCCGCGCACGGTGCGTCGCTCTCGATGCCGGGCGTCCGCGACCTCATCAACGAGACCATGCCCCTCCTCGCGAGCGCGCCGGAGGGCACGCGTTTCACGCCGATCGGCGGGAAGGGCCTCGCCGCGCTCGGCGCGAAGCTGCCGGAGAACGCTTGACCGCTCGGAGCGCGTCGGACGCGGCCTTCGGTTTCGCCTTCGACGCGCTCTCCTTCTTCGCCTTCGCCGCTTCGATCTCCGCCAGGCGCGCCTTCACCAGCTTTCGGATCAACCCGGCGGGAAGAGGCTTGCCGATCGGGAAACGGATGGTGCCCTTGCTGGTGTCGTAGCCGGCCAGGTCGGCGGCGAGCGCGCCGACGACGCCGCCGCTCATCGGGTGGTACGAGCAATGGTTCGCGTGCGCGGAGTAGCCGGCGATCGGTCGCTCCAGGACGAAGGCCGGCATCCCGTAGCTCAGTCGCTCCTCCGCGGCGGGCACCACGGCGCGGATCCTCTCTCTCACCTTCTCCAGCGTGGCCCTCGTCTCGGGGCTCAGCTTCTCGAGGTACGCGTCGACGTCTCGCTTCGACATGTGCCGAGATCTACGGCGCGTCCGGCGCGCGCGCCAGGCTCGACGTTCGCGCCGCGCGAGGAGGTCAGCTCCCTCGAGGCGCTTCGCAGGCGTCGGGCCCGCACGCTGCGCCTTCCGTGATCGTGGGCTTCGGTGCGTCGCGCCAAGCCCGCTCGAGCACGTGGCGGAACGTCTCGACCGGCTGCGCGCCCGAGACCACGTAGCGCCGGTCGACGACGACGAACGGGACTCCCGACGCGCCGAGCTCGCGCGCCTCTCGACCGTCCGTCTCGACGCGTTCGCGGTAGCGGCCTTCGGACAGCGCCGTGCGCACCTCGTCGGGATCGAGGCCGATGTCCTGCCCGATCGATACGAGCGCGTCGATGTCGAAGATCGATCGACGCTCGCCGAAGTAGGCGCGGTAGACGCGCTTCCACGCAGCGTCCTCGAGGCCACGCTCGGACGCGAACGCCAAGAGCTCGTGTGCGAGGCGCGTGTTTCCGACGACGTTGTCGCCGACGATGTACGGCGAGATGCCGTCCTCGGCGGCGATCGACTCGACCCGGTCGAACATCGCCTGGAGCTGCGGGCCGCCGACACCGTACTTCCGGGCGAGCATCTCGCGCACCGGACGCACGGCTTGCGGCGCCGCGGGGTCGAGCTGGAAGGAGCGGTGGACGACCTGGACGTGCTCGCGGTGCTCGAAGCCGGCGATGGCCTGGTCGAGGCGGTGCTGGCCAATCCCACACCACGGGCAGATGACGTCGGACCAGATCTCGATCTGCATCGTGGTCCATCTAGTTCCTCGGTGCGGGCGCGACAACCATGCTCGAAGCCTCCTCCGAGCCTTCATGCCCGCGAGATCCCGGGAGATCGACGCGCTGGCTCATCCGCACGTATCATGGAGGTCGCGGGACGGGCGGCAGCTCGGGGGTCGCCGACCACGTTGCCGGCGCGCCGCCAAGGAGGGACACGTGATTCGAGCCATCGCTTCCTTCGCACTCTTGCTCACGGCCTCGACGCTGACGTTCGTGGCGTGCACGAGCGACTCCACCTCGTCGCCCACCACGAACGAGACGGACGGCGGAGATGACCTCGATCCGACGCAGGCGGACGGCGGTGGCGTCCCCGACGGGAGCGAAGAGGAGTTCGACGCCGGACCGAAGCCGTTCGGGAGCGTGCCCCCGCCGCCGCCGGTGGCGTACACGTGCCTTCGCGAGATCCACGTCGCGACCACCGGTGACGACGACGCCAACGACGGATCGGCGGAGAAGCCGTACCGTACGATCGCGAAGGCGACGCCCCTCGCCCAGCCCGGCGATTGCGTGAAGGTGCATGCCGGGACCTACGCGGAGTCGACGACGATCACGTTCGCGACGGACGGCACCGCGGAGAACCCCATCGTGCTCCACTCCGCGGACGGACGCGGCGCCGCGATCATCGACAGCGCGACGAACACCACGGGCGCGGCGATCGAGGTGAAGCACGACCACGTCGTGATCGACGGCTTCGTCTTCCAGAACCTGCCGCTGGCCGAGGGACAGCACGTCGTCCGATTCGATGGGTCGAACGCGGGCAAGTGCGTCGGCTCGGTCCTCCGCAACTGCAAGGTCACGGGCGGCTGGTCGCAGCTCAAGATCTACCAGAAGACGCAAGGCGTCCTCGTCGAGCACAACGAGTTCCACGGCAAGTCCGCGCACGCCCCGCTCAGCCTCACGGGAGCGAGCGGCCTCGTGTTCCGCGGCAACTACTGCCACGACTGGGACAGCGGCGACAACGGCTCGGCGCAGCTCGCGGGCGGCTCGACCGACGTGCTCTTCGAGAAGAATCTCTTCCAGGACGTCGCGTCGGCCGCCGGCGCGCTCGCGCTCGGCGACAGCTGCGGCGCGACCTGCGACAACGACCCGGAGCACTACGCCGCCGTGAACGCGCGGGCGATCAACAACGTCTTCATCCGTGCGTCGCGCCCGTTCGACATCCTCGGCTGCAAGAACTGCTCGGTCCTCGCGAACACGATCATCGACAGCGGCGAGAGCGTCGTGTTCCGCGTCGGATGGGCCACCACGAACGGGAACCAACGCGCGTCGACGGGCACGCGGATCCTCAACAACCTGATCACGAACGGCGCGGTCCCGATGGGCTACGTCATCCACATCGACGAAGGTGCGGGCGGCGGCCTCCAGATGGACTACAACCTGTTCTACAACGGCCCGCGCGGCGTCGCCTTCGGCGAGACGCACCCTTCGAGCGCCGACGCGCACTCGGTCCAGAGCGCGCCGCTGCTCGTGGGGCACACGGACTTCCGGCCCGCGCCCGGCAGCCCCGCGGTCGGCGCCGGCACGAGCCTGATCGACGAGGTGACGGACGATTTCCTCGGCGCGCCTCGGCCGGCGAGCGGCAACTTCGACATCGGCGCGTTCCAGCACTGAGGCGCCCGGAAGCCGGACGCATCGCGAGCTCTACCGCCTTTCGGGCCCGCGGGCGCGAGCGGGGCGCTTCGCCCCACCCGGCGATCCCTCCATCGCGAGGCTGACGCACCATCGCCGCGCTCGAGCGCCATGTCCTCTGGCATGGCGCTCGCGTGACCGTGGGCGTGATCGCCCTGCTCGCGTCGGTGCTCCTGTTGGCGCTGAACGCGTTCTTCGTCGCCGCAGAGTTCGCTCTCGTCAAGGTACGGATCACCCAGCTCGACCGCGCAGCACGGCGCGGCAACAAGCGCGCGCTCGCGGCGCAGCAGATCCTCGGGCGGCTCGACCGATACCTGTCGGTCACGCAGTTCGGCATCACCGTCGCGAGCCTCGGGCTCGGATGGCTGGGCGAGCCCGCGATCGCGCGCACCGCCGAGTCGCTCCTCGTGACCCTCACGGGCCATTCGCTCGGAGGCGTCGGACGCGCGTTCGTCGACGTCGGCGCGCTCGGTCTGCTCACGTTCTTGCACCTGCTCCTCGGCGAGCTCGTACCGAAGTTCGTCGCGATCCAACGCGCGGAGTCGACCGTGCTCAACACGGCAATTCCGCTCCGCGCCGTCAACGCCACGTTCGCGCCGGTCCTCTGGGTGCTGGAGAAGGCGCAGCGCGGCGTCATCCGCCTCATCGGTCTCGATCCCGACGTCGTGAACGAAGGCACCCTCTCGGAGGAGGAGCTCATCGGGATCCTGGCGGCGTCCGCCGCGCGGAGCGAGAAGGCGAAGGACAAGGGGCGCATCGTCGAGCGCATCCTCCGCCTCGCACACCGGCCCGTGCGCCAGATGATGGTCCCTCGCGTGGACATCGTGTGGCTGCCGATCGACGCCGGCGTGAGCGAGGCCCTGTCCACCCTCAAGACGCACCAGTTCTCCCGTATCCCGCTCGCCGACGGGTCGCTCGATCAGATCGTCGGGTATCTCTACGCCAAGGATCTCCTGCTCGACGACGACCTCGCCGCACGCACCACCATTCGCGGCCTCGAGCGGCCGGTGATCTTCGTCCCGGAGGAGAAGGACGGCCTGTCCGTGCTGCGCGATCTGCAGGCGCGGGCGATCCCCATCGCGATCGTCATCGACGAGTACGGCGGAACGAGCGGGCTCGTCACCGTCGAGGATCTGGTCGAGGAGGTCGTCGGCGAGATCCGCGACGAGCTCGACGTCGAGCCCGCCCGCGTCGTCCGTGTCGACGGAGAGTGGGAAGTGGACGCGCGCGCGACGGTGGACGAGCTCAGGGAGGCCGGCGTACCGATCGAGGAAGAAGAGGCGGAGCTCGGCGAGCCCGTGGGGACGATCGTCTATGCGCGGCTCGGACGCTTGCCTCGCGTCGGCGACACCGTCCCGCTCGCGCGGGGCGTCGTCGCCGAGATCGCCGCCACGAGCCGGCGCCGCATCGACCGGTTGCGCGTCCGGGTCGAACGGAAGCAGCCCGTCGATTAGCTCGGTCCCATGAGCCAGCGGAACAAGAAGATCGTGCCGACGACGAGCAAGACGAACGTCACTCCTACGAGGGCGGCCGCCGGACCTCCGGTCAGCATGCCTCGCTTCGGCGGCGGGCGCGGGATGTTCACCGGCGGGCCGCCGTACGTCGGCAGCTCCGGGATCGTGATGCGCATCGCCGGCAGCGGCATGACGAGCGCGTCCGGGGCGATCGATCCGAGACGAGAGACGCTCTCGTCGGGCCGCGTCGGAGCGAGCGCCGCCTCCTCGGCAGCGACGGCGTCGTCGTTCGCCTTCCAGGGCTCGTCGGGCGGAGCATCGCCGCCGACGAGCGCCGGCTCGCTCGGCCGCTCGTCCGGCATCGCGAGCATGAGCGTGCCTGCCTTCGGCGCGTCCGCAGCGTCCTCGGGCATGTCGTCGGGGATCGACGCGCGCTTCTCCCACGGCGTCACCGACGCCTCGAGCTGGTCTCGCCAGCGGTCGAGCAGCTTCGCGAGCGCGGCCTTCCCCTGCTCGCTCGAGACGTGGGCGCGCACGACCTCGAGCATTCTGTCGGCGGTCATCGTGCGCTTCTCGCGATCGGGCTCCAAGGCGGCGTCGATGGCGTCGCGCAGCTCCGCGGGCAGGTCGGGCCGCGTCCGCGCGAGCCGCGCCACGTTGCCCTCCGCCATCGCGAGGATCATCTCGGACGCGGACGAGCGGAAGCGCGCGTAGGGCGTGCGTCCGGTGAGGAGACGGATCGCGAGCAGCCCCGCGCAGAAGACGTCGCTGCGTACGTCCGGGCGGTCCCCGCGCGCCTCCTCCGGCGACATGATCGGCGCGACGTCGCGCTCGCTCTTCGGCGCCACCTGCCCGCCCGACACGATCTGACGCATGCGGACGAGCCCGAAGTCGCCGAGCTTCACCGTTCCGTCCCAGCCCACGACGACGCTCGACGCCGACACGCCGCGATGGAGCACGGGCCCGCCCGAGCACGCGTGCGCCGACGCGAGCCCCGCGAGGACGCGCTCGAGGATCCAGTACGCGCACACGTCCGGGAGACGGACACCGCGTCCGGCCGCGAACCGCAGCAGCCGTTGGAGCGAGACGCCTGGAACGAACTCCGTGACGATGGCGGCGAAGTCCTTCTCGACGAGGAGCGCGCGCGGCTGGAGGATCGCGTCGTGTCCCAAGCGTGCGCCGGAGGAAGCCTCCTTCGAGAGCAGCGAGCTCTCCTCTTCGGAGATCTCGCGCGACGCGAGCACCTTGATGGCGACCAGGTTCCCGCCCTTCGTCCGAGCGAGGTACGTCTTGTTGCCGCGCTCCGGCGACAGCTCCTGGAGGATCTGGAAGCTCCGCAGCGCCGGATGCGTCCCGATCTCCATCGTGGAAGCCTCCCCTCCTCGCTAGAAGCGGAGCACCACCCCCCGCGGGTCGACGAGCGCCGCGGCGGCGGAAGGCTCCTTCGTCGGTCGAGTGAGGAAGACGTAGACCGCAGCCGCGGCGGAGACCACGCCGGCGGTGAGGAGGATGTCGGCGACGGCGTAGCTCGAGGACACGGAGTTCACCGCGTCGGCGGCGCACGACGGCTTGCACGCCTCGAGGTCCCCCTCCTTCGAGCTGCCCATGAGCGCGAAGGCCGTACCGACCCCGAGCGACGCGACGGCGACGCCGCCGAAGATCCACGTTCCGAGGGGTATGGTGCGCGCCGCAGGTTTGGGCTGCGGTTCCGTCGTCTTCAACCGGACCTCGATCTTCCGGTTCCGCTCGCCCTCCCGGACGACGATCTTCTGCTCGTACGGCGGGAACTTCCCGTCGAGCGCCTCGAAGCGGAAGACGTGCGGCCCCACGTCGATCGGAAGTGCCCTACCGTCGAGGTGCTCGACGAGAGGGTTGCCGTCGACGAGCACCCTCACGTTCGTGAGCTCCTCGCCAGACGCGGTTCGGACGTCGAACACGAGCGTCGGGATGCTCTGCTCGATCTCGCTCAACCACTTCGTGCAGTCCTTCGCGAGCAGCGCGGGACACGCGTCGCTCGCGCACTGGACGGCCTGTTCGCGAGCCTCGCGCAGCTTGCCCGCGCGACGCAGCGTCTGCGTCTGCTCGTACGATTGGAAGCACGCGTCGTCCTCCGCGAGCGAGGGGCTCGCGACGAACATCGAGCCCAATCCGACCGCGAATGCGAAGAGGATGCGTCTCGCGTCGCGCGGGACGTCACTACCAGCCGTGGCCATCGTCGAACAATATACGGGACCTCGGGCCTTCGGCGCGTGAAAGTCCGCTCGTGCTCGCACGCCCAGCTCGGCGCGGACGTGGCCGTCGTTCAACGCGTGAAACAGTGCGGCTTCGGCCGCTTCACACCGTCCGGTCCGACCGTGAACGGGTTCTCGCAGTCACCCGGCGGGGAAGCGGTCTTCTCCGGCGCGGTAGGGACGGGCGGAGGCTGCAGCCGCGGCCCCGTCGCCGTCGCCCGAGGGGCCGTCGTCGCCGGCCCGGATGCGACCGTCGTCGAAGCGGAGGAGGGCGTGGGCTCGGGCTCGAGCTCGAACACCTGCTCGGGTTCGGGCTCTCGCTCCGACTGGGGATCTCGCTCGGCCTTGGGGTCCCGCTCGAGCTCGGACGACGACGCGCTCTTCGCGACCGAGCTCGCGACGGAGGGAGCGGAAGCAGGCTCCGCCGACGCGCTGGCGACGGGCGTCTCGTCGGCGCTCTCTTGCCCCGCGAGCTGCTTCGACCTCGCCTGGAGAGAGACGACGACGAGCACGAGGCCGACCACGAGCAGGAAGAGAAAGACGCCGCCGATGGCGATCCCAGCAACGATCTGACCTGGACGAGCGTTGGGCGGGACCTGCCTCGCCATCCACTCGGGCATCCAGGAAGGTGCGACCGGGCTCGGAACGACCTGGCTCGGAACTCTGACCTGAGACGCGACGTCGGTCGGCAGAGCGTAACGCCACGAGTCCGTCATCGACGACGAAGGCCCCGAGGCCGAGCCCGACGAGCTCGAGGAAGCCACCCGTCGAGCCCCCGACCCCGACGGGTGCGTCGCGTCGTCGACTTCGGGGACGAGCGCTCGACCGGACGGGGTGCTCTCGATCGATTTCACGATCTCGATGCGCTTGCGCACCGCCTCGCCTGCGAGCTCCTCGACCCACCTTCCCGTGTGCCGCGAAGGCGCCGGCAGAATGGCAGCCTCGAGCGCGAGCGCCATCTCCTGCGCGGTGGCGAAGCGCCTCTCCGGCTCGCGTTCGAGCGCGCGGAGAACGACGGCATCGACCTCCGGAGGGACCGGCGCGACCGAGCTCGGTGGCGCGATGGGCGACGTGAGGATCGCGTGGAGCGTGCTCGCCGCGTCGTCGCCGGCGAAGAGCCGCTGCGACGTGAGCGCCTCCCACAACACGATCCCCATCGCGAACACGTCGCACCGGCGATCGATCTTCCCGCGGGAGAGCTGCTCGGGCGCCATGTAGGCGAGCTTGCCTTTGATCTCGCTCCCCTCGGTCTCTTGCATCCGCCCGGCAGCCTTCGCGACACCGAAGTCGAGCACGCGCGGGACCCCGTCGCATCCCACGAGGATGTTCTGCGGGGAGATGTCGCGATGGACGATACCGAGCGGCTCGCCGCGCTCGTCGGTCGCCTCGTGCGCTGCATGCAACCCCTCGAGCGCGCCGATGATGATGCTGGACACGATGGCCGGCGGGAGGCGGACGTTCTTCGCGGCGGCGGCGCGAACGAGCTTTGCGAGCGTCTCGCCGTTCACGAACTCCATGACAATGAACAGCTCGCCGCCCTCGCTCACGACATCGAGCGTGTCGATGACGTTGGGATGTCGGATGCGAGCGGCGAGCCGCGCCTCGTCGGCGAACATCGCCGCGAACGTGGAGTCGGCGGCGAGGTGCGGATGCAGACGTTTGATCGCCACGGGCCGCGCAAACCCGGCCGCGCCGGTCATACGGCCGATGTACACGGTCGCCATTCCGCCGCGAGCGATGGCGCCGTGAAGTTCGTACCGGCCGAGTTGCCCTCCAACCACGGAGGGCGCTGCTCCGAACATACAGCTCAATCCTATCGCGGGAGCTTGCTCTCGAGCCACCGAACCAGCGCGCCCCCGATCCCCCACATACACCCCTTCAGTAGACGAATGCGAAGATGTGCGACCGCGGCATCGGAAGCCGCTCTTTCGAGATTTCCCACTCGCTCAGCTTGCCGTCCGGCCCGAACCGAGCTCGAAGGATCCGGTCGGTTCGGGAGGACGCCCCCAGACCGCCCAGCAGGTGGACATGACCACCGTAGAAGACGCAGCCCGCGTCCGTCAGCCGTCCTGGAAGCATCGGCGCGCGCTCCCACGGACCGAGCATCCCGGTTTCTTCGTCGATCGCGCTCGTGACCACGAGCTGCTGGCTGGCGTAGATGAGCCTTCCCTGACCAGGCGCGAACTCGACGCCACAAAGCGTCGCGGACAATACGTGCGGCGTCGACAGCCCGGCCGGATCCGCGAGCCTCTCCGTCTCCGTCAAGGGGCCGATGCCCACCGTCGGGTCGACGCGTGCAACATACACACGGTTCGGCGGCTCGGGCCCGTTGCCGTCGATGAAGTAGACGAAGTCCTTGTACGTGACGGTCCGCATCCACGGCATGGGGAAAGGGACCGTCATCGAAGGCGGCACGACGGGGATGAACGCTCCCTCCTCGGCGACGAACTGCGAGATCCAAATGCGGCCATCCTCGCGCTCGACTTCGAACGTGAACAACCTCGCGCCGACGAGGACGGAGAAGCCAGGCGCAGGGGGACGCACGGGCCTCGTGACCTGCCAGAAACCGCCGAGTCCCGACGGCCCGAGCGGAGCGTGCTGCACGAATTCCCCCGTCATCACGAAGACACGTCCCTTGTCGACGCTCCAGGTGGTGAACGCGCCCGGGAAGACGCCTTGCTGGAGCCTCTGCCAATCCTTCGCCTCACCGGAGTCGTCGATCGTGGCGAGCCACACGTCGCTCGTGTGAGGGTCGTCGGTGTCATCCTCGGTGTCGCGCTCCGCGGCATAGACGAAGAGGTGCTGCTTCGGCCGCCCGTCTTCGTCGCCCGTGCTCGCGTCGTCTCCGTTGTTCTCGTCGCCGGTGTGAGCGTCTCCGGATGATGCGTCGGTCCCGGCGTCCGGTCGTTCGGAGCGCTGCACGTCGGCGTAGTCACCGGGACCGAACTGGACGGCGCAACCGATCGCCGCCGTCGCAACGAGCGCGAAGATCCGAGAGATGCGCATCAGTACACGACCCCCGCGAGCCAGGCGCGCGGCCCGGGCAAGCTTCCCACACGTTTCCACTCGGAGCCGAAGGTCCCGTCGGCGTGAATCGGCAGCGCCATCACGGCGTCCGTGGCGTCGGCGGGTGTCATGCCTCCGAACACGAAGATGGTGTTCGCGACGACGAACACGGCGGCGGCGCCGACGGGAGTCGGGAACCTCGGGAGGACCGTCCAGCTCCCGAGCATCCCGGTCGCTTCGTCGATCCTCGCGGCGAGCACGACGTCCGTGAGCGACGACGGCTGACCGGTCGTCCAGCCGCCGACCACGACGAGGTGCCCGGCTCCAGAAGCGATCGACGTGCTGACGAGGCCGTGAGGTGCGTCGGGAGAGCCGAGATCGAGCGCCGAGGTTTCGACGAACGGACCGGGAAGCCCGTCTTCTCCGATCGACGTGACGTCGACGGCGTTGCTGCCACGATCGTCGTCGGAAAGGCTCGTTCGGCCTCCGACGGCGTAGAGGAATCGCCCGTGACGATGCAACACGGCGGAGGCGCGAGCCGCGGCGAGCTGCGACGCCTCCAGCGCCACCAGCGGTCCCAGATCTCCTTCACCCGTGAAGGGCGATTGGTAGACGTTCCTCGTCGGCTCCCCGTCCACGAACCCTCCGGCGAACAGCACCCCCGCCTCTCCGATCCAGGGACGGAGCGACCGTTCGGGGAGGGAGACCACCGCGAGGGGTGAGAACGACCTCCAGTCGCCGGCGATGCCGCCGTCGAAGCCGACGCGATGCACGGACCAGTCTGTCTGCAGCCAGAGCACCCCTCCGAAGATGGCCGCGGCGGTCCAGGGCCAGACCCGCGGCGGTGCGATGTCCCACCGCCAAGCGCCGAGCTCGCCGTCGGCGCTCACCGTCGTGTGGATGGTCTCCGCGACCCAGGGCTGCATGGTCTGTTCCCCGGGGAACAGCGCGCGCTGGCCGGCAAAAAGGACGATCCGCGCCGCGGCCGGCGTCGGAGCATCCGCCCCAGCCTCCGCGATGACCGGCGCCGACGCGTCCTCGACGGTCGCAACGGGCTCGACGCCGCCGACGTCCGTGTACTCGCCCGGAGAGAAGACGAGCCCGCAGGCCGTCGCACCGAGCAACGAGAGCGTGAGCACGCTTCGACGCCACCGGGCGCCGGCGATGCCAAGACCGACGACAGGTTTCACTCCCATCAACTCGTTGAGCCTACCAGTCGTCTCGAGCGATGCGCCCGCAAAACCGCCCCTGAGCACGCCTCAGTAGACGAACGCGGTGATGCGCGACCGCGGTGCGGGAAGGCGCTCCTCCAGGGAGACTTCCCACTCGCCCAGCTTCCCCTCCGCATCGAAGCGGGCTCGAAGGACGAGGTTCGTGGAGCTCCCCCCGAGCAGGTGGAAGAAGCCGCCGTACGTGGCACAGCCCGGAGAGTCGAGCGGACCAGGCAAGGTCGGACCGCGCTCCCACGGCCCGAGGAGCCCCGTCTCTTCGTCGATCGCGCTCGTGAGCACGACGTCGGAATACATGCCGCCCGGAAGGATCAGCCGCGCCTTGCCTGGCGCACCCTCCGCAACGCAGATCGTGGAAGAGGAGGAGAAGGTGTAACGAGAGCCTGTCACCGGATCGATGGCGCTCTCCGTAGCCGTCAGCGGGCCGATACCAGCCTCAGCATCGACGCGCGCTACGAACACTCGATTGGACTGGTCCGCGCTGGCGGCCAGACCGCCGAGGACGTACACGAAATCCTTGTACGTGACGACCTGCATCTGCGCCATCCCGTACGGGAGCTTCGTGGACGACTCGACGAGCGGCTCGAACGCACCCGCGTCGGCGTCGAATCGACTGATCCAGACGCGATCCTCGAAAGGCGGCCCGGCCGCGCCTCCGAGCGCGAGCAGGTTCGTGCCCACGAAAACGCTCGCGTAGCCTCCGGTAGCAACCGGTATCGGCGCCGTCGTGGTCTTCCAGAATCCGAGCCGCCCCGACTCCAACGGGGCGTACTGCACGAACCGCTCCCCGGCCGCCATGGCCAGGAAGACGTGCTCCTCCGCGAGGGTTGCCGCGGCGACCGGTCCCCGGAAAACGCCGGGCTGCAGCCGCTCCCATTCCCGCGCGATGCCGCTACGGTCGATCGTCGCGACCCACACGTCGCCCGCGGGCTCCTGATACTCGTTACGACCGGCGAAGACGAAGAGGCGCTGCCTCGGGCCCGCTTCGGTATCCGCACCAGCGTCCGGAGGCGCATCGACATCGACGTGCGCATCGACCTCACCCGCGTCCAGCTCGTCGTGGAGCCGCGAGCCTTCGCCGTAATCGCCCGGCTGGAACTGGACCGCGCAGCCGATCGCCGCCAGCACGCCGAGCACGACGAGCCGAGGGATGCGCATCAGTACACCACTCCGACGAGCCAGCCGCGCGGGCCCGGCAAAGCTCCGACGCGCCTCCACTCGGAGCCGAAGGTCCCGTCGGGAAGGATCGGCAACGCGTAGACGGCGTCGGTGTTCACTTCTGGCGGCGTTCGGCCACCGAACACGTAGAGGGTGTCTCGGATCACGAACGCGGCGGCCGCACCGATGGGCAGCGGATATCGCGGGAGCGTCTTCCACTCGCCGAGTTGGCCGGTCGTCTCGTCGACCTTCGCGGCGAGCACCACGTCCGAGATGGACGCGTTGTCTGCGGCGTACCAGCCACCGATGACGAAGAGATACCCGCTGCCCGACGCGATCGTCGGCTGGGAGAGTACGTGCCTGTTCGTCGTACCCGTCTCGTCCTCGACGGTGAGACGCGTCGTCTCGACGAACGGCCCTGGCAGCCCGTCGGCGCCGATCGTCGCGACCTCGACGACATCGGAGTAAGACGAGCCGGACGACGAGCTCGTACGGCCTCCGATCGCGTAGAGGAAGCTCGCGTGGCGGAACAACGTGACCTCGTCGCGCGCGACGCTCAGCCGCGATTCAGACACGACCGCCCACGGTCCCGGCTCGACGTCGGTGAACGCGGCTCGAGCGACGGTCTTCGTCTTCTCGGAGGACGAGCCACCACCAGCCACGAACAGCCCTGCGTCCGTGAGAAGCGGAAACGTCCGTCCGGGAGGCCGGTCCCCCGACACCACGAGCTCCTCCCACTCGCCGGAGACTCCTCCATCGAAACCGACGCGCCACACCACCGACGTCTCCGTCGCGTCCTGTCGCGGGCTGAGCCAGAGCACACCTCCGACGATGCCCGCTCCGCGCCATCTCGACGAAAAAGGCGGTGGTACATCCCAAGTCCAAGGACCGAGCTCGCCCGCTTCGTTCACCAGCGTATGGAAGGCTTCGCTGACGGTAGCCGGCCACTCCTCGCCAGGAAGCGTGTCGCGTCCACCGGCCACGAGGAGGACCCGCGTCCCGCTCGGCGTCGGGGCGTCTGGCCCCGCATCGTCCGAAAGAGGGCTCTCGGGCTCGGACGCTCGAGCGTCGACGGACGGAGACGCATCGGGGTCGACCGGACCGCTGGATCCCGTGTAGTCGCCGGGCGAGAAGACGAAGCCGCAGGCCGTCACGCCGAGCAGGACGATCGTGCTCACCATCGCCCTCCAGCGCGCTCGGCTCACGCCCGAGCCGAGCCCAGGCCCCCGTCTCATCGGTCGTCGAGAGTATCAGACGTATCAGGGACGCGCGATCCTCATCACCTGGCCGTCCGGGGCGGCGTTCGTCCAGTAGACGGCCTCATCGTCGACCGCGATCGAATAGGGATTCTTCTGTCCGGTGGCGAGGACACGGCCCGAGCCGGAGCATCCTTCCACGGGGCACCAATGGATGGAACCGCCCTCCGCGAGCCCGTTGGTCCAGTAGACGTTCACGCCGTCCGTCGCCACCGTGTGCGGGTTGTTCGCGAGCGCGATGGTCGACTGCTCCCCGGGCGCGCACCCGGTGAGCGGGCAGCGCGCGATCACACGCGAGCCGCCGACCGCGACGAAGAGCGTCGTGCCGTCCGTCGCGAGCCCCTTCGGCGCGTCGAGGCCGGAGACGAGATCGGTCAAGCCGGCGCCGGACGTCGATGCACGGCGCACGACGCCCTGCGAGCTCCGCACGCCGAAGGCGATCGATCCGCCGCTGACGACGAGACCGTGCGCGCGCGGCTGGTTCTCGACGACGTCGAAGACCATGGAGCAGTCGTCGAGACGACAACGCTGGATCGATCCGGCGCTCTGCGACGAAGCGGCCCAATACGCGAACGGGCGCCCGATCGCGACATGCCAGACGTCGGCGCCCACGGCGACCTTCTTCGGATCGTCGCACGGCACCTCGCAGGTGACGACGTTCGAGGCCGCCCCGCGCGTCTCGCCCCAGACGAGCCGCGTCGGAGCGTCGGGTGTCACGGCGATGCCCCAAGGCGACGTCGTGGACGAGCTGATGGTCTCCACCTCGCCCCCGCCCTTCGGTATCCGCACCACCCGGTTCTCGTGCAGGAGCGTGACGTAGAGGCCGTCCGGTCCGATGGCGAGCCCCTGCGGTCCGCCGAGCCCGGAGGCGAGCGTCACGGGCTGACACTTCCCTTCGACGCACGCCCCACCGAGGCAGCCGTGTCCGCAGCGGCCGCAGTGATCGGGATCGGTCGCGAGGTCGACGCAGGCACCACCGCAGAGCGACGTGCCGCTCTCGCACGCGACCTCCTCGGGCTCCCCGGCCGGCCGCTCGTCGAGCCGGCGTCTCGGCTGCCTCACCTCGCGGTCGTCCGCGCCGCCGAGGTCGCCGGACGAGCCGCTCGGGCTCGTGCACGCGCACGCGACGAGCGCGAGCGCGAGCGTCACCGCTGCTCCGCGACGGTCCGCGGCCCGACACCCCATGCCGGACGGCACATGCCATGCGCATGCCGCCGCGCGCTGCCGAGCGACGATGCGCGCAAAGGGCCGAAAGGCGTGCCTCCGAGAGGGATCGCGCGCGTTCCTTGGATCGCGACGGATCCGCGGCGCTCAGTCGACGGCGATCTGTACTTCGCCTTGGCACTCCACGCCTTCGCTGCAGACGTCCAGAGAGGGCACGGAGCTCGTCATGAGCGCGTTCATGCAATCGACGAACGCGGGCTGCACCGCGCACGTCGCATCGGAGGGCACGCCTTGGAGCGCGACCTGGGTCCGGCCGTCGACGCGGGTCAACCGCACGACCAGGGTCAAGGGGCACGTCTGAGGAGCGGCGCAGGCATCGATCCGCTGCCGATGACGCTCCACCCACTGCTTCCACTGACGGTCGCCCGTATTCCGTGCGGCGACGACCCGCACGACGGGCCGGGTCTTGTGGCGGCTCGCGCCCGCGGACGACGGCGCTCGCGGCGCGACCGTCGGCACGGGATCGACCGCCTCGGACGGGACGAGCGACGCCTCCGGAGCGAAGCTGGGTGCAGCCGTCACGGAGACGACGGCGCTCGGCTCCGCCTCGTCCGGCGTCGTGACGGGCAGGAGTCCTTTCTGGAACGCGACGGCGAATCCGACCGCCAAGCAGAGCGCGGCGACCGCGAGCGCGAACGCCACGAGCGGCCCCAAGGACGGCTTCTTTCTCGGAGGCTCTTCGGCCGCGGTCTCGGCCGTCTCCCTCGCTCGCCGCGCGCGATTCACGCTCAGCTCGGTCGTGGCCGCCTCCCTCGCGCCTCGCCCGGTTCGGACGAGGCCGTTCATCCGCAGCTCGCGTAGCGCCGCCGCGAGCTCCGCGCCGTTCGCGAACCGGTCGGCGGGATGCTTCGAGAGGCAGCGCATGATGATCGCCTCGAGCTCCGGAGCGACGTCCGGTCGTCGCGCTCGCAGACGCGGCGGAGCCTCGGTCCGAATGCGCGCGAGCATGACGTTGAGGGGGCCGTCGAACGGCAGCTCTCCGGTGAGCAGCTCGTAGAGCGTGACGCCGATCGCCCAGACGTCGGCGCGCGCGTCGATGAGATGCCCCTGCATGGCGACGAGCTCGGGCGCCATGTACGCGGGCGTGCCGGGCAACGTGCCGGTGGCGGTGAGCCTCGTCCCCGACGTCGTGTCCTTCACGATGCCGAAGTCGAGGACCTTCAGGATGGGCGGCTTGCCCTTCCGCGCGGCGAGGAACAGGTTCGACGGCTTGAGGTCACGGTGCACGAGCCCGAGCTCGTGAGCTTCGGCGATCGCGTCGAGGGCTTCGAGGATCAGGTCGACCGCCTCCGACGCGGGCAGAGGCCCCGCGCTCGCGACCATGTCCTCGAGCGACTGCCCCTCGAGGAACTCCATGACCATGAAGAGGGTGCCGTCCGGGAGCTCCCCCACCTCGAGAACCTGCGCGACGTGCTCGCTGTGCAGGCGGGTCATCACGTGCGCCTCGCGGATGAACCGCCCGCGGAGCTGCTCGTCGCCGGCCCATTGCGGAAGAATCAGCTTCACGGCGACGCGGCGACCGAGCGTGATGTCGGTGGCTTCGACGACGACCCCCATCGCGCCGCGACCGATCACGCGCTCGATTCGGAATTTCCCCGCGATGACGCTGCCGACCTTCACTCGACCAGAAGCTTCGGCTTTCGCGCGCGTCGTGGCAAGAACCCCGGTGATCGCCCGGCGGCGGTCGGCGCGCCACGGCCATCACGCATCAGGAAATTGCCTCGCCTGCACGATCGCGTCCGCTCGTCGCTCGCCCGGCGCGACCTCGGCGATCGTCCGACCGTCCGGGCCGAGGATGCACGATCCTCCCTGTCCCGGGACCTCCACGACGCCGCGCGACCAGTTCGCATTTGCGATCGCGACGCCGAAGCGTCGCGCGAGCGAACGGAGCAAAGGCTTGCGGGAGTCCTCCTCGTCGACCCAGGCGCTCGTGAAGACGAGGAGGTCCGACCGCGACAGCACGTCCGCCCCGTCCTCCGGCAAGAAGTGAGCGTCGTAACAGATGGCGATGGTCGTGCGGACGCCGCGCACGTCGAAGACGGGCGGCGGCAGCGGCCCGGGGGTCGCCCACCGCTCCGGGAACCACGGGTGACGCTTGCGGTACGAGGCGACGACGCTCCCGTCGGGCCCGAGGACGATCGCTGCATTGTACAAGCGACCTTCCTCCGCGAGCACGAGCGGAGCGACGAGGTGCACGCCGTGCCGCATGGCGATCCTCGAGCACGCTCGGACGGTCGGGCCGTCGATGGGCTCGGCGAAGGGGGTCAGATCGAAGTCCGCCTCCGGCGAGACGTAGCCGACGAGCGACATCTCCGGCAGGACGACGAGCTCGGTGGGCGCCTTCGCGACGAGCTCGTCGACCTCGCGGAGGGCCTCGTCCGGCCGCGCCCACCTCGCCGGCAGCTCGAGCACCGACACACGGAGCACTTCACGGAGCGTAGCACTCGACCCGACGGGACCCGCGCGGTAAGACGCCAGCCGTGATCGAGCTCGATCCCGCGATCGCCGCCGCCGCCGAGTGGGTCGCGAAGCTCCACGCCGCGGTGGACGAGGCGGTCGCCCCGGTCGCCCGAGCCAACGCCGAGCGGCTCAGGTGCCGCGCCGGATGCACGGACTGCTGCGTCGACGATCTCACGGTCTTCGAGATCGAGGCCGCACTCATCCAACGGCATCACGCCGACCTCCTCGCCGGGGGAGAGCCCGCGCCCGAAGGCGGCTGCGCGTTCCTCGCGCCGGACGGGAGCTGCAGGATCTACGCGCATCGCCCGTACGTGTGCCGCACGCAAGGTCTCCCGCTGAGGTGGCTCGCGGAGGACGAGATCGACGACGAGATCGTCGAGTCGCGCGACATCTGCCCGAAGAACGAGGCCGGCGGCCCTCCGCTCGAGGAGCTCCCGTCCGACGCATACTGGACGCTCGGTCCGTTCGAGCAGCGCCTCGCCGACCGGCAAGCCGCCCTCGACGGCGGCGCGTGCAGGCGCGTCGCGCTCCGAGACCTTTTCGCGCGATCGCCCCGAACGCCGCGTCGTCGTCTGCCCGTGCTCTCGACTCGAGGCGAGTAGCACCCGAGGTGAGCCGTCGGCGTGGGAGGCAGCAACGCACCGACTCGAACGCGCGGGCGCAGACGAATCGGCGACGGGGCAATCGGACGCACGCCAGTCGACGTCGACGCTCTCCGTAAATGGCAGTCCGTGGGGATCGGGCCGCAGTCGCGCGAGGCGCCGAAGCTAGAGAGAGACGACCTGTCGTCGACCTGTCTTCCCTTCGACTCCTGCACCAACCGAGCATCTCGTCTACCATCGAGAGGTGCTCTGGCGCCCTCGACACAAAGAGCAGACGAGCGAAGAGCTCGAGAGCGAGCCCGAGGAGGAGCTCCCGGCGCCGGAGCCTCCGGTGCCCACCACGGGCTATCGCGTCGCCGGTGACGTGCAGGTTCGTGTGTTCGAGCTCGAGCAAGAGCTGCGCGACACGAAGGCGCAGCTCCGCGCTCACGAGCGCGAGGTCTTCGCCGCACGGAAGGCCGTACGGAAGTACGAGCGCCAGCTGAGAACCAGGACCGCTCTCTCGAAAGGAGGCCTCGGCGCGGCCATCGGCGCGACGATCGGCCTCTCGCTCTACTGGAGCGAGCTCGTCCAGGAGCCCGCGATCCCCGCGCTCTTCACGCTCGTGGCCTTCGTCTTCGGCGCCCTGCTCGGCATGCGCTGGGATCCGCCGGACGACAACTTCCCCAAAGCGCCGCCGCCGCGGCTCGCTCAGTGAGCACGCCGCGGCGGTCGGTCGACTCGGGCGAAGGTCACTCCGCCTGGGCGGTGGTGCCGTTCCCGTTCGCGTGCACGGGCACCTGCGGGCGCGCGCCGATCGCCGCCGGGCGCGCGAGCGGGTTCTGGCCGATGAAGATGCGGCGGTTGAACGTGTCGAGGTTCTTGTTGGCGAGGACCTGGAAGCAGGCCGCGTTGCCCTGCGTGGCGATGCGCCAAGACCACGCGAGGAACAGGTGCCAGAGGCGGTACCAGCGCTCGCCGTACGTCTTGAGGATCTGCTCGCGGTTCGCCTGCCAGTTCTTGTGCCAGCGCTGGATCGTGATCGCGTAGTGGATGCTGATGTTCTCCGCGCTCTGGATCTCGAAGCCCGCCTTCTCCATGTAGCGGCACATGTCGCTCAGCGTGAGCGACGCGTCCGCGCCGGAGAAGATGTACTTGTTCATGAAGAGGCCCCAGATGAGGTCCTCGGGGCGGAGGCCGATGATCGGCACGCCGAGCTTCGGGCCACCGCGGCGGAGGCCCGTCCACTGGAGGAGGAAGAGGCCGTCGTCCTTGAGCAGGTCGTAGACGGTCTTGAAGTACAGCGGGATGTTCTTCACACCCACGTGCTCGACCATCTCGAGGCTCGCGATCTTGTCGAACTTCTCCCCCGGAATCTCGCGGTAGTCGCGGCAGAGGAGTCGTGCGCGATCCTTCACGCCCGCGGCCTCGATGCGGCGGTTGCCGTAGGCCGTCTGGTTCTTGCTGATCGTGACGCCGGTCGCATCGGCGCCCCACACCTTGGCGGCGCGCAACGCGAGCGTGCCCCACCCACAGCCGATGTCGAGTAGACGCTCGCCGGGCTTGAGCTGGAGCTTCGTGCAGACGAGATCGATCTTGTCGTCCTGCGCCTGCTCGAGGGACTGGCTCTCGCTCGTGAAGATGCCCGACGTGTAGACCATCCGGTCGCCGAGGAACGCCTCGAAGAAGTCGTCACCGCGGTCGTAGTGGTCGCGGACGATGCGCTCGTCCTGCTTCTTCGAGTGGATGGCGACCTCGGGGATCATGCGCGTGAAGAAGAACTTCACGTGATCCTCGGTGAGCGTGTACTTGACGAAATCGGCCCGCGCGTCGAGGAACGCGTCCATGTCCGGGATGTCCACCTTGCCGTCGAGGTACGCCTCGAACAGAGTGGTCATCGGGATCTTCCGACCGTTGCCGCCGGCGTAACGCGCAGCAAGCTTGGAGTCTCGGAAGGTGACGTAGTCCGCCAGATTCGCCATGCGCGCCGTTAAGCACGACCGTGCCGGCGACGCAATGCCGCAAAATCGCCGCGCCCGGGAAAAATCCGTGCGAGCGCCGATACGCATGCGATCGTGCGGTGTTCCAGCCCGAGCGCGATGCGATGCTCGTACTCCGCGAGCCTCGAACGGGACGTCTTCGACGCCGTCGAGCGAGGCGGAAGTGGCGCGCCCGCTCGGTCGCCACACACCGGAGGAGGCGTGCTCGGCCTGCTCGCGTCGAAGACGAACGCCGCCCGTGGCGATCGTCCAAGGCCTGACGCTTGCTCGTGAATTCGAGGAGCGGCTCCGTCGAGCTCGCCTGCGCTCGAGGCCGGCCTGCGATGATCAGCGCGACCTACCGGCTCCAGCTCCATCCGAAGTTCGGCTTTGCTGCTGCGAAAGACCTCGTCCCGTATCTCGACGCTCTCGGGATCTCGCACGTCTACGCGTCGCCCTACTTCATGGCGCAGCCGGGCAGCGCGCACGGCTACGACCTCGTCGATCCCAAGCGGCTCGACCCCGAGCTCGGGACCGAACAGGAGTACCTCGAGTGGACGGAGGCGCTCGCGGCCCGCGGCATGGGCCACGTCGTCGACTTCGTGCCGAACCACATGGCGGCGTCGACGCGGAACGAGTGGTGGCGCGACGTCCTCGAGAACGGGCAGGCGTCGATCTACGCGGATCACTTCGACATCGAGTGGAACCCGCCGAAGGAGGCGCTGCGCGGCAAGGTGCTCTTGCCCGTGCTCGGAGGCCAGTACGGCGAGGTGCTCGAACGCGGGGAGCTCGCGCTCGAGCGCCAGGGCGGCAGCTTCTGCGTCCGGTACTTCGACCATTGCTTCCCGGTGAGCCCTCCCTCGATCGCTCCGCTCCTCGAGCGAGCCGTGCAGCGGCTCGGGCTCCCCGAGCACGATCCTCGACGCCAGGATCTCGAGAGCATCGCGAACGGTCTCGCGCGCCTCGCCGCCGCGGAGCCGAAGGAGCGCGCTCGGGAGAAGGAGGTGCTCAAGCGCCGCCTCGCTGCGCTCGTCGAGGACTCCGCCGTCGCACGCGCGATCGACGACGAGGTCGCCCGGGTCAACGGCACGCCGGGAGATCCGCGCAGCTTCGACGATCTCGATCGTCTGCTCGTCGAGCAGAACTACCGGCTCCCGTACTGGCGGGTGGCGACCGAGGAGATCAACTACCGGCGATTCTTCGAAATCAACGAGCTCGCCGCGATCCGGATGGAATGCGACGCCGTCTTCGACGACATGCACGAGCTCTTGCTCCGGCTCGTCGCGGAAGGCCGGGTGCACGGCGTGCGCCTCGACCACGTCGACGGTCTCTACGACCCGGCAGGCTACTTCGAGAAGCTACGCCGCGCCCTCGATCGCGCACGAGGCGGGGCCGACGGGAACGAGATCTGGATCATCGCGGAGAAGATCCTCTCCCCCGGAGAGGCGTTGCCGTCTTCGTGGGCGGTCGACGGGACCACGGGCTACGACTTCCTCGCGGCGGTGAACGGCCTGTTCGTCGACCCGCGCGCCGAGGAGCCCTTCACGAGCCTGTTCCGTCGCTCGACGGGTGACGCGCGCACCTTCGGCGAGCATGCCTTCGAGGCGAAACGGACGATGCTGCGCGCGAGCATGGCGAGCGAGCTCCAGATGCTCGCGCTCCGCCTCGAGCGCATCGCGATGCGCGACCGGCGCTCGCGCGACTTCACGCTCGCGACCCTCCGCCGTGCGCTGGGCGAGACCATCGCCGCGTTCCCCGTCTATCGGACGTACGTGCGCCCCGACGGGTCGCACGAGCCACGAGACGCGCAGATCGTGACGCGCGCGATCCGCGTGGCCCGCCGGAAGAACCCAGAGGTGAGCCCGTCGGTGTTCGCCTTCTTGCGCGACCAGCTCCTCTTCCAGCCCGGCGCCGCGGAGGACGTCGTCGCGATGGCCATGCGCTTCCAGCAGCTCACGGGCCCCGTCGTCGCCAAGGGCGTCGAAGACACCGCGTTCTACACGTACGTGCGCTTCGTCGCGCTGAACGAGGTCGGGTGCATGCCGGACCGCTTCGGCACCTCGATCGCGTCGTTCCACGCGATGAACGCCGAGCATCTCGCGCGGTGGCCTCGCACGATGACGACGACGAGCACCCACGACACCAAGCGGGGCGAGGACGTCCGTGCGCGCCTCGCCGTCCTCGCCGAGATGCCGGAGGCCCTCGCGGCGTGGGTCGACGAGTGGCGCCGGATAGCCGCGAGGTACACGACCTGTCTCGACGAGGAGACGCCGGAGTCGTGCGCGCCGAGCGCGAACGACGAGCTCCTCTTCTACCAGACCGTGCTCGGGGCCTACCCGCTGGCGCAGGCCCCGGACGAGACGTTCGTGCGCCGGATCACGCAGTACATGATCAAAGCCGCCCGCGAGGCGAAGCAGCACACGAGCTGGCTTTCGCCCGACGAGGCCTACGAGGCCGGGCTCCGGAGCTTCGTCGAGGGGATGCTCTCCGACGAGGTCTTCCTCTCGAGCCTCGCGGCCAAGGCGAACGCGATCGCCACGTACGGCGCGTCGAACGGCCTCGCGCAGGTGTTGCTCAAGATCGCGTCTCCGGGCGTGCCCGACACCTACCAGGGGAGCGAGACGTGGGACCTCCGTCTGGTCGATCCGGACAACCGCGCCCCGGTCGACCACGCCGGGCTCGCACGTGCGCTCGCGAGCCTCGAGCGAGCCGACGTTCGCGAGCTGCTCGCCTCGTTCCGCGACGGACGCATCAAGCTGTACGTCGTCTCTCGCGCGCTACGTCTGCGGCGCAAGCTCCCCGAGGTGTTCCTCGATGGCGCGTACCGCCCCATCGACGCGGGCGAAGAGATCGTCGCGTTCGTCCGCGAGCACCCGGCGGGCACCGTCGCGTGCGCGGTCACGCGCTTCCCGTACCGCGTCACCGGCGGACGCGCGCCGTGGGCATGCGGCGACGTGTGGGGCACGGCCGACGATCCACGACGGTTCGTGGCGCTCCCGCCGGGTCGCTGGCGCGACGTCTTCGCCCCGCGGAAGCTCGTCGCGGGACCGGCGGGCATCGCCGCGCGGGACCTGTTCCGTGACCTGCCCGTCGCGCTGCTCGTCCGCGAGTGAGGAGCCGGCGCACGCTCAGCGCAGCGACGGAGGTATGCAGGGCCGCGTACGCGAGATCGCGGGATCGGTCGGCGCCTCGCTCAGGAGATCGAGGAAGTCGGAGTACGCGATCCCGGCGCTCTCGAGGATCTCGGTCAGCTCCTCGGGGGTGAGCATCGCGACGTCCGGGACGAGAACGCTGCGCGTGCCCTTCGTGAGCGTCACCCCCGCACGGGATCGTCCCACGAGAGAGAAGCCTGCACAGGAGAGGGCGTCGACGCACTCGGCTCCGGACACTGCAACGAGCGGCACCACGGGAGCGCCGAAAAGCAAGCGCGATACCGGCCTCCCGCGGGTGCGATACCGGGAGCTTCGCGCCGTGGACCCGGGGGCGACGGGACGTTCTGCCACGTCGCGCTTCGCATCGCAGGCCGCGGCGGCGACCGGCCGCGAGGAGGCATTCCGTTCGCACCGGGGACGTGTTCTCATGGAACGCGGGGGCCATTGCCGCTCCGTCGATGAACGACCCGACCACCCCCCTACCGGTGATCACGACCCATCTGCTCGAGCGACGCGAGCGGGGTTATCTGGCGTGGGTGACGGTGGCGAACGAGGTCGCGGAGCTGCCGCTCGAGTCGCCTCCCATCGACGCGTCTGCGCACGCGCTCGAAATCCGTGTCGAAGGCTTCGACGAGCCCCTCGTCGTGCTCGCGGAGCCGATGGGACCGCCGACCTCCGTCGGGTTCCCGCTCCGCCTCCGACCGCTCGACGCGCAGCAAGAGATGAAGCTGAGAGCCGAGCTCTTCGCCGGCGAACGCGCCGCGGAGAAGGGCAGCGCCGAGCCGCCGCGCCCGCTCCCCACCGCGAGCGGAAAGACGGCGTCCTTCCCTCCGCCGGCGGCGGCGCGCGCCCCCGCGACGGCGCTCTCCGGCAAGACGGAGTCGATGCCTCCGCCGCTGTCGAGGGATCACGCGATGGCGCTCTCGAAGCTCACGGGAGCGCCGCCGGCCTCCACGCGACCGCCCGGATCGCTCCAGGGGCGGGCGCTCGGCGACGGCCGCTTCGTCCTCGACAACCTGCTCGGTGTCGGCGCGAGCGGCGAGGTCTACCGTGCGACGCACACCACCCTTCGGCGCCCGGTCGCCGTGAAGGTGCTGCACCCGTCGCTCCAGGCGAACCAAGACTACTGCGCCCGCTTCTACGCCGAGGCGCTCGCGGCGAGCCGGCTCGATCACCGGAACGTCCTTCGCGTCATCGACTACGGCCAGGAGCCCGACGGTCTCCTCTACATCGTCATGGAGCTCCTCGAGGGGCGGTCGCTCCAAGAAGTCCTCGACGCGGAGGGCCGCCTCACCGAGTCGCGGATCATCGACCTCGTGACGCAGGCATGCGCGGGTCTCGCCCACGCGCACGACGCCGGCGTGATCCACCGTGACATCAAGCCGGAGAACATCGTCGTCGTCCGAGTCCGCGACGACGACGGCAACGAGACGGAGTGCGTGAAGGTCTGCGATTTCGGCATCGCCCACTGGACGCCGCCGAAGCGCGCGGAGGGAGTAGGTGACGCCCCCCTCATCCGTGCGCCCGACCAATCGAAGGTCGTCGGGACGCCGGCGTACATGTCGCCGGAGCAGATCCGGAACGAGAACGTCGACCTGCGCACCGACGTCTACGCGCTCGGCGTCGTGCTCTACGAGCTCGCGACCGGCCGGGTCCCGTTCGTCGGCGACGACCCGATGGACGTCCTGCGCGCGCACATGGACGAGGCTCCCGTGCCGCCTTCGCGCTGGGCGCCCGCGATCTCCAAGCCGCTCGAGCGCGTGATCCTGAAGGCGCTCGAGAAGGACCCGGCGAAGCGGCAGCGCGACATGCGCGAGCTCCGCAACGAGCTCCGCCGCATCGTGAGCGACGACTGGTCGAGCGTCTCCGGCCTGCATCCGAAGGTCTCGCTGACGCTCCAGCTCCAGGCGAGCGATTTCGCGACCAACACGGCGAACGCGCTCGCGACCTTGCACGCGCTTCCCGAGAAGGATCGCCCGAGCGCGTACGGCGCGTTGTCGGACGCGCTGCGGAGCGCGATGGTGTCCGGGCGCGTCAAGCTCGCGCGCGACCTCGTGGCGTGGCTGGAGAGCCGGCTCCAGGACCCGGGCGAGCCCGAGTCGGAGCGCGTGCTCGCGCAGCGCGCGATGAACGTGCTGCGCGAGCCCGAGGTAGCCCGTGCCCACGCGGTGAACTTGCTCGACGGAAACGTGGAGCGCACCGAGGAGACGATCGCGCTCCTGCGCGTCGCGGGACCGCTCGCCGCGCGCGCCCTCGTCGATGCGCGTCGCGTGCGCCCTCCTTCCCTCGAGCTGCGAGGACAGTTCGTCCACCTGCTGCGCGCCATCGGCGCCCCGAGCCTCTCCGTCATCGTCTCGATGCTCGAGCCGCTCGTCGGCCTCGCGTCCCGACACGAGGAGGCGCTCGCGGAAGACTTGCTCCGTTCGATCCCGGACGCCCTCTCGGACGCCGCAGGCGAAGTCACCGTCCGCTTCGTGCGCCTCGATCGACCTTCCCTCGGCCTCGCCGCGCTCCGCGCGACGACGACCGTGTGGGGCGTGCGGGCGCGGCCCCTCCTCGTCGGCGTCCTCGACTCCGTCGACGACGGCATGCGCTTGCTGGCCCTCGAGGAGCTGAGGCGACTCGGCTGCATCGACGACCTCGTCGTCGAGCGTATCGGCCGCATGCTCGCCGGTCAGACCCCGGCCAGCGCGGATTTGAGGCTCGCCGCCGCTGCCGCGCTCGCCTCGACGACGCCCGAGGCTCGGCCGCGCGCCATCTCCCTGCTCGCGTGGAGGCTCACGCCGACGCAAGGCTGGATGAGCTCGCTCCGCTCGGCGCTCGGCGTCCGTGACGACCCTCGCCTCGCGGTCGCGCTGGCGCGCTCGCTCCACGCGCTCGACCCGAATGGATCGCGGATCGTCTTCGATCGCGTGGCGGCGGCCCGCCCGGAGGTACGACCGCACCTCGAGGCCATCCTCGCCGGGCGCTGAGTCGTCCCGCCGTCGACTGAGGGCTGGCGGCTGAGGACTACCACCTTCGCCTCGCCGTCGGCCCTACGCTCGGGAGTGCCGCAGCGGGCCGCAGACAGAGGCCATCAGGCATCGGAAGCGGGCAAGCCCATGCATACTAACAGCCGCACTTAACCGGCCATCGACGCTCGTCGCCGAGCAGTCATCGCACGCGGGTTCGGGAGTACGAACCATCCGGTTATCGGCTTGCGCTAGAAGAGCGTCATGGCGAAAGCCGCAGCGACGAAACGGTCCGCTCGCTCGAGACACCGCGATCGCCCCGATCCCCTTGCCGCACGGATCGGAAAGCGCATTCGTCAGCTTCGGGCCGAGACGGAGTTCGCGTTCGACGCATTCGTGGAGGAGACGGGGCTCGGCCGCGGGTACGTGTCCGAGCTCGAGCGCGGGCTCGTCGTGCCCGGTGTCGGGACGCTCGCGCGCGTCGCGCGCGCCCTCGGTGTGACGCTCGCCGACCTCGTCGCGGGCGACACCGAACGTGAACGCCTGTTCGACGAGCTTCGGGGAAGGCCGGCGTCCGTCATACGCGCAGCGCGCGAGGCGGCTCGGCGGGAGCGAGGAGGCTCGACGGGATGAGTGGGCGCTGACCGCTCGGCTCGCCTCCGCTCGGCCGTCGCTCGAGAGCCGAGCGCGAACACGAGCACGAGCACGAGGATCGTGCTCGCGGCGGGCTGACGGACGGCGCCGCTCTACGTCACGTCGGGACCACGCGACGGAGGGCGGCCGTCAACTTGTCGAGCGCGACGGGCTTCACGAGGATCTCGGTGAAGACCTTGTCGGGATCCTCGAAGCCGGCGTGCCCCGTGACGGCGAGGATCGGGACCTCCGCCGTGGAAGCGTTCGTGCGGAGGCGCTTCGCGAGCTCGGTGCCGCTCATCCCTTCGAGGGACAGGTCCGTGATGACGGCGCTCGGCGTGTCGCGCTGGACGCGTTCGAGCGCCTGCTCCCCCGAGGCACAGCTCTCGATCTCGAAGCCGCCCGCGGACAAGAACTCGCTCATCAGCTCACGGCTGTCGTCGTGATCGTCGACGAGCAGCACCCAGCGCTTCTTCGACTGCATCCCGTCGAGGACCTTACCACGTTCGCTCGCCCGAACATGTTCGAGCGCCGATTTGCACACGGCTGCGTTGCCGCGACTCGCGACGAACGGCGCGTGCGATACCAGCGCTTCGGTGCGCGACACCTCGAGCACTCGCGCACGCAGTGAGCAGTGAAGTCAGCAGTGGGAGGAGCACGAGCGAAGCGACCGAGCTCCGCCGCGAGCACGCCGCCGGTGGGACGCCGCAGGCACTGCCGTCGCACGAGCTCCGCTGGGTGGCGGCGGCGCGCCACGACTGATGCGCCGTGACACGCGATCGTTCCTCGCTCGGTCGAAGTACTCGAATTCGGTACGTGGCACGACCATCGCTTCGCATCACGTTGGAATCCAGCACCAACGATCCGGCCGTCGCCCACGCGCCGCCCCAGGGAGAACAGTCACATGTGGATCGACGAGAAGCAGCCCGACGAGAACGCGAACCCGAGCGGTACACCCGCCGAGGAGAAGGCGCCGGGTGCGACGCAGACTCCGGCGGCGCAGGAGGCACCGCGGCCTCGTCGCCGCGGATTCGCCGCGATGGACCGCGAGCGCGTCCGAGAGATCGCGAGCAAAGGCGGGAGGGCCGCACACGCCGCGGGCACCGCCCACCAGTTCACGAGCGAGGAGGCACGCATCGCCGGCAGGAAAGGCGGGATGGCGCCTCACGTGCGTCGCGGTGGTGTCCGGCGCCGCCCGGCCCAAGAGGGTGGTGGTGCACCGCCGCAACCCGAGAGGCACGCCGAGAGGCAGGGACCGGGCGACGAACGATGAGGGTCATCGTGACCCTCCGTGGGGAGGAGCACCCTGAGCGCTCCTCCCACGATCGTCGGCCGGCGCGGATCGCCGTCCGTGCTCGATCACTGCGGCGAGCGCCTCGACGAGCTCCTCGGGCTCGATGGGCTTCGCGACGTGACGATCGAACCCGACGGCGAGCACACGGCGGCGATCCTCCGCCCGCGCGTAGGCCGTCATCGCGACGAGCGGGATGTCGCGCGCCGCGTCGACGGTCGACGACCGCACCCGCGCCGCGAACGTGTAGCCGTCCTCACCGGGCATCGCGAGATCGGAGACCGCGACGTCCGGAGGGCTCGCCTCGAGCGCCTCGAGCGCGTCGTGGACGCACCCGTAGACCCGCACCCTCGCGCCGGCGTCCTCCAGGATCATGCGGATCAGGTCGCGCATGTCGCCGTCGTCGTCGAGGACGAGGACGTCACGGCCCGACAGGAGCTTCCTCCTCTCGAGCTTCGTCCTGAGCGGCGGCGGCGGCGTCAGACGCCTCGCCTCCTCTGCCCGCTCGGCCGCGGCGACGGGCAACCGGACGGTGAACTCCGCTCCATGCCCTCTGCCGCGGCTCTCGGCGCGGACCGTGCCGCCGTGCAGCTCGGCGAGGTGCCGCACGATCGCGAGGCCGAGGCCGAGCCCGCCGTGACGACGCGTCGTCGAGCCGTCGAACTGGCGGAAGCGATCGAAGACGTACGGCAAGAAGTCGGGGTCGATGCCCTCGCCGGTGTCGGTCACGACCAGCTCGACCGCGTCGTCGTCCCTGCGCGCGCGCACCCGGACGTGCCCGTCGGGCGGCGTGAACTTCACGGCGTTCGAGAGCAGGTTCCAGAGGATCTGCTGGACGCGATCCTCGTCGGCGACGATGGTCCCGAGCTCGCCCTCGACGTCGACCTCGAGCAAGATCTGTTTCGCCTGCGCCGCCGCGCGGATCGTCTCCACCGCCGCCTCGACGACCGCGCCGACGTCGACGAGACTCGTCGAGAGACGGAGCTTCCCCGTCACGATGCGCGACACCTCGAGGATGTCCTCGACGAGCTGCACTTGTGCCTTCGCGTTGCGCAGGATGACGTCGAGCCCCTTCCGCAGGCGCTCGGGATCGGCGGCCCTCTCCTCGACCAGCACGCGCGACCATCCGAGGATCGCGTTGAGCGGGTTCCGGAGCTCGTGGGAGACGGTGGCCAAGAACTCGTCCTTCGCGCGGCTCGCGCTCTCGGCCTCCGCGCGCGCGCGGCGCTCGCTCGCGAGCAGCTCCGCGCGCTCCTCCTCGACCCGCTTCTTCGCGGTGACGTCGAGCATCGCACCGATGAAGCGGACGGTCCTGCCGTGCTCGGCGATCGCCTGCCCTCGGGCCGCGACCCATCGCTCGACGCCGTCTCCGATCCCGATGGTGCGGTACTCGACGTCGAAGATCCCGTCGCCGCTCGGGTCGAGCGCTCGACTGACGGCGTCGTCGACGCGCGCACGGTCGTCGGGATGCACGCTCTGCCGGAACGTGCTCCAGGAGATCTCCGCGTCGGGCGGCAGGCCCGCCAGGGCCTTGCATCGTGCATCCCACCGGAGCACGCCCGTGATCGGGTTGTAGTCCCACGTGCCGAGCCCCGCGGCCTCGAGCGCGATGCGCAGGCGCGCCTCGCCGGCGCGGAGCTCGAGCTCGGCGAGCTCCGCCCGATGGCGCGCCGCGCGAGCCTCCTCGTAGAGGCGCGCGTTCTCGAATGCAGCCGCTGCGTAGCTCGTCGCGACGGCCGCCAGCTCCGCATGCCTCGCTTCGAAGCCCCGCGGTTGCTCGTGGACGATGACGAGCGCGCCCGCGACGTCGCCGCTGCGCGCCAGCATCGGGACGGCGATGAGGCTGCCGATGGCCGCCGGCACGACGGCACGGAGAGCCTCGTGATGGACGATCCTCTTCTCCTCGAAGACGGGGCGCAGGAGCGACCAGTCCGGACCGAGCGCGCAGAGCTCGGCCCCCAGCTTCCCGGCGAACGCCGTCCGCATCGCCCCGTTCTGGACGCCGTAGAAGAAGACCGCCCCGGCGGCGTCCGTGAGCTCGCTCGCCTCGAAGACGAGCCTCTGTGCCAGATTCGCGACGTCGAGGTCTTCGCTCAACGCCGCGTGGATTCGAACGAGCGCCTCGACCGTCTCGGCGTGATCCGACGCGGCGGGCGCGGCCGCGACCAGACGCTCGGAGAGCCGCCCGCTCGGCTCCTCCGAGGAGCGCGGAACGAACGAGTCGCGAACCGTGGCGGCCCGATGCTGGTACAGCTCGACGAACACCGAGACCTTGGAGCGGAGCACGTCCGGGTCGATCGGCTTGGACAGGAAGTCGACGGCGCCCGTCGCATAGCCCTGCGCGACCTCCGCGCGCGTGGGCTGGTCGGCGGTGAGAATGATGATCGGAACGGCGCGACAGCGCTCGTTCTTCTTGAGGAGCGCCGCGGTCTCGAGCCCGTCGAGCTCCGGCATCTGCAGATCGAGCAGCACGAGCGCCAGATCCGTCTGCGCCGCGATCTCGACGGCCTGCGCTCCCGAGCTCGCGCAGATCACGCGCGAGCCGAGCGGCTGGAGTATCGCCTCGAGCGCCGTCAGGTTGGGCGGGTGATCGTCGACGACGAGGATCGTTGCCGGAGACGACGGCTGCGCGACGGTCGGTCTCCTTCCTACGCGATCGCTCCCCACCTCTTCGGCGCGGCGGTTCACGGTTCCAAATGCTTCGACTCGGCAAGCGCGCGGTCAACGCGGCGTTCGGAGCCGTCGACCGGGCGCGACTCCCGATCCGATGCGGCGTCGTCCTGCGCGGCCACGCGGAGCGAACGTCGCGTCCGTTCGTTCGTCGCGCCGACCGCGCCGCGGACACGTGGACCGCGAGAGCGATCGATCGCGAGGCACCCGCGCTCAGCTCGGATGCGCGATGCCGCGCACGTCCTCTTCCGCGGGTGCGAACATCACGTGCAGCATCGCGACGACGGGTCGCTCGGCGCTCACCTTCTTCGCCGCCTCGAGCTCGGCGGCGCAGCGGTCGAACAGCTCGATCTCCGCGCTCTCGAGCTCCCGGCGAAGCACCGCGAGCGCACCCGCGTCGAGCTCCACGGTGAGCCGCAGGGCCTCCGCGCCGAAGAATGCGAAGTCCACGATCACGCCGTCCGCCGCTGCGATCGCGCGCTTGAGCCGCTCGATCGCTTCGTCTCTGGGCACACGCGTGAAGGCATCGACGAAGGCGTAGCTGATCATCGCAAGGAGAACGTGGGGTGCACGTCGCGGGCCGACAAGGCGCGCCCGTGCGTCTCACCTCGTCCTGGCGCTCGAAGCTCGAGCGAAGGTCGGGAGATCTTTCCGCGAATCAGCCGGCGTGCGACTGGCGCACGTCGTCGACCGAGTACGGCGTGCTCTCCCAGCGATCCGCGCCGCGGAGCGGCCACTGCAGGTCACGAAGCTGAGGCGCCAGGCGGGCGAGCTCGGTCCGCAGCATGCGGATGCGCGTCCTTTGCGCAGGGTTCGCGCGGAGCGCACGCGAGAGGATCTCGGCCAGCTTGCGCAGCTCGGGCCTCGCGCGGAGCTCGGCGATGCCCGGCGGCATGCCGTCGTGCGCGAGGTGCTGCCGGATGACCTGGAACATGTCGTCCCCGTCGAAGAGGACCTTCCCCGTGAGCGTCTCGAACGCGAAGCACGCGAACGAGTACGCGTCCGCCGCGAAGGCGCTCTCCGGCTGGCGGTCGTCGTTCCACACCTCGGGCGCGGCATAGATCGGGTTGCCGCACTTCTTGCGGACCGTGCGCCCGCTCAGCCCGAAGTCGACGAGGGTCGCTGCGCCGGTCTCGCGACGCAGGATGACGTTGTCCGGCTTCACGTCGAGGTGGCCGACGCCGGTAGAGTGCATCGCGTCGAGGCCGGCGAGCACGCCGTCGAGGACGTCGAGCGCGCGCGGCATCGTCATCGTCCTTTCCGCGAGCTCCTGCTCCATCGTACGGCCCTCGACGAGCTCCATGACGAGGAAGGGCTTCGGCTTCGCCGCGACGTCGAAGGCGAGGATGCGCGCGAGGTTCGGATGGAGCGGGATCGCCGCGAGCGCGGACGCCTCGGCGCGGAACTGCGCGAGCAGCTCCTCCTCGGGGACGTGCGCCGCGAGCGCACCGGCGTCGTGCGGCACCTTGAGCACGACCTCGCGTGCGAGCGGATCGCCCTCGTCCTCGAGGCGGATGGCGAGGAACAGCGAGCCGAGGCCGCCGCTGGCCATCGGGCGCACGAGGCGGAAGCCGCCGAGGATGCCGCTCTCGGGCACCCAGTCCGGCATCTTCCGCTCGGGAGGCGGAATGATGCTGTGCGGCGGCGGCCGGATCGACGGCGGCCTGCGCGACGCCCCCGGGCGAATGGACGGCGGGCGGCTGTGGCGCTGCGGGTCGATCGCCTCCTTCGCGCGCGTGACGAAGGTGTAGAGCGCGCACGCGCGAGCCTTGCGATCCTCGCGCGTCACCTTCGCGGTGGTGTAGAGCGCCTGGAGGACACCCACGCGGCTCGGGAGCTCGATGGCATCGCGCTCGTCGTCCGACAGCAGCGCGAGCACGGCGTCGGCGATCCGGTTCGCTCGGCTCCACGCCTGCGGCTCGCCACGCTCGATCGACGGCAAGAGCTCGCGTTCGAGCGTGTTCAGCAGGCCGAGAACGAGCGCTTGATCGCCCAGCAACGCGACAGCTCCTCCTTGCGGAAGCGAACGGAGTCGCCCAGCAGAGTCCAGACTAGCACCGAACCGTCGGAGAAGAGGAAGCTTACCGCTCCGTCTCACGAACTTTTTCTCGCGCGTCCGGTCGCGTCGGGTCGCGTGCGGGGGCCCTGGCAGCTGGTCCGCCAGGTGGCTCTCAGGCGATCCAGCCCTCGAGCCCTCTCGGAGCCGATGGTCGGGGACCGATCGTTGGAGTTCCGATGGTTGGGGCTCCAATCATCGACTTCGGGCGCCTTTCGTCGCTTCCTCTCGCGATGTCTCGGACCGGGGGGCATAATCCGCGCCCATGCCGAGCCGCCCCAGGAGACTCCGCAGAGCCCGAAGTGCCATCGTCGCGCTGGCTGCCTTCGCCGTGCCGCTGGCCGCGTCCTCGTTCACCCGACCCGCGAGCGCCGATGCGCCGAGCGTCCCGCAGGCGCTCGGAACGCTGCCGAAGCTCGAGGCCGAGAAGGTCACGCTGGCGAACGGCCTCGAGGTCATCCTCGACGAGGATCACCGGACGCCCATCGTGACGGTGAACATCTGGTACCACGTCGGGTCGAAGGACGAGCCCGAGGGTCGCAACGGATTCGCGCACCTCTTCGAGCACGTCATGTTCCAGGGGAGCAAGCACGTCCCCGAGGACACGTTCTTCAAGTTCCTCGAGCGCGCGGGCGCGACGTCGATCAACGGAACGACGAACACCGATCGCACGAACTACTTCGAGACCGTCCCGGCGAACCAGCTCGAGCTCGCGCTGTGGCTGGAGAGCGACCGGATGGGGTTTTTGCTCGATCACGCCGACCAGAAGACGTTCGAGAGCCAGCGCGAGGTCGTGAAGAACGAGCGCCGGCAGAACTACGAGAACGCGCCGTACGGCCTCGTCGGCCAGTACATCCGCCAGCACCTCTTCCCGAAGGAGCACCCCTACCACCGCCTCACGATCGGCACCCCCGCCGATCTCGACGCGGCGACGCTCGAGGACGTCCACGCGTTCTTCCGCCGCAACTACGTCCCGAACAACGCCACGCTCGTCATCTCCGGCGACTTCGATCGGAAGAAGGCGCTCGCCCTCGTCGAGAAGTACTTCGGTCCGATACCGCGCGGGCCGGACGTGCCGAGGAAGAAGCCAACGCCGGTCCCGCGCTCGGGCGAGACGCGCATCGAGGTCGAGGCCGGTGTCGAGCTGCCGCGCGTCTACGTCGACTGGGTCACGCCTCCGATCTTCGCGCCCGGCGACGGCGAGCTCGATCTGGTCGCCCACGTCCTCGCGTCGGGCAAGACGAGCCGCCTCTACAAGCGCCTCGTCTACGACCTGCAGATCGCGCAGGGCGTCTCCGCTCACCAGGCTTCGATGGAGCTCGGGAGCGTCTTCGAGATCGTCGCCACCGCGAAGCCCGGACACGACGCACAAGAGCTCTTGCGCGTGATCGACGAGGAGCTCGCCAAGCTCCGCAAGGACGGGGTCACCGAAGCCGAGCTCGCACGCGCGAAGACCTCGATCGTCGCCTCCAGCGTGTTCGAGATCGAGCGGAGCAGCGCCCGTGCGAACCGGCTGAACAGCTACAACCACTACACCGGCGACCCGAGCTTCCTGGCGAAGGACATCGAGCGAACGACGAAGGCGACCGTCGAGAGCGTCACGAACGCCGCGCGCACTTGGCTGCCGGAGAAAGACCGCGTCGTCGCGCTCGTCTCGCCGAAGAAGGACGCGCCCATCGCCGGCAAGGTCGTGAACGTCACGAAGGGAGGTGCGAAGTGAGAGCTCTGCGTTCGGCCGCGCTGGCAGTCTCGATCGCCTTCGGGGCTCTGGCCTGCGGCGGCGCGCCTCCGCCGGAGCCGCCTCCTCCCGCGCCGCCGCCGCCCACGCCGGCGCCCGCCGAAGCCCCGCGCGTCACGCCGGACGCTCCGTTCCGCGCGCAGGCGCCGGCGCCCGACGGACAAATCGCGTTCGTCCCGCCGAAGATCGAAGAGGCGAAGCTGAAGAACGGCATCCGCGTGCTGATGGTCGAGCGCCACGACCTGCCCATCGTCAGCGTGCGGCTCGTCCTCAAGCTGGGCGCAGGCGACGTCGACGCGCGTCCCGGCGTCCTGTCGTTCATGGGCTCGATGCTCGAGCAGGGTACGAAGAAGCGCTCGGCGCTCGAGATCAGCGACGCGTTCGAGGCGATCGGGGCCTCGCACGGGACCTGGGTGGACTGGGACTCCGGCGGCGTGAGCATCAAGGTGCTCACGGAGCGGCTGGACGCGGCGCTCGAGCTCATGGCGGACGTGGCGCTCTCGCCGACGTTCCCGCAGGAGGAGATCGATCGGCTGAAGGCGCGGCGCATCACGAGCATCAAGGCCGACAAGAGCAACCCGCGCGCGATCGTCCGCAACGCCGCGGCGAAAGCCGTGTTCGGCACCGCGCATCCGTACGGGCACAGCCTCACGGGTGAGGAAGCGGACGCCAAGGCGCTCACGCGCGCCGAAATCGTGCGCGCTTACGAGCGGATGTTCGCGCCGCAGAACGCGGCGATCGTCGTGGCGGGCGACATCACGCCGGCGACGCTCCTCCCGAAGTTGGAGGCGGCCTTCGGCGGCTGGAAGGCGAAGCCGGGCGCGGCGACGAAGAAGCCGCCGAAGACGCCGGCGAAGCCGGCGACCGACAAGCGTGTCGTCTTCGTCGATCGCGGCGGGGCGCAGTCGCAGATCGAGATCGTGCGCCCGGGCGTCCCCTTCTCGGTCCAGGATCGAGAGGCGTTCCAGGTCGCGAACGCGATCCTCGGCGGGATGTTCTCGAGCCGCGTGAACATGAACCTGCGCGAGAAGAACGCGTACACGTACGGAGCGCGGTCCTCCTTCTCGATGCGCCACGGAGCGGGCCCGTTCGCGATCGGCGCCGCCGTGCACGCCGAGAAGACCGGCGCGGCGATCAAGGAGGTCTTCTCGGAGCTCGAGGCCCTCCGGCGCGACGGCCCCACGGACGAGGAGCTCGCGCTCGCGAAGGAGAGCATCCGCATGGCGATGCCGGGGCGCTTCGAGAGCGTGTCCGACGTCGTCGGCGCGCTCTCGGACATCGTCGTCTACGACCTGCCGGTCGACGAGTACGAGAAGCGCGCGGCCCGCATCGAAGCGGTGACCGCGGCCGACGTGAAGCGCATCGCCGCGGAGTACTTCGCGCCCGAGTCGATGACCGTCGTCGTCGTCGGAGACCGGAGCTCCGTCGGACCGCAGGTCGACGCGCTCGGCCTCGGTCCGCGCGACGAGCGGGACGAGTACGGCAACCCGCTCGCCACCGAGAAGAAGGCCGACGAGAAGAAGAAGTGACCGCGCCGGCGGCACGGCGCGCGTGATGCTCGCAGCGGGACGCGTCCTCGCGTCCCGCTGCTACACGATGCTGTGACGCGCGGCGGCCGCCTCGGCCACCTCCTTGAGCTCCTGCTTCTTCTTCGCGTCCTTCTTCCGGCGAGCGCGCATGTTGAGCAGCTCGACGACGAGGGCGAAGACCATCGCCACGTAGATGTAGCCCTTGTCGATGTGCGTCCCGGCGCCTTCGGCCAGCAGGACGACGCCGATCATGACGAGGAAGCTCAGCGCGAGCATCTTGAACGTCGGGTTCTCGTCGATGAACCGCGAGACCTTCCCCGCGAAGGCCGCCATGAAGACGACCGCGACGACCATCGCGACGACCATCACCCAGACCTGCTTGACCATCCCGATCGCCGAGATGACGGAGTCGAGCGAGAACACGAGGTCGAGGATGACGATCTGCACGATGACGCCGGCGTAGGACGCTTGCTGCGCCTTCGCGGCGACCTCCTCCTCGTCGCCGCCCATCGTCTTCTTGTGGATCTCGAGGACGCTCTTGCCGATGAGGAACATGCCGCCGGCGAGCAGGACCAGGTCGCGGCCGGTCACGGCGTCGGCATTGTGGCTCTCGATCCACCCGTCCGGCACGAAGCCGATGGTCGACCAGTGGAAGATGGCCTTGTCGAGGCCCATGACCCATTTGATGCCGAGAAGGAGAACGATGCGCGCGCCGAGCGCGATCCCCAGCCCCAGCACGCGAGCCCCCTTCCTCCTGTGCTCGGGCAGTGCGCCCACGAGGATCGACAGGAAGACGATGTTGTCGATCCCCAGCACGATCTCCATCAGGCAGAGCGTGAGGAGCGGAACGACCCAGTCCATCGGATGCAAAGGTACCCGCGGCGCCTTGCCGCCGACTACCCTGCCGTTGGTCCCGCGCTCGAGGCCGTCGTGTTTCGCGTCGCCCCCGTGAACGGGAGCACGCGGCGCGTCAGCGCCTGCCGTCGTAGCCCGAAGGTCGGTCGCGGCGCGTCCGCTCGTCGAGGGAGAAAGCGATCTTCGCCCGGATGCGGAAGCTCACGATCTGATCGCCCTCGACGATCGCCTCCATTCGCGCGACGTCGATCGATCGGATCCCACGGATCGTGCGCGAGGCCTCCGCGACGGCTCGGCGGGCGGCGTCCTCCCACGAGTACGGAGAGTGCGCGACGACCTCGATGACCTCCACCATCGGGGCCTCCTCGTACGCCGCAGGCTTCGTGCCCCAGTGCGTCTCGCGCGGGGCGACGGCGCTGCGTGCGTAGTCGGGGCGATCGTAGTACCCGGGGTACGCGCGCCGCGACTCGTGCGTGTCGCGCGACTCGGGGCCGTCGTAGCGGTCGTCGTATCCTCGCCGCGGCATGCCGTAGCCCATCGGACCATCTCCTCTCTCGTCGACGTCAGCCCGCGTCGGCCGTCGCCGGTGTCGGGTCCGTCTTCGGCTCGTCGTTCGTGGGATCGACGTCGGGCAGGGGCGTGTTCGGAGGCATCTTCGGATCGCCGTTCGGCTGGGGCTGGCGGCACGCGAGCGCGGCGCCGACGACGAGGAGGAACGCGACCACCGGTCCGACGATTGTTCGTGCGTTCACGAGGACTCCATTCTCGAGACGAATCAGTGCCGTGCCGACCTCGGGTCGTCCGGCAGGTCGCGACCAGGCGCCTGCCGCTCGACACCGAGCGTCGGGCTCGTCTCGTCCCGCCTGAGGCGCAGCTCGTTCTTCACCTCTTCGACGCCGAGGACGCGCTCGACGAGCGCCTCGAGGGCCCGCCGATCACGGCCACGGCACACCGTCCCGGAGAGGCGCACGACTCCGTGCTCGACCGAGACCTCCACGTCGGTCGCGTCGATCCATCCCTGCCGCGCGATCGTCTCGCAGACGTCCTCCCGGATGCGCTCGTCCGAGCGCTTGAAGCCCTTCGGCCCCTTGCCGTACCAGGGGCCGCGCTCGAGCTCGAACGGCTCGCCGTGCAGGCCCTCTGCGATCGCGAAGCGTTCGTACGGAGGGATCCACTCGCGCTCGCGCAGGTCGAGCTCCCGCGCCGTCATGCCTCGCGGCGGGCCTCCCCAGCCGTGGACATGGCCGTACGGACGTGGGCCGTACGCTCCGCGTGCGAGAGGCTCGGCGGCGGCATACCAGCTCTCCGTCTCGAGGCGCCCCGTCGTGCCGGCGTACCAGCCGTCGTCGCGCTGACCGATCCGGTGCCATCGCTCCGCGTGCGGTGCGGGCGGCCCGGCGTGGATGCGCACCTCGCGCTCGCGCGCGAAGCGGTCGCGATCGCCTCCGCCCGCGTAGTTGCTGAAGCCTCCGTGCTCACGACCGCCGTGCTCGCGGATCCACTGCTCGCGGCTCCAGGTCGGAGCGGGGCCGTGGGAGCTCCAGCCGAGCTCCTCGTCCGTCTCGTGACGGCGCGTTCGGGACGCTTCTCGACTCGCCGCGCCCGGCCCTTCCGGCTCCGCGGGGCGGTCGTGGTCGAAGCCGAACACGTCGTTTCGATAGGTCATTCGAAGGCTCCTTGTTCGCGCACGCTCCTCGTGTCGAAGCGTGGCGCTGCATCGCGCGATCCCGTTGCGAGGACGTCGCCGCCTCGCGCTTGCAACGCACATGCCCCTCCATCGAGACCGCGCGCACGGAAGGTCATCGCGATCGTTCTCGGCTTCGCGACACGGAGCGCGAGGCGTCCTGCCACGAGCCAACGCTCTCGTCTCACGCGGACGAGGTCGTCGGTGTGTCGCTTCCAACCGCGGCGCGCGCTCGGATACGCTCGTGCGTCGTCATGAAGCCGCCCTCGTTCGAAGCGATCCTCGGCGCGCTCGCGGTCCTCGCCGCAGGCGCTGGCTGCAACAAGAACGACGCCGCTGCGCCCGCGCCGGAGGCAGCAGAGCAGACGGGGAGCCCGAACGCTGCGGCTAGCGCTGCTGCGCCGCCGGCACTTGCGACCCCCGCCGCGACGGTGACGGCGGAGGCGAAGCCGTCGGACGTCGCCGTGGACGCAGGCCACGAGACGACCTCAGGCGCGGCGAGGAAGCGGGCCCCTGCCGTCGCTTGCGGCGCGGCGGGATGCAGCCCGGACATGAAGAAGAACAGGTGAGCGAATCGATCGCTTCGGCCGCGCTCGACCGTGCGATCGGCCCGAAGCTCACTCGGCCGCGACGGACGTCGAGAGCGGATCGCGATCGAACGACGTGATCTCCGCGACGGTCCGCTCGGGGGCGTCGACCTGCAAGAAGTGCGAGGCGCCGTCCATCCACGTGAGCTCGGAGCCGGGCAGGTCCGTGTGGAAGAGCGTCCCGAACGAGGGCGGCACCATCACGTCCTTCGTCGCGAAGAGGATCTTCACGGGACACCGGACGGCCGTACCGCGCCGCGCGCGCAGCTCGGCGATGATCTGCGCGTGCTCGCGGGGGTCGAGGCTCTCTTCGAGGATCTTCACGAACACCCGTGCGCCGTCGAGCGTCTCGAAGAGTCGCCCGTACTCGGCGCACTCCTCCTCGCTCATGATGTCCTTGCGTGCATAGTGCACGTTGTTCGCGACGAACGCCCGGGGGAACAGGTGCGCGACGTGCGCGACGACCGAGCTCACGGCGCCTCCGAGCATCGGCGCATGGAAGATCGCCCCGAGCAGGCGTGTCCGGACGAGCGGATATCCCGGCGCGTGCATGAGCACGAAGCGACGCGCGAGCGAAGCGCCCTCGTCCATCATCAGCATGCGCAGCGCGTAGAGGCCTCCGAGCGAGTTGCCCACGAGGTACACGGGCTGTCGGGAGATCGTGCGCACGTACGCCGCCAAGAAGCGCGCGACGTTCTCCACGGAGTAACGAAGATCGAGCGGCTTGTCGCTCAGGCCGGCGCCGACGAGGTCGGGAGCGAAGACGTGGTAACGCCTGCCGAGCGGCTCGAGGACGTAGCGCCACGAATACGAGGACGTCATGAGCCCGTGCACCAGCACGAGGGGCGGACCGTCACCCGTCACCTTGTGGCGAACGCAGACCCTTCGCGTGCGCCCTTCGGCGTCGACGAAGCTCACGTTCAAGAACGCGTCCTCGATGTCGTAATAGGGGTGTGCCCACGGACCAGTGGCCGGCAGCATGCGTGGTGTCGAGTGTAGCTCCCGCTCGATTCTAGGCCCAAAGTTGCGGCGACCTGTCACACACCGGCGTGGCACACGACGTGATATGGGTGGGGTCGGAGGACCTGACCCGTGGACGGTGGAAGCGCGCGCGTGTCGAGCGAACACTGGCTGACGCTCGCTCGACACACACCGCTCGGGATTCTGTGTGACCTGGACGGCACGCTCGTCCCGTTCGCCCGAACGCCGGAAGAGGCGCGGCCCGACCCGGACGTCGTCGCGCTCGTCGATGCGATCGCGGAGCTTCCCGGCGTGACGATGGCGATCGTCAGCGGGCGCCCGAGGACATGGCTCGAGACCTTTTTCACGAGCCCGCACGTGTTCCTCATGGCCGAGCACGGCGCATCGCGTCGCGGAATGGGCGCCTGGGAGAACGTCGGCGAGGTCGACCCGACGCCGCTCGAGGAGCTCGCCTCCACGCTCGAGTCGCTCGTCCGGCGGCACCCGGGCGCGCTGCTCGAGCGCAAGCAGACGACCGTCGCGCTCCACTACCGGCAGGTGCAGCGCGACCGTAGGGGCGAGCTGCTCGTCGAGGCCTACGGCATCATCGACGCCTTCGTGGCACGGTACCCGGCCTTCGAGCGCCTCGAGGGCACCCTCGTCACCGAGATCCGCCCCGCCTCCGTCAACAAGTCCGCGGCCGTGCCGTGGATCCGCGGCATCGCCGGCGCGGGCGCGCGTCTGGTCGCGCTCGGGGACGACGTCACGGACGAGCACATGTTCCGTGCGATGGAAGGCGCGGACGAGTCGGTCGTCGTTCGCACGGCGGGCCGGCGTCGGACCGCGGCGCGGTGGGAGCTCGAAGACTCCTCGGAGGTGCGGACGGTCCTCCGATGGATCCACGGCGTGCGCGCGGGCAAGACCCCGCCGCCGGTGGTGCTGCCGCGCGAGATCCAGCAACCGTCGATCAAGTCGGCGGCGGCCTCGAACGATCTGCTCGTCGTCTCGAACCGGCTCCCCGAGCTCCGCCACGTGGAGAACAACGACGAGAACGAGCGGAAGAAGAACGTCGGCGGGCTCGTCTCGGCGCTCGAGCCCGCGCTCCGCAGCCGCGGAGGCATGTGGCTCGGCTGGAGCGGGCGCACGGTCCCGAGCTCGGAGCCGGTCACGACGGGCGTGGTCGAGGCGACGGACGCGTCGTCCGGCGTGCAGCTCGCCTGGGTCGACTACAAGGAGTCCTGGTACCGCCACTACTACCTGGGCTTCTGCAACGGGACGCTCTGGCCGCTCTTCCACTCGTTCCCGTCGCGCGTGCGGATCTCGGACGAGGGCTGGAACGCGTACAAGGAGGTGCACGAGACGTTCGCGGACCTCGCGGCCCAGCTCACGAAGCCGCGCGCCACGATCTGGGCGCACGACTATCACCTGCTCCTCTTCGCGCGCGTCATGCGCCAGCGCGGCCACCTCGGGCCGATGGGGCACTTCCTCCACATCCCCTTCCCGTCCCTCGACATCTTCGCGATGCTCCCGTGGGCGGCGCAGGTGATCGACGCGCTGCTCGACTTCGACCTGCTCGGCTTCCACACGCCTCAGCACGTCGCGAACTTCCTCCAGTGCGCGTCCGCGCTGCTCCCGGCGAAGGTCTCCGACGACGTCGTCCACCACCGCGGGCGCACGACGCACGTCGCCGCGATGCCCATCGGCATCATCCCCGACGTCTTCCAGGAGCCGCCCGATCCCGCGGTCTCCGAGGAGATCGACGGGCTGATGCGCATCCTCGGCGACTCGAAGCTCGTGCTCGGCGTCGACCGCCTCGACTACACGAAGGGCATCCCGGAGCGGCTCCTCGCCTTCGGGCGCATGCTCGAGATGTTCCCGGAGTGGCGCGGGAAGGTCTCGCTCGTCCAGATCTCCGTGCCCTCGCGCGCGGACATCCCGACCTACGCGGAGCAGCGCGCGAAGATCGAGGCGATCGTCGGTCGCCTCAACGGCGAGCTCGGCGAGGCGGGGTGGGTCCCCGTCCGGTATCTCTACCGCTCCTACGGCAAGGAGCAGCTCGCGCAGCTCTACCGGGCGGCCGCCGTCGGGTACGTCACGCCGCTGCGCGATGGCATGAACCTCGTCGCGAAGGAGTACGTCGCGGCGCAGTCGCCCGAGAACCCGGGCGTGCTGCTCCTCTCGCAGTTCGCGGGCGCGGCGGTGGAGATGCAGGACGCCGTGCTCACGAACCCGTATCACATCGACGGCATGGCACGAGACCTCGATCGCGCGCTCCGGATGCCGCTCGACGAGCGCAAGGCGCGTCACGCGAAGCTCTTGGCGGTCGTCCAACGCTCGAACGCGGTGACGTGGGCCGAGGGCTTCCTCGACACGCTCGCCGCGTGCCGGTGACCGTGTGACGGTGAGGACGCCCGAAAGTCGCGTCCGTCGACCTCGGCGCGTTACGATCGCCGCGTGACGAACGCATCGCTCCGCCTCCGCGCGCTACTCTGCGCAGCGTGGATCGCTCCCGCCGCGACGTCGATCACCGCGTGCGGCGGCTGGGGCGGCGGCTCGGCTTGGCTCCATCAGCCGCTCGTCGAGGAGGAGCGGCAGTCGATGCAGTCTTCGTGGGAGCGTACGCCGTACGAACGGCCTCGCGCGCGAACGATCGGGGCCATGCCGAAGGAAGGCGCGAACGACCCCACCGGCGGCGGCGGCCGGGTGCTCGGCGTCTTCCGCAACACGTACTACGACTTCCCGAGCGAGGCCGACTTCACGGGAGAGGCCGTCGCCTTGATGAATCCGTCGTGCCAGCCGATCGCGAAGGTGCCGCGCGGGTTCTACGAGGCGGTCTGCGTGCAGGGCTCCGGCTCGCTCGCGAGCGGCGGCACCGTCAGCTTCGCGAAGCGCGACTGCGCCTGCGCCGAGACCTGCCCGCGCACGGGGCAGAAGATCTGCTTCGACGCGCTCGACAAGAACACCTTCCCCTGGGGCCGCGGCGCGGCCGGCACGCCGATCACGCCGCTCCGCACCGTCGCCGCGGACACGAACGTCCTTCCGATGGGGACGGTCATCTACGTGCCCGAGCTCGACGGCCTCGCGGTCCGGCCCGAGGTATCGAACGGCGGAGGCACGATCGACGGCTGCTTCGTGGTGGAGGATCGGGGGCTCCGCGTGCGGGGCGAGCACATCGACATCTTCACGGGACATCCTTCGCAGACGGCCGTGCTGAACGCGCTGGTGCCGAGCAACCAGGGCGTCACCGTGGTCGTGGACGCTCCGAAGTGCGCGCGCCTCGCCGGCGCCGCTCGACGCTGACGCGCCTTTCGCGGGCTCCGCCCGCGTGACATGCTCACGGTATGGACGGGCCGTACCGCGAGGCGAAGCCGCTGGCGGACCTCATTCCGCCGGACAGACGGCGACAGAAGACCGTCGCGCTCGTCGTCGTCAGCATGATCGCCGGCGTTGTCCTGTTCCAAGGCGCACGCGCGCTCCTCGAGACGCCGCACGAAGCCGTCGAGGTGCCGCCGCCCGTCGCCACGACCACGGCGCACGAACCTTGGGGTGATCCGCCGCCCGCGCCGTCGCCCGGTCCGCTGACGATGGAGGAGGTGGAGCGCGTCGTCGCCGCCCACCGCGTGTCGGTCAAGCGTGCGTGCTGGGATCGGCTCGAGGTCGGCGAGGCTTCGGCGAGGGTCACGCTCAGCATCGTCGTCGGCGCGAGCGGCGACGTCGTCTCGGCGGAGGCGAGCGGCACGAACGCGCTCGTCGCCGTGTGCATCGAGAATCAGGCGCGCACGTGGCAGTTCCCCGCGCACGGCGAACGTAGCTCGACGATCGCGATACCGTTCGTGTTCACGCGGAGCTGACGCGAGCGAACGCGCACGTCATGAAAAAAAGGCGCGCCGGACGTCTGGTGGAGACGCCGGCGCGCGGGAGAACCTCGTTTACGTCGTTACGCGTGGAGAGGGAGGAGGGGTGTGAGGGTCAATTCTCGACGCGCTTCCAACCGAGGCTCTCGAGCTGGTTCCCGGCCGCGGCGTCCTGCGGGATGACGACGGCCGTGTCGCCACGCGGGCACGAGCACGCCATGCAGACGAACCGCGGCTCGGTGTAGTCGAGGAAGGCAGCCCACGAGAGCGGCGCACCGGCGCCGGCGGCCCACGAGGTGAGCTGCCGAAGCTCGTCGTCACCGCTCGACGCGCGCTCCCACGGGTTCGTCCCGCACTGCGTGGGGGCCGTCACGAACGCATCCGTGAGCGGAGCGAAGCCGAACTCCGAGACGAGCACGTGCGCGTCGGCATGCGACTTCGCGCGGACGATGAGCTGATCGCCGCGCGGGCACGAGCACGCCGCGCAGACGAACCGCGGCTCGGCCGCCTGGGCGAAGCCGATCATCTCGAGCTCGATCCCGCGGTTGCGGAAGAAGACGTCGACCTCGCCGGCCTCACCGGCCAGGTACGAGCGGCGCTGGCCGGGCGCGGGCTGCGCACCGTGCCACGGGTTCGCCCCGCACTGCTTCGGAGCGTAGGTGAGCCACGTCGTGGCGGGCTCCGGCTGCTCCGGGATGCCGTCGTAGCTGTAGAGCGTGCGCTGCGTGCCGTCCTCGTCGATCTCCTCGACGATGATCCTCGCCTCGACGATGTCGCGGCACGTACGGGTGCGGTGATCGGTGATCGTGATGGAGCGCCGCTTGCCGTCGATGGTCCGCTCGGCCTTGAAGATGCTCGATCCGCAGGAGAGCCCATCGAAGGTCAGGCGGTACTCGCGGAAGTCGGGTACGGCCGCGATCTCGCAGCTGCCGCCGACCGTGTTCCAGAGCAGCGCGCGCGGACCGTCGGCCTCGTTCTTCAGCGAGAGCGCCGTGTACAGATCGCAGCGCGGGTCGGGGGCGGCCCCGGGCGCGCCGTAGAGCTTGTAGTCACCCGGCGCGATGCGCTCCGCCGCCTGGGTGAGCTCGCCTTCCGCCGCGGCCGCTTCGCCCGAAGCCGCATCGGTCGTGCAGCCGGCGACGACGAAGGAGAACGCGGAGGCGAGGAGAAGCGAAGAAGAGCCAAGCTTGACAAGAGAGCTGGGAGCCATGGCGGAAGACCTCGGTATCCGTTTCGGAGTCAACGCGTCGCGTCGCGCTGTCCGATGGCGACCATGTGGCACCATGTAGGTCCGGGGTCAAGGCTCGACCGTGCGCTTTCAGGATCGCAGCCGCCCTTGCGCGAAATTAATTAGCTCTTCCGCAAGGTTGCGAGGATGGCCGCGTAGAGGCGCTCGTCGATCGGACCGCAGCCTTCCGGCACCTCGTTGCCCGCGAGGAGACTCGTGATCAGCTGGTCCGCGCGGTCGACGAGCGCGCGAACGCGAGCGAGCTTCTCCAGGAGCTGGCAGATCTCGAGCTCGGCGAGCAAGCGCCTGTCGTCGGAGTCGGTCAGCGCCTCGATTGACGGGAGATGTTTCATGACTCGCTTCTCCTCGGTTGGCTCCGGCGACGTGTTGCACAACGTCACGCACGTCTCTCCGGTCACGAGATCCTCTGCCCCTTCGAAGCTCGACGAAGACGAAAGCGACCCATGCGAGCGGCGCTGACGAGCGTGATGCTCGCCGAGACGAGCTTCCGTCCGACCATCGTCGGACGAATACGGTCGCGTTCGACGTCGACCTCGTCCGACGCGAGCGGAGTGGAAACGAAATGCTCGCCTCGCCATCGCATGACCGAGAGCGATGCAAGTGAAGGGCCTCGGGGGGCTTGATCCGCGCCGCGGAGAGCACGTGAGGAACGTCGCCTCAGCGCGTGACGCACGTTGCTTCGGACATCTCGCCACGGCGCCCGTTGCCGCTGTCGAGGTGCACGCGTAACCTTCGAAGGCGCGTCCCGGATCGTTCGCTTAGGATGAGCACTCCCGAACCGCAGCCGCCGCAGTCGTCGCCGGCCGGGACGAGCCTCGTGGGGCAGATCGTCTCCGGCCGCTATCGCATCCGCGAGCTGCTCGGGGAGGGCGGCATGGGCGCGGTCTACCTGGCCGAGCACACGCTCATGCGCAAGCGCGTGGCGCTGAAGCTCCTTCACGCGGACATGAGCCGCGACCCGGAGGTGCTCGCGCGCTTCAAGAGAGAGGCCGAGGCTGCGGCGCACGTCGAGCATCCGAACGTCGCGACCGCGACCGACTTCGGTCAGACCGAGGACGGCTCGTTCTTCCTCGTCCTCGAGTACGTCGAAGGCACGAGCCTCCGAAAGGTGATCGAGCAAGGCGCCGTCCACCCGGCGAGGGCGCTCCACGTCGCGCGTCAGATCGCGTTCGCGCTCGATCGCGCGCATGCCGCGGGCATCGTTCACCGCGATCTCAAGCCGGAGAACGTCATGCTCGTGAAGAAGGGCGACGATCCCGACTTCGTGAAGGTGCTCGACTTCGGCATCGCGAAGGTGGAGCGCCCGGCGCGAGACACGGGCCAACCGCTCACGCGCTTGGGAACCATCCTCGGCACGCCGGAGTACATGGCGCCGGAGCAGGCGCTCGGCGAGAAGGTCGGCCCCGCCGCCGACCTCTACGCCGTGGGCGTGATGCTCTACGAGATGCTCACGGGCAAGCATCCGTTCGACACGGAAGACCGCATGGCCATCCTGTCGATGCACATCGTCGCGCCCGTCCCGAGGATGGCCGACCGGAACCCGGCGATCGACGTCCCCGCGCCCATCGAGGAGCTCGTCCGCAAGCTGCTCGAGAAGGACGCGAAGGCGCGGCCACCGAGCGCGCGAGCGCTCGCGGAGGCGATCGAGGTCGCCGCTGCGCAGAGCGGTATCGATCTGCCGCACGTCCTGTCGGCGCGATCGTTCGGCCGCGAGAGCAACCCCGATCTGATGCGCTCGCCGGCGCCGTCGGCGATGTCGTCGACGGAGGTCGCGCCCCAATCGCTCCGCGCGCCCGAGTCCTCCGCAGGTCCCGTCGATGCGCTCGCCGCGACCGACTACGGGCTGCCGGCGAGCGTGGTGAACCCCGCGTCGGGCGCCGCGCACGCGAGCCGGCCGACGGCAGGAGCGCTCGATGGGCTCGCCGAGCGCATCAAGGCGATCCCGCGCGGCGTGCTCATCGCCGTCTCGAGCATCATCCCGATCTGCGTCCTCGCGCTCGTCGTCACGGTCATCGTCGCTCGGCGCTCCTCCGGCGTCGAACAGGAGCTCGCGGACGCCGCGGCGCCGTTCGCGACGGGAGCCGAGGCGCCCGCCGCTCGACCCACCCATGCCGCGCCGGAGCGCATCGAAGCCGCCGCGGCCCAGGGACCTTCCGCGCTCGAGGCGCTCGCGAAGGAGTTCCCCGACGACACGGCGGTGCAGCGAAGGCTCGTGCTGGCGTACGCCGAAGCGAACGCGACGCGCGAGGCCCTCCGCGCGATCCGCGCGCTCGCGAGCAAGGACGTCGCCGCGATCGACGAGCCGGTCCTCGCGGTCGTCGTCGAGGCCGCGCAGCGCGCCGAGACCGCGGACGACGCCTTCGGTCTGCTCGAAGGCGGACTCGGTGAGCGCGGCGTCGACGGCTTGATCGAGCTCTCGTCGAACAAGAAGGTCCCCGCGGCGACCCGCACGCGTGCGACGAAGAGCCTCAGTCGTGCGGACACGCGCGCGAAGGCGTCCCCCGCAGCCCTCGTGTTCCTCGACCTGAAGAACGCGAAGAGCTGCACCGCCAAGCGGGATCTCCTCGAACGCGTGAAAGACAGCGGCGACGCACGCGTCCTGCCGTTGCTCAAGACGATGAAGAGCACGCGCGGCTGCGGCTTCATGGGCAGGCGCGACTGCTACCCGTGCTTGCGACGCGGCGGCGCGCTCGACGAAGCGCTCGCCGCCGTCGAAGCCCGCGTGCACGAGTGAGGGCAGGAACCGGATTGCCCGCCCGATGGGCCCGGCCTAGGCTCCGCGCCCATGCGAGGCCCTTCCGGTTCTTCTTCGCATCGAGCCCTTCTTCGATTGCTCGTCGCTGCGCTCGCCCTTCTCGCCTCGACGTTCGCAGCGCCCGCGTCCGCCGCAGAGCGGTGGGTCTGGCGACCGATGACCCAGAATCGCCTCGTGTTCGCCGGCGACGTCGGGCTCGGCATCGGACATTTCAACGGCCCCGGCGACTTCGACGCGACCGGGGTCGGCACGAACCTCGAGGGAGCGCTCGGCGTGACCCATCGCCTCGAGCTCGGGTTCCGCACCGGCGTCCGCTTCGGCGACGACGGTCGCTTCACCCAGGCGGACGGCTACGGGCGCACGCTCTGGACCGAGACGTGGGGCGTCGGCACCCGCACCGTCGCCAACCCCGAGCTCCGCATCCGCTGGGTCGCCTACGCCGGCGACGTCACCGAGGTCGGCCTCGACGGTCGCGTCTTCCTGCCCGTCGAGCAGGGCACCAACTTCGGGATGATGTTCGGCGTCCCGCTCGCGTTCCACATCGCCGACTTCATGCGCATCGACACGGGCGTCTACATCCCGCTCGTCTTCAACGACCCCGTGTTCAACGGCCTCGTCGCGCCGGGCTACTTCTGGTTCCAGGCCACCGACAAGCTGTGGCTCGGGCCGATGCTCTCGCTGCGCTTCATCGATCCCGGTCCGGGCGATCACGACGCCTCGCTCCTCTTGGGCTTCGGCCTCGGCTACCAGGTCGCGCGCTCGGTGGACCTCAAGACGATGATCCTCTTCCCCGCCGTCGAGGACGACTTCGCGCGTCGGTTCGGCGCCGGCTTCGGCGTGCAGTTCCGCATCGGGGAGTGACATGAGCTCCGCGCTCGTCCTCGTCATCGGCGACAAGAACCTCTCGTCGTGGTCGCTCCGCCCGTGGCTCGTCCTGCGTCAGGCGGAGGTGCCGTTCGAAGAGCACGTCTTCGCGTTCGAGCAGGAGGACTGGCGCGAGAAGATCGCCGAGCTGTCGCCCTCGCGCCGGGTGCCGGTGCTCCGGCATCGCGGCGCAGGCGCGGGCGGAGAGGACCTCCTCGTGTGGGACTCGCTCGCCATCGCGGAGTACGTCGCGGAGCTCCATCCGGACAAGCGCCTCTGGCCCGAGGACCGTGACGCTCGGGCGGTCGCGCGCGCCGTCTCCGCGGAGATGCACTCCGGCTTCGCGAGCCTCCGCAGGGAGATGCCGATGAACGTCACGGCGCGCGTCCCGACCACCACGCCGTCGCGCGAGACGCAAGCCGACATCGAGAGGATCCAGGCGATCTGGAAGGAGTGTCGCGACCGCTTCGGCGCGGGCGGCCCGTTCCTCTTCGGCGCGTTCTCGATCGCCGACGCGATGTTCGCACCCGTCGTGTGGCGCTTCCGGACCCATGGCGTGCCCGTGAACGATCCGGCTGCACGCGCGTGGTTCGAGGCGATGCTCGAGCTGCCGGCGATGAAAGAGTGGGAAGCGGACGCCGAACGCGAGGTCCGCGCGCAGCGCGAGCGCCCGAAACGCTCGACGCCCGACCCGACGAGCGCACAGGAATACTGGGCCGTCATCTTCACGAGCCAGTACGCGACCGGCGCGAAGCCGCCGGCAGGCTACGAGGAGACGGCCGCCGCGATGGTCGAGCTCGCGAAGAAGCAGCCCGGCTTCCTCGGAATCGAGAGCGCCCGCGGCCCCGACGGGTTCGGAATCACCATCTCGTACTGGGATTCACGCGAGGCCATCGCGCTCTGGAAGGCGCAGGCCGATCACCGCGCCGCGCAGCGTCGCGGTCGCGAGGAGTTCTACGCGCGGTACGAGATCAGGGTTGCCAGCGTGGAGCGGGGGTACAAACACCCGCGCTAGGGAGGATTGCATGGGCTTCTTCGACAAGACCCGGATGCCGACGAAGGAACAAGCTCTGCCGGGCCGCGACGAGAAGATGCCGGTCGCAGAGCGGCACGCCGTGCTCGGTACGCCGATGGAGCCTCCGTTCCCGGAGGGCTCGCGCATGGCGATGTTCGGGATGGGCTGTTTCTGGGGCGCCGAGAAGAAGTTCTGGCAGCTGCCTGGCGTGATCTCGACGCAGGTCGGCTACGCGGGCGGCTTCACCCCGAACCCGACGTACCGCGAGGTGTGCTCGGGGTTGACCGGACACAACGAGGTCGTCCGCGTGGTCTACGACCCTGCGAAGGTCTCCTACGAGACGCTCCTCAAGACGTTCTGGGAGAACCACGATCCGACGCAGGGGATGCGACAGGGCGCCGACGTCGGAACGCAGTACCGCTCGGGCATCTACGTGTTCGACGCGGAGCAGCGCGCGGCCGCCCTCGCCTCGAAGGAGGCGTACGAGGCGAAGCTTCGCGCCGCGGGCTACGGGCCGATCACGACGGAGATCCTCGACGCGCCGACGTTCTACTACGCGGAGGACTACCACCAGCAGTACCTCCACAAGAACCCGAACGGCTACTGCGGGCTCGGCGGCACGGGCGTCGCGTGTCCGATCGGGCTGCCGGTCGGCTGAGTCTCGTTCAGAGGCTCGCGCTCATCTCGGGCCCGAAGAGCTCGGTGATGGGCTTGCCCGCGAACTCCGACGTGTCGGGCGGAAGCCCGAGCACGACGCGCGCCGTCGGAGCGATGTCCGCCAGACGCCGCTCGACGACCGAGGTGACCCTTCCACGCGCCTGGAAGCGCGGGCCAGCCGCCACCATCCATACGCGCGCGGCCTCCGGCATCCGACCGTGGCTCCGGAAGTCCGCAGCCCGACCGTGATCCGCGGTCACGATCACGTGCGTCTTCCGGCCTCGTGGACCGGAGCGATCGATGATGTCCATCAGCCGGCCGATCACGTCGTCCGCATGACGTATGGCCGACAGGTACCCGGCATAGTCTCCACGGTGGGCGTACTCGTCCGAGTCGCCGAGCCCGAGGAACATGACGTCGGGCTGTTCGGCCTCGAAATACGCGAGCGCGAGGCTCGCGGTCGCGCGGTCGGGCCGGTAGCTGCCGTGCCCCGGATAGGGGTCGGTCTTGTCGCCCTCGCGCCGGCCGCAGGAGACGTGGAACGCACCCGGCAGCGCGGTGACGGCGCGCTCGAGCGGCGCCCACGACGAGAAGGCAGCGACCTTCGCGCCGGACGCCCGGGCCTCGTCGAGGATGGTCGGGAGCCGCGTCCGCGGACAGAGGTTGTCCTGACACGCCGCCGGAGGTCGTCCTCCGAGGATCTCGGTATAGCCGGGGAGCGACACGTAGTTCGGCCCCGACGCGGCGATCACGCCGCTGCCGGGCGCACCGACGAAAGCGCCGCGTTCGGTACCGAGCCTGTGGAGGTTCGGAGCGATGACCGAGGCTGGAACGGGCGGAGCGTTCGACAGCTCGGGATCGGTGCCCTCGAAGACCTCCTTCCAGCGCACACCGTCGATGGTGACGATCACGACCGGCTCGTCGGCCCGCGGGCCCTCGACGGGACGAACCGGTGGCGTGTACGTCGCCCACGAGTCGTCGGGGCGAGAGTGTGCGTTTCGCACTCTTTCCGCGCAGCCCACCGCGACCGACGCCGCGAGCACGAACAGCGCCACCTGCGCTCGCATGATTGGACGGTACATGGATTCGGTGACGAAACCGAGGAGGCGCGGCAGACATTCGCCGGTCTCTCGACTTCCTGATCGTTCGAGATGCAAACCGGGGCCCAGCTTTGGTCGTGCACGACGAGGACGCGTCGTGCAGCGCATCGAGAGGCCTCCTGACCCGATCGTGGCTCGTCGACGGGCCGCACACCGACCGAAAGCGCGGACAATCGCCCTTCGCGCGCGCACACTGTCGAGCTTCGCACCGCACGCTCCGCGAACCCGAGCGCTGGAGCACGGGATCGCAACTGCGAACGATTTGCGTCGTGGGTCGCCGACACGGACGCGAAAGTCATGGTCCGTATCATCCGATCACGCGACCGCCGCCGACCTGGATGATCCGCGTCGTCACCTTCGCAGCGAACGCGTCGTCGTGGGTGACGAGCACGACGCACCCGGGATACGCCTCGAGCGCGTCCTCGAGGCGCTCGATCGTCGGCAGGTCGAGGTGGTTCGTCGGCTCGTCGAGGACGAGCGCCCAGGCATGCCGCCCGAGGCCGAGCGCGAGCGCGAGCTTCCGCGCCTCGCCGGGCGAGAGCGCAGCGGCGTCCTCCGCGCGGCGGCGGAGAAGGCGCTCGGGATCGCTGCCGAGCGCCGCGAACACGGAGAGGACGCGTCCTCGCTCCTCCTCGGTGAGGGACCGCAGGCTCGTGGCGAGCGCCATGACGTCGGAACGGTCGAGCTCCTGGGGCAAGTAGAGGATGCGATCGTCCTCGCGGTCGCCCCGCCGACGCGACGCGCGGAGCGCATGGAGGAGCGTCGTCTTGCCGGCGCCGTTGGGCCCCGCGATGCGCACACGGTCGTCGCGCGCGATCGTGAGGCGGACGTCTCGGAGGATCGGTCGCTCGCCGGCGTGGATCTCGGGCGCATCGACGTGGAAGGGCACCGGCTGCGGGGCGCGCTCCCACCTCGCGAAGATCGCGCCGCCGAGCGTCCTGTCGCGCTCGATGACGGGCACGTCCTCGCGAGCGCGCGCCAGCTCTCCGCGGACGACCTCGACGGCGCGGCCGGCGCGCGCCTCCGCCCACCTCACGACGACCTTCCGGCCCATGCTGCGCGCGTCCCGATCGTTCGGGTCTCGCATGCGCGCGCGCGAGCTCGTCGCTTTCGACGCGGCCTCGTGGGTGCGACGCGCAGCGTCGAGTCTCCGCTCCAAGGCGTGCACCTTCGCCTTCGCCCGTGCGTGCGCCTCCTCGCGCGACCGGCGCTCCTCCTCCCAGATCGCGCGTGCCTCGGAGTAGCGCCCCGGGTACATCGTCGCCCTCCCGTCGTGGACGCGGAGGATCGCACGCGGCAGCCGGTCGAGCAGTGCGCGGTCGTGCGAGACCACGACGCCGATCCCGCGGAAGCGTGCGAGCGCACCGAGGAGACGACCACGCGCCTCGAGATCGAGATGGTTCGTCGGCTCGTCGAGCAAGAGGACGTCCGGCTCCCTCGCGAGCGCCGCGCCGATCTGCCATCGCTTCCTCTCGCCCGGAGAGAGCGTCGGCCACCGTTCGAGCTCGTCCGGATCGAGATCGAGGCGACCCTTGAGCGCGGCCGCGATCCCGTCGTGCGCCTCGGCGAGCTCGCGGACGTCGTCACCCGGCTCGTCGACGGCCTGCGCGCAGTAGGCGATCGTCACGTCGCCGTCGCCGCTGCGCGATCGCACACGAACGGTCCCCTCGTGCGGCACGAGCTCGCCCGCGAGCACGCGCAGCAGGGTCGTCTTCCCTGCCCCGTTCGCGCCGACCAGGCCGTAGAAGCCCGGGACGAGCACGAACGACACGTCCTTCAACACCGGCACGGACGCCGCCCAGGCGACGCCGACGCCGTGCGCTTCCAACACGGTCATGCGGTCCTCTCCTTCGCGACGCGGAGGTCGCGTCGATGCCTCGCCGCGTGAACGCGCGGCGCAGGACTGGTTCTCGGAGGAGAGCGGTCAGCGCATGACAGCGCCGGTCGATCCGGCGCACGAGGAACTTAGCACGCTATCGGAGCGCGTCGAGCAACGTCTCGAGCATGCGGTACGTCATGCCCCAGAGGCGATGCTGGCCGGGCTCGAGGTGGATGCACGGAAGCACGTAGCGCTGCCCGGCATAGTCGAGCTCGAAGGAGGTCTTCCCCACTCCGTTCGCGAGCGTGGCGAGCGGGACCCAGAGGGTCGTCGCCACCTCGACCCGATTGGGCACGATGACGGGATCGCTCCGCAGCGCGAACACGAACGGCGTGACGACGAGGTTGGTGCCTCTCGCTCGCGAGAAGGCGGGAAGGTCCGGCAAGCGCCCGAGCAGGTGCGCCGGCGAGAGGTCGATCCCGACCTCCTCGCGCGTCTCGCGGATCGCCGTCGCGAGGAGGCTCGGATCCTCCGGATCCCGACGGCCTCCGGGGAACGCGACGTGCCCCGACCACGGATCGTTCGGGTGCTCCGCGCGGCGGATGAAGAAGAGGTCGGCCCCGTCCGAGCCCGGGAGCTCGCGGAGGATCGCAGCGACGGCGGCGCGCGGCGATCCGTCCGTCTCCCAACCAGGATCCCCTCCGAGCGCGGCGAGCTTGGAAGAGATGAGGTCGAGGCGCGCCATCGAAAGCGAATCTAGATCCGGGCGAGAGGAGTGACCAGGGATCGCGACCTTCGCGAGAAGGGCTTCTCAGTGATCGACCTTGAAGGACTCGATCTCCTGCTGCGTGAAGCCTTGGTAGAGCGCGATGTCGTTGATCGCCTGGTTCAGCTCGAGCACGCGATCGCCGGGGCTCATCACGAGGCGGTAGCCCGTGGTCGCGCCGATCTTGGCGAGGAGCGCGTCGATCTGAGCGTCGGTGATCTTGCGCTTGTCCGCGGGCAGCCCCTTGAAGCTCTGGATCAAGCCGAGCGCCGCGCTCCAGGCGCGGAGCGCCTCGGGCCCCTTCAGCGGATCGGCCGCCGCGGTCGCGGCCGCGGCCAGGTAGTGGACGGCGGTGGCGTACGTCGTCCGCTCCCACTCGGAGAGGAACGTGGCCACGGCCGCGTCGAGATCGGCCTTGCACGCCTCGCCCGCGGGGACGGCCGCCTTCATGACCAAGAACGCCGACTGGATCTTGCGGTACGGGCCCGGCGTCGGCGACGACGGATCGTCGCGCCGCCACGCATACGCCGCGACGAGCCCGTCGGCGCCGGCACCCGCGTCCGCGCCGGCGCGATCGGCGAACGGAAGGCTCGCTCCGTATGCCGCGACGAGGCGATCGATCGTCGCCTCCGTGATCGGAGCAGCGACGAGACCGAGGACGTGGTTGTAGAACGTGCCCGCGAGGAGCGTCTTCGTCGTGGCCTCGCGCAGATCGATCCCCGTCTCGGAGAAGTAGTAGTCGCCGTACTTGCCACCCGTGGCCGCGCCGCCGTCCTCGGCCGCGTCGGCCGGCGCCCAGCTCTTGCCGGAGGCGAGGTCGAACGCATCGAAGTGGGCGTCGGCGATCGCCTGCGCCGAGGGAGTGGACACGGCGCGCAGGCTCGGCGCGCCCTCGCCGTAGAGGTTCTTCAGCTCGACGGCGGTGACCGGGACGCCGGCGTCGCCCTCCGTCGCCTTCATGCGCGCGTCGAGCTGCTCGAAGCGCTGGACCAGCGCGAGCTCCACGGCCGCGTTCGTCGCGAACGCCGGGCTCTCGTACGTGGTCGGGATCGCGACGCCGCAGTCGAGCAGCCCACCGTCGCCGGCGTCGGCGCCGCCTTCCGAGGCCGTCTCGTCCGCGCCCGCGTCGAGGCGACCTCGCACGATGGCCTCGTCCTCACCGCACGCGGCGAAGACCGCTGCCGCCGCGACCAAGGCTGACAAGACGAACAGACCAAGCGAGCGCATCGAGACCTCCGAAGCCGGTGCCCGATCGGGACACCGCGTGCGGTTCATGCGCTCGTTCGACGCTGGATGTCAATCGGCGCCTGAAGATGCGACGGCCGCGCGCGCGGAGCGCCGCGCTACTTCTTCTTCTCGGCGCCGCCGCCCCCGCCGGTCCCGTGGCCGCCACCGCCGCCGGTGCCCTTGCCGCCACCGCCGCCGGTCCCGTGACCACCGCCGCCGCCGGTGCCCTTGCCCCCACCGCCCCCGGCGTCCTTCGCGCCGCCCGTGGCTCCGGCGGCCGGCTTCGCGGCAGTCGCCTGCGACGCGGGGATGTTTCCGGCCTTGGGGACGTCGAAGAGCCCGAGCTGCTGCTGGAGCTCGAGGCTGTTCTGGAACGTCCATGCGCGTGCGACCTTGCCGTTCTTGATCTCGAAGACGTCGACGATGTGGATGGCGATGGGCTTCTTCGTCGCTTTGATCGAGCCGAGGGCGCCCTGGTGCGTCGCCTTGAGCACGGACTCGACGATGGCGTAGTCGCCGACGCCGAGCGTCTTCGTCGTCTCGAACTTCGCGTCGGGGAAGGCGGTCGTGAAGCTCTTGAAGAACTTCTTCGCGCCGTCCTTGCCCTTCGACATCTCGAGGTGGAAGAGGCCGTCCTGCTCGACTTCGTCGGCGAGCAGGTTCAAGAAGTCGGCCTCCTTCGTCTTGTCCTCGAGGGCGGCGAGCACGTTCTTCGCCACCTCGACGTTCTTCTCCTCGTCCGCCGAGCCGGTGGACGTGAACGTCTGGGGCGCCGCCGGGATCTCCGGGATCGGACGAGGCTTCACCTTCGCGCCCGGGCCGGCGATCTGCGTCATCACCGCCCCGAGCTCACCGTAACGATGCTCGGTCGCGACCTTCCCGTCGGGGTTCATCGTCACGATGCTGAGCCCGTAGTGGCCGATCGGCTGCTCGGTGCCCTTCACGCCGAAGAGCTCGCCGTGATGCTTGCCGTTGATGACCCACTCGAGGACGAGCGTCTCGTTCTTCACCCAGACGCGGGAGAAGCCGAGCCTGACGTCCTTGAAGGTCTCGAACCACTCCGTCATGTTCTGCTCGATCGCGTCGCGGCCCGCGATCTCGTTGAGGCCCGCGACGGAGATGACGCCGTTCTCGTCGTAGACGGAGGCGAACTTCTTCGGGTCGTGCCCGTTGAGCGCCTCGAGCGCTTGGCCGATCGCCTGCTTCTGCATCTCCGCCATCGACGGCTTCGGCGGGGGCGGCGGCTCGGGCTGCGGCGGCTCCGTCGGCGGAGGCGGCGGCGCAGGGGCCGCCGACTGCGGGGCGACCGGCGGCGGCTCCTCACCACCACACGCGAAGACGGGCGCGAGCGCCGCGAGCACGACGAGTGACCAACCAATCCGACGCATGAAGCCTCCTATCGCCTGGCCCTTCCAGCGGCGAGACCGAAGGCACGGTCCATCGGATCGATCCTTCGCGTCAAGGAAGACCTGGTGGATCCGTCCAAAGCCATGATCGGTCATGGGAAACGCGTGTGTAGGAAGAAAACCCACGGTTTCCCACTGGCATGGGTGCTGCTTCGAAGGCGAGTGCGAAGACACGACGACGCTCTTCCCGAGCGCTCGCTTCCTCCTCTCTTTCGTCCTGACTCTCCTCTCTTCGTTCCTTCGTCGCCGACGTTCGCTTCTCCTCTCTTCTCTCCCTTCGAGCTTCGCTCGACCGTCCGAACGATGGTCGATCGCGTCGACGTCGGCGATCAATCGAGCCTCGATATTTCCGTCCTCATTCGATCGCGTCAGTCCTCCTCCTCCCGATCGCACGAGACCGCCTCCTTCGTCATCGTACGGAGGAGGCGGTCTTCTTTCCGTCAGCTATGCTTGACGCGTGAGCATGCGTCGGCGCGTGATGAGTCTCGCGTTCGTCGGAGCGATCATCGGTTGCTCCTACGACTGGACGATCGGCTCGGAGAGCGCGACCGACCCGAGCGGCTCGCTGCCGTCGACCGATTCGCCTCCCGCGAGCTCGGACGGCGGCAGGAGCGACGCGAGCACGCCGAGGGACGCAGGCGCCGACGTCGACGCCGCGCCTCCGCGACCGAACGACGAGTGCGGCCCCTCCTGCACCTGCACGGGCCGCGACAAGTGCAACTTCTCGTGCACGACGGGCCGTTGCGAGCTCACGTGTCGCGACAGGAGCGACTGCACGCTCGCGTGCGGTCCCAACGCGCGGTGCGACGTCGTGTGCGAGGACGACGCGACCTGCAACATGGATTGCAGCGCCGGCGGCGCGCAGTGCACGTACGTCTGCGAGGATGACGCCAAGTGCAGAGGGACGTGCCGGGCGAGCATCTGCTTCTTGGACTGCGCGCGAGATTGCAACGTCCAATGCACGGGAGGCGCGCTCTGCACCAAGCTCTGATGCGTGGCGCGCTCGCCGCTCTTCTCGTGTCGTCGGCGATCGCCGTCTCGCCGTCCGCGCTCGGCGCGGACAAGCCGAGCAAGGGCGACAGGCAGGCCGCGAGGCAGGCGTACGATCGAGGGCTCGAGGCCTACAAGCGCGGAGACAAGAAGAAGGCGGCCGAGGAGTTCGCGCGCGCGGACGCGCTCGCGCCGAGCCCGGTCGCGCTCCAAGCCGCCCTCGACGCCGCGATCGAGGCCGACGACGTCGCGCTCGGCGCCGAGCTGCTCGAGCGCAGCAAGCGCGCGCCCGCTCCACCGGCGCTCGCGGCGAGCGTCACGGCCGCCCACCTCAAGTTCAACGGACGCGCAGGGCGCGTGCTCGTCAAGTGCCCGAGCGGCTCCACCTGCAACGCGAAGATCGACGGACGATCGATCGACACCGATCGCGTCGCGTTCACGACGATCGGTCTGCACAAGGTGATCGTCGAAGTCGACGGACGGGCAGGTCCGCCGAAGGAGGTCGACGTCACCGCCGACGAGGTCGTCGAGGTCGTCCCGGACGGAAGGGGCGCCGGCGCGACGGCCGCCGCGGGCGAGCCGGCTTCCGCGGAGGCCACCGAGACATGGGAAGCCGACGAGCCTGCGCCCGAGAGGCAACCCGAGTCGAGCAAGCGGCTCCCGCCCATCGTCTTCTACGGAGGCGTCGGTCTGACCATGCTGCTCGCGGGAGCGACCACGCTCTCCGCGCTGAACACCGCGGCCACGCACGGCGACTTCGTCGACGCCGGCTGCGACCGCGTGAACGCCGATCCGTGCGCGACGCTCCAGGCCGACGGCCGAAGCAGTCAGACGCTCACGAATGTGTTCCTCGTGAGCACGCTCCTCGCGGGCGCGGCGACGGCGGTGGTCGGTTTCCTCTTCACCGACTGGAGCGCGCCCGTCTTCGGCGCCGACAAGAACGGCGCGACGGTCGGCTGGCGCGCCCGCTTCTGAGCGCTTCGTGCGCCGTAAGCTGCCGAAAATAGTCGAGTGGGATATTGGAGCGCGATTCGCCCCCTTCACAGGGATGCGCGGGCTCGCTCATCCTCGTCGACGGAATGAGCGTCCCCGTCTCATGGGTGGTCGGGCTCCTGATGGCGCTCGAGCCGACGGCTCCTTGGAGCAACACCTACGAGAAGACCGCCGAGGCGATCGCGCGCGCGGCCGAGAGCGATCCGCTCTTCGCCGACGAGGAAGGCGGTGAGGCGCGCACGGCTTCGCTGCTCGTGTCGCTCGCGTGGCACGAGAGCCGCCTCCGACCCGACGCGAAGTCGAAGGACGGCCGCTTCCTCTGCCTCTACCAAGTCGCGCGAAGCTACCTCCCCGAGCCGAAGAAGGCGCTCCAGGATCCCGAGACGTGCACCCGCGCGGCGATGTGGATCTTGAAGCGTTCGTTCCAGACCTGCACGAAGCGCCCGCTCTCCGAGCGGCTCGCCATCTACATCTCCGGCTACTGCGAGCGCGGCCACCCGCAGAGCCGCATGCGCATGCGCCTCGCGGACAAGCTCCTCGAGGAGCATCCGCTCCCGCCGCCGTCGCGCGAAGCGACGACCACGCGAGCGCGCTGAGCGGCGGCTCCGTCCGCGCGCCCGCCCGGCCGGCGCGGAGGCGGACGCGTCACGGACAAGGCACGACCTCGCCTTCGGGCACGTCTTGGCAACCTCCGGGACCGGGAGTGCACTCGAACGCGGGCATGCCGTGGCAGATGCCGAGACCGTCCTTGTAGACGAACGGCTCCGCCTCGACCGCCCCGGCGTCGCCCACGGTGCAGGGGACGCGTATGGACTGGACGTGCGGCGTGCACTCGTGGGGCTTGCCGGGAGGAGCGCAGAAGCGCGCCGGGTGGAACCAGCAGCTTCCGACGACGACCGTGAGGGCCGGCCTCATCCGCAGCCAGTCCTCCTTCCCCGGCGGTCGCCACTTGCCGGGCGGAGGATCGTGAGGGGATCGCAGGTCGGGCGGACATTCGACCGTGATCGGCGGCGGAGGATTGCAGTGCACGCCCTCCGGACACGACAGCGGTTCGTCGACGTTCAATTGGCAGTCGCCGAGAGGGGCGCGAGAGACGGACACGGTCACGCGCGACGAGCTCGCCGGCTTCGGCTCTGGCGCCTCGCCCGATTGCACCGACTGCTTCTTGCAGCCCGCGGCTCCGTGCGCTGCGAACGTGACGACGAACGACGCCGCGAGCACGCGCCTGCGCGAACCGCGCGCGTCCCTGCCCTGGTGGCTCGCTTTCTTCATAGTGGAGGCCATCACGCGCAAGGCACGACCTCGCCTTCGGGGAGGTCCTCGCAGCTCCCCCGCACGCCCGCCGTGCACTCGGTCGCGGGCACCTTACGGCAGACGCCGAGCCCGTCCTTGTAGACGAACGACTCCAGCTTACGGGTCGTCCCCGCGTCGTCCGTCGTGCAAGGGACGGAGATGGCCTTCGGCCTCTCCGTGCACTCCCAGGGCTTGCCAGGCGGAGCACAGAAGTAGTCCGCCTCGAACATGCAGGTCGTCTGGTTCGAGACCCAGAGCCGCGGCTTCACGCGCAGCCAGTCTTCCTTGCCCGGCGGCCGCCGCGTGACCGCGGGCTCCGCCGCGTCACGCATGTCCGGCGGGCAGTCGATCACGATCGGCGGCGGAGGATTGCACGTCACGTTCGGCGGACAGGAAGGGTTCTCGTAGAGGTGACAGTCGCCGAACGGACTCGGAGAGATCGACGCGCTCGAGACACGTGGCCTCGGCGGCTCCGGCGGGTCGCCCGACTCCACCGGCTGCTTCTTGCAGCCGGCGGCTCCATGCGCCGCGAAGGTGACGACGAACGAGGCCGCGAGCGCGCTCTTGCACGAACGGCGCGTGGTCCTTCGAGGATGGGTCTCTTTCTTCATGGTCGTGAGCTGCCGGAGCGCGCTTCGGCCCCTCCACGAAGATACGCGAGCTCGACCATGCGCGTCGAAGAAGCGTTGCCGGGCGAGCACCTCGTGCGGAAGAAGCGCACGCTCGGACGAAGAACACACCGAGCGGTCTTACATTCACGATCGATGGACCGGCCGTTCTTCCCCGCACCGCGCCCCAAGGGCGAGAGCGGCTACCGCGAGCCTGGCCGCGACCACGACCCGAGCCCCAGCCCGCACGCCGACCCGCCTCCGCAGCCGAAGCGCACCATCGTCCGTCGCCCCGATTACCGGCCGACGCGCTACACGAGCCCGCGAAATCCGCCACGCCGCCGTGCTGTGCTAGAGATCACCGGCGTCACCGAGCACGGGTGGCGGAATTGGTAGACGCAGTGGGTTTAGGTTCCACCGTCGCGAGACGTGCGGGTTCGAGTCCCGCCCCGTGCACTGCGAATCCCTCGATCAGCGCGTCGATTGGGCACTCGGCCAGAGGCGTCCGTCGGCGATCTCGCTCGGCCTAGGCCGTAGCGACGTCGCGATCGCCGCGCCATGCCGGGCGTCGCTCGCTCGGGCGCGAGCGGCGACCGAAGATGCGGGCGAGCAGCCCCGGCTTCTGCTTCACCTCGGACACCTCGGACGGGACGGGATCCATCGCGCGCTCGCGGGCGAGGGATGCGTCTCGGCGGCGCTCGATCTCTTCGCGCCACGCGCGGAGCTCGGCCTCGACGCGGGCGCGGACGAGGGCGATCTCGTCCGCGAGATCGGACGGCGGAGCGCCGGCGAGGCGGCGCTCCGCGGCGCGGAGACGGGAGAGCGCGGCGGAGTAGTCGCCGGCGCGCTCGAGAGACTGGGCTTGCTCGTAGAGCTCACGTGCTTCGAAGAAGGCGTCCATGGCGTGCTCCGCTCGTGGTCTTGGCCTCGCGTGCTGCGACGGACATCGGTGTCGTTCGCGCTTCGCGGCCGTTGAAGCGGCGCTTGATCGGGCGCTTCCGCGGCGGGAGCGAGATCGAAACGATGGGGCGGTACGTCGGCCAGGGCATGGCGGAGTGACCTCCTTTCGCTTCCGTCGTCAGGGCTCGATCGCGACGTATCGCGTCGCGCCGTTACGCTTGATGCGCACCATGAAAGGTTTGTCGCGATGCGCTCCCAGCTCGCGCGTGGCGTCGCGAGCCTGGCGGATGGGCTTCTTGTCGATCTCGAGCAGGACATCGCCCGGCTGGAGGACGCCCTCGGCTCGGCTGCCGGGGCGCACGCGGGAGACCACGACCTCGCCGGCCTTGTTCTCGACGAGCTCGATGCCGAGGCGCTCGGCAGGGTCCTTGTCGTCCTTCGCCCCGTTCTTGTCGCCGGATCGCTCGTCGGGCTTGCTGTTGCCGTCGAGCGCATCGAGCGTCACCTCGAAGGTCCGCGTGGAGCGATCGCGAAGAACCTCGACCTTCACGCGCGTGCCCGGTGCGCGCCGCGCGACCATGCGCGGCAGGTCACGCGAGTGCGCGACGTCGTCGCCTTCGAAGCGGACGATGACGTCGCCCGGCTTCAGGCCTGCCTTGTCGGCCGGGCTGTTCGGCTCGACCTCGCCGACCAGCGCGCCCCTCGGACGGTCCATCCCGAGCGCCTTCGCGAGCGGTTCGTCGACCTCCTGGATGTGGACGCCGAGGCGCCCGCGCGCGACCGTGCCCTTCTCGATGAGCTGGGGCACGACGTCCTTGAGCACGTCGACCGGGATCGCGAAGCCGATCCCCTGGCCGTTCGGATTGATGGCCGTATTGACGCCGATCACCTCCCCGCGCGTGTTGAAGAGCGGGCCGCCGGAGTTGCCGGGATTGATCGACGCGTCGGTCTGGAGGAAGTCGTCGTAGGGGCCCGCGCCGATCTCGCGGCTCTTCGCGCTGACGATGCCCATCGTCACCGTGTGGCCGAGACCGAACGGGTTGCCGATCGCGATCACGTAGTCGCCCACCCGCACGGACTCGCTCGACCCGAGCACGACCGACGGCAGGTCCTTCGCGCCCTCGATCTCGAGGACGGCGAGATCGAGCCGATCGTCGCGCCCCTTCACCTTCGCATCCAGCTCGCGATCGTCGGCGAGGCGGACACGGACGCGGTCCGCATTCGCGACGACGTGCGCGTTGGTGACGGCGTAACCGCGCGGGTCGACGATGAAGCCGGAGCCGAGCGCCTGCTGCTTGAAGTGGAGGTCCTCACCGCGGGGGCCTTGCCGCGATCCGAACCTCCCCGACCCGCCGAACGGACCGAAGAACCACTCGCCGAGCGGCCAGTCTCCGAAGGGCGACAGCCGCGGCACCTTGACGTCCTTCGTCGTCGTGATGTTGACGACCGCGGGCTTCACGCGCGCGACGAGCTCGGCCACGTCGGGAGCGCCTGCCAGAGGAGGAGCCGGCGCGGTGACGGGGCTCGTCGTGAGGGTCACCGCGTTCGAGCCGGCGCTCGGGGCGGCGGGCGGAGGCGCGCTCTGGGCCGGGCGGCTGCAGCCCGAGAGGAGCGCGAGGCAGGCGATGAGAGGCGGGGCGATGAGGGAGGGGATACGCGATCGCTTCGTCATGCGTCCTTCTACGTTGGAGTCGAAGGACGGGAGCGCTCTTGGCGGTCGAAGCGCTCGCGCTCCCGTCGCCGGAAGCCGGTCAGACTGCTTCGAGCTACGAGGGGCTTCGCCGCTCGCCTATCGGGTGGGCTCACTCCCCCGCGGCTTCCGACGTAGGAGCGAGCTGAAATATTCCTCGACACGCTTCGCGAGGGGACCGAGCTTGTCGAGGATCACGCCTGCGAAACGGTCGAGCTTGCTCCGGAGGCTCTCGGCCCAAGAACGCCGAGAGTCCTGGCGGGGGTCTTGGGTGGATACCGAGGTCATGACACCTCCATGAGGTTCACGCGGGCCCGGAGGGATTCGAGGCCGCGCGCCTTCGCATTAACCATGCGCGCCACGCACGCAAGATCGCCACGCGGCACGCGGTACGCACCGCACGCTTTGACGCGTTGACTCCGGGGTAGGCCGCTTTACGGGTGTTCGGAGACGTCCGAGCGTGGCTTCGTCCGATGGCGGCCGATGCGCGGTCTTGGACGAAAGGACGAAAGGTCAACCATGCGCGCGCCTGCGCTCGTGCTCTCCCTCGCCGTCGCCACGCTCACGGGCGGCTGCGGCGCGTCGTCGTCGCTCGACGACACCCAGCCGGTCGTCACGATCCCCGACGTCTCGAAGACGACGTCACCGACGCCACCGGCGGAGCTCGCGTCCGATCCGACGAGCACGGAGCTCGACGACCTCGACGACGTCGCGCCAGCCGAGGTGCGCCTCGACGCCGCGCCGTTCCTGAAGAAGATGCTCGCCGTGCCGCCCGCCAAGCTCCATCACGATCCGCGAGACCCGGAGGCTCCGTGCCTCGTGGTCGACTGCCGATGATCCCCTGATGCCGCGGACGTCCGACCACGACGTCCCACGAGGTCCACGACGTCGCTCGGCACCGATCGTGCGGCCGCGCCCACGTGCCGACGGTCCCCGCGGCGCGCGAGAGGCGATACCATCGGATCGATGTCCCTCGTGATGAAGCTCGTCCGCCACGGAGAGTCCGAGGCGAACGCCGGGCGCGTGGTCACCCACCAGGTCGGCGATCACGCGATCCCGCTGTCACCGCGAGGCTGGGAGCAGGCGCGCGAGGTCGGTCGCAAGCTCGGACGCGAGTTCCTCGACGGCGCCCTCGCGTACACGTCGCCGTACCGGCGGGCGCGCGAGACGCTCGCCGGCATCTACGAAGGGATCGACGCAGAGGTGCCGGAGCGCGGCCATGGTCTCTACGAGGACCCACGGCTACGAGAGGTCGAGCATGGCTACGAGCCGGTCGAGCCGCAGGAGCCTCTGCGGAAGACGCACGGCTGGTTCTATTACCGCTTCCGCGGGGGGGAGAGCCCTGCCGACTGCTACGACCGCACGTCGAGCTTCCTCGAGTCGCTCATGCGGCAGGTCGAGCGCAAGAACGCCGAGCGCGTCCTCATCGTCACGCACGGCCTGACGATCCGGTGCTTCGTGATGCGCTTTCTCCATCTCAGCGTCGACGAGTTCGACTCGCTCGCGAACCCGCCGAACGGCGCGATCATCACCCTCGCCCACAAGGAGACGCTTCCCGACTGCCTGTTCACCTCGGGGCGCTGGGGCGTGAGCGGTCTCTCGCTGCGCGACGAGGCGAGCTGATCGCCCGGGCGCGATCGGCTATAGCGTTCCGCATGCCCCGTCCGGGTCCGATGGCTCTGTTGCTCCGGCTGGTTCCCGGCGCGACGTCGCAGCCGGAAGCCCTCGCGAAGCGCCGGCTCGTCACCGGAGTCACGATCAGCGTCTTGTCGATCATGCTCCAGACGGTGCCGACGGCGCTTCGCGCGCAGAACGTGCCGCACGTTCTGTTGCGCTTCGGATGGTCGCTCCTCGAGATGATCGTCCTCACGATCGCGCTCTCGAGCGCGTACGACTACAACCAGCGGAAGCGCGCGAGCACTCGCGGGACGCTGACGACCACGCTGCTCCTCGCGTCGGTCGTCTCGCTCCTCTTCGCGATCGCATACAACCTCGGCCTCCTGCGCGCCTTCCCGTTCCTCCGCGGCGACGGTCCTCCTCGGACGTTGGCGTTCTCGCTCACGTTCGGCCTCGTCGTCGGGATGCTCCACACGGGCATATGGGCGCTCGCGTTCGTCTTCCCGTACGTCGCGGAGGACGCGCGCCTTCGCGCGCTCGAGGCGGACAAGCTCCGTCTCGAGGCCGAGCAGCTCAAGAGCGCCGCGGAGCTCGCGCGGCTGCGGTCGCAGCTCGAGCCGCACTTCCTCCTCAACACGCTCAACACGATCGCGGGCCTCGTCACCGAGAAGCCGCGCGAAGCCCGGCGGCTCATCGCGTGCCTCGGCGATCTGCTCCGCGACTCGCTCCACGACGCCGACGAGCTCCAGCCGCTCGAGGACGAGGTGGCGTGGCTCCGCCGCTACGCCGAGATCCTCGAGTCCCGTCACGCAGGCGCGCTCGCCTTCGTCTGGGACATCGCGCCGGAAGCGAAGCGCGCGCTCGTGCCGCGCCTGCTCCTCCAGCCGCTCGTCGAGAACGCCGTCAAACACGGCGCGCTCCGGCGGCGCGACGGCGGCGTCGTCACCGTGCGCGCGTCCGTCGACGGCGTGAACGGGACGAAACGCGTGATCTGCTCGGTCGAGGACAACGGTCCCGGGCTGCCCGACACCGAGCCGCGCGCGGGCGCGTTCGGCCTGAAGTCGGTGCGCCGCCGCCTGGAGCTGAAGTTCCCGGACGCCACGCTGCGGATGGAATCCTCCACCGCCGGCACACGATCGATCGTCGAGCTCCCCGCGAGCTCGCGCACGAAGGAGCTGTCATGAAGCGAGAGCGATCCCCGCTCCGAGCGCTGGTCCTCGAGGACGAATGGCCGGCCCGCAACTACCTCGTCGAGCTCATCGAGGGCACGCGGCTCGCCGAGGTGGTCGGCGCGATCGCGTCGGTCGACGAGGCGCGCGCCGTGCTCACGACGGGCAAGAGCGACGTCAGCGTCGACGTCGTCTTCGTCGACGTGAACCTCGCGCCCGACGGCGATACGGCGGGGCTCGAGCTCGTCCGCGAGATGTCGCGCGCGCCGAACGCGCCTGCCTTCGTCCTCGCGACCGCGTTCCGCGAGCACGCGCTCGAGGCCTTCGAGCTCGGCGTCGTCGACTACCTGCTCAAGCCCTTCACCGAGGAGCGCGTCCAGGCTTGCCTCGAGCGCATCCACGCGCGGCGCCCGGAGGAGCCCGGGCCGCCTCAGGGGCCGCTCCGCATCGTCGCCCGGCGCGGTCGCGGCCTCGTGTTCCTCGAGCCATCGGAGGTCTGGGCCTTCGAGGCCGCGGATCGGCTCACGTCGGTCCATACCGCGCACGGGACGTTCGACGTCGACCTGTCGCTCTCCGCGATCGAGAGCTCGCTCGGGCGATCGTTCGCCCGCGTGCATCGCAACTGGCTCGTCAACGCCGCGCACATCAAGCGGCTCGATCGCGACGGCAGCGAGACGACGGTCTTCGTCGGGCTCGCCCCCGGCGCGACCGACGGCGGCACGCCCGGCGTCAACGCCGGGCTGACCGTGCCCGTCGCGCGCGAGCGCGCCCAAGGCGTGCGCGAGATGCTCCTCGCCAACGCGATGGGCGTCCGCAAGACCTGAGGCGCGGCGCGCTCACCAGACGAGGCGAGCGACGAGCAGGAAGAGCGCAGCCCAGCCGCCCGCGACGACGTCGTCGAGCACGACGCCCCACCCCGCGGGGAAGCGCTCCGCGCGGCGCGCCGGGAACGGCTTGGTGATGTCGAAGAGCCGGAAGAGGCCGACCGCGAGCGCGACGCCGCCCCACGTGGGCGGAGCCGCCGCGAGCGCCACGAGGACGCCGGCGACCTCGTCGATGACGACGCGCTGCGGGTCCTTCTGCCCCGACTCGCGGACGACGACGTTCGACGCCCAGACGCCGACCGCGGTGACGATCGCGCTCGTCGCGAGCACCGCGAGCGGCCCGTGGCTCCGGACGAGGAGGTAGAGCGGCAGCGCGCCGAAGGTGCCGACGGTACCTGGCGCGCGCGGGGACAGGCCGCAGCCGAACCACGTCGCGAGGACCCAGGCGAGGAGCGACCGCGGCCTCATGCAGCCGCCTCGACGAGGGCTCTCGGTCGATCGGGCAGGAGCTTGCGCATGACGAGGGCGGTGCCGACCGCGTACGCGCTCCCGAGCAGCGCGTCGATCACCCAGTGGTGATCGAGATACACGGCGCTGAACACCATGGCGACGTAGTACGCGACCGTCGCGATCCGGAGCTTCGTCCCGAACGCGCGCCAGCCCACGAGGACGAGCAGCAGCGGGTAGGCGCAGTGGAGCGACGGAAGCGCCCCGAACACGCTGCTCGCCTTCGAGTACATGCCGTGGAAGTAGCGCACGCCGAGGAGCTCGTCGACGCGCGCGAGCGCGGGTCCCTCGGAGGCCTTCGTCGACAGATCCACCACGCAGCCGTGCGCGTGGTAATACCAGGGCGGCGCCGCCGGAAGGACGTGGTATGTGACGAAGCCGGCCACGTTCAGCAGCAAGAAGCCCCACATGAACCGGCGCATCGCAGGGCGATCCCTCACGTAGAGGTAGATCCCGCCGAGCGCGCTCCAGAGGATGAACGTGGCGTACGGGATCGCGCAGAGCACGTCGAGCACCGTGGAGGGGTGCGCCTGCCAGTAGTCGTGGAGCGTCTTGCCGTCCCATCCGAACAGACGCGCCTCGAGGTCACGCAGCTCGCACGAGAGCACGCGCGACTCGGTCAAGCCGAGCGTCTGGAACGGCCGCATGCCGTCGTAGAGGATGAACACGAGCCCGAGCGGGAAGAGCCCGCGCAAGAGCTCCTTCGATCGCGGCCCCGCGACCCCGAGCGTCGTGACGATGGCGATGACGAGGCCGTGCTCGAACCGCAGATCGGAGCGGACGGCGGACACGAGCGCGTAGAGGACGAACGGAGCGATCCAAGGCAGCGCGCCTTGCAAGGCGGACCACGCCCGCGCGCGCTTCGTCGCGCCGGATGCGCCATGATCGAGATCGGTGCGGTCATGGCTCCGAGCCCGGGACGCCTCTGCTCCGTCGTGGCTCGGCAGTCGGGCGTCGGGAGCGTGTCCGTCGACCCCTCCCAGTGGAGCTTCGCCGTGCGAACGGACGCTCATGGCTCGAGCCTGAACACGAAGCGCGCGTGCATCGGATACGTGTAGAAGAGACTTACCGCGAAGGCCACGAGCATGCGGGCGATCGGGTAAGGCAGCTCTACCGCAGCGAGGACGATCGCGAGCAGGACGCCGTTGAGCAGCGCGCCGCCGAGCGAGGTCGCAGCGTAGCGACGCACCTGCGACGTGAACCCGCCTCGATGCCGGCGCCGATAGGCCCAGAAGCGCGAGAGGCTGAAGTTCACGACGCCGCCGAAGATCGCGGAGAACACGGTGGCGATCGGCGGCGGGACCATCGCGAGCTCCACGAGCAGCACCATCGCCGTGAAGTCCGCGACCGTGGTGAGGAACGCGGCGATCTGATGCCTCAGGACGAGGCGAGCGTCGAGGAGTGCCGCGCGAGGCGCCGGGATCTTCATGCGTCTCCTCTTCCCGGCGGCTCCTAGCGGCGGCGCCCCCGCGCGGCCTCGGCCGGCGCTCGCCCGAAGAGCGCCGGCACGGGCGCCCGCAGCGTCGCGCGAGCGCCCCTCATCGTCGCGCCCCGTCCGTGCTCAAGTGCGGCTCGGCCTCCACCTCCGGACCGGAGGACGGCGCCGCCTCGCGCTCGGCGGCGACGCGTGCGGCCGCGAGCAGCCGGCGCACCGCGGAGACGTTGCCGACGACCGCGATCGCGCCGATGGCGACGAAGATGGGCACGAGCTCGACGCGGCGATCGTCCGCGACCTCGCCGACGAACGGCGCGATCATCGAGGCGAGCAGCAGGTACGCGAGCCGGTGCGCGCGGCGCATCGGCGCCGGAGCGCCCTGGACCGAGAGCTCCCGCTCGACGGAGGACGCGTAGCTGACCATGAACGAGCCGACGATGGCCGCGATGGTCACCGCGAGCAGCACCGCGTCCTCGCGCACGTACATCGCGATCCCGCCGAGGAACAGGGCGTCGACGTAGCGGTCGATCGTCGTGTCGAGCACCTGTCCGATGCGGCTCTTCGTGCCGCTGAGGCGCGCGACGAGGCCGTCGAGGGCGTCCGCGAGGGACGAGATCGCGGCGACGAGGGCCGCGACGCCGAAGTGCCCCGTCGCGAACGCGATCGCGGCGAGGACGGCGATCGCGAGCGCCGCGAGGCTCACCGCGTTGGCGCTCACGCCGAGCGCCGCGAGCATCTTCCCGAACGGCACGAGGGCTCGGTAGACCGCGTGCATCGGCGCCTTGCCCACGAGAGGGAGAGCGGCCTCGCGCTCGACGCGATCGGCGAGGAGCGGACGTCCCGCCGCGATGCTCGCGACGACGTACGTGCCCAGAGCCACCGTGAGGGCTCCGATGAGCACGAGCGAGGCCGCGGCGTCGACGTTGGTGTTCACGAGAGGTTTCTCAGTCGTAGTACTCGTTGCCGAGGTGGTGGATCAGCTCCTCACCGACCATCCACCTCAAGGTGTTCTTCAGCTTCATGAGCTGGACGAACAAGTCGTGATCGGGCTGTAGGTTCGGCGCGGCCATCGGTGACTTGAAGTAGAAGCCGAGCCACTCCTGGATGCCGCGGAAGCCGGCGCGCTTCGCGAGATCGAGGAACAGCGCGAGGTCGAGGACGACCGGCGCGGCGAGGATCGAGTCGCGGCAGAGGAAGTTGATCTTCATCTGCATCGGGTACCCGAGCCACCCCTCGAGATCGATGTTGTCCCAGCCCTCCTTCGCATCGCCGCGCGGCGGATAGTAGTCGATGCGGACCTTGTGGACGTAGTTGCCGTAGAGCTCCGGATGCTTCGCGGGCTCGAGGATCGAGTCGAGCACGCCGAGCTTCGACGTCTCCTTCGTCTTGAAGGCCTCCGGATCGTCGAGCACCTCGCCGTCGCGGTTGCCGAGGATGTTCGTCGAGTACCAGCCTCGCAGACCGAGCAGGCGCGCCTTGAGGCCGGGCGCGACGACGGTCTTCATCAAGGTCTGGCCGGTCTTGAAGTCCTTGCCGGCGATCGGGGTGCCCGTCTCGCGCGCGAGCATCGAGGCGGCCGGGAAGTCGACGCCGAGGTTCGGCGCGCCGTTCGCGAACGGGACGCCCTCCTTGAGGCACGCCCACGCGTAGATCTGCGTCGGCGAGATCCCCGGATCGTTCTTGGCGAGTGCGGCCTCGAACGAGGTGATGTCGCGATGGACGTCCGTCGGCGAGAGGAACGTCTCGGTGGACGCGCACCAGACGACGACGACGCGCTCGACGCCGCGCTCCGCCTTGAAACGGCGGATGTCCTCGCGGACCTGCTCGACGGCTTCGAGCTTGTTCTTCGCGTCCTTCACGTGCACGCCGCGAAGGCGCGGGAGGTACTCCTGGTAGAAGACGCCCTTCATCGGCTCGACGGCCGCGAGCTCCTCGCGGACCTCGTCGAGGTGATGGCACTCGAGGACCTGCGCTCGGCACGCGGCTTCGTAGGCGTTGTCCGGGAAGATGTCCCAGCCCCCGAGCTCGACGTCCTTCAGATCGGCGAGCGGCACGAGGTCGCGGATGAGCGGCTCGCGGCCTTCGGTGCGCTTGCCGAGACGGATGGTGCCGAGCTGCGTGAGCGAGCCGATGGGGAGCGCCACACCGCGGCGCGCGAGCATGATGCCCGCGACGGTCGTCGTGGCGACGGCGCCCATACCGACGAGGAGGACGCCGAGCTTTCCTCCCGGCTTCCGGATCTCCTCAGGCTGCTTCATCTGATCGCTCTCCTTCTTCCCCGGAAAACCGGCGTGTTGTCGCTGTATCAGCCCCCGTGTCGCGCGATGGCTCCGATGCCGCCGAGCCGCAGGCCGTTGCGACGAGCATTCAGAGAGCGAGCCAACGTGGGATGCGCTATCAGCCACGCTCTCGGCTCTCACGCAACGGCTCTCAGATGTTCAGGTTTGCGTCAACCTTACGCAGATGGCAGTCATGGCCCGCCCGCGCCGACGAAAGGCAGCGGAGATTCGACGAGTCGGAGCCCGTGCAGGACGAGCCGACCATGGACGGCCGTTCACAGGCGGCGCGATCCGGGGCGTCAGCTCGCTGAACGCGCAACGGGTCGTCCTGCTCGAGCATCGACTCGGCGGAGCAGAGCGCCTTCGCTCTGGAAATAAGCTTGAGCTCGCGTTCCTTCGTCAAGCGTCTCGTCTTCGCGCTCGTCGACGTCGGCGGCCGCTCGCCCCTGTTCGTCCTGACGTTCGCGATCGCACTGATGGCGGCGTGCTGGACGTACGCCCGGAACCTCGAGGTCCGCTCCGACCTGATGGAGCTCCTACCTCGCGACAGCCCGGGGTTCCAGGCCTTCGAGCGTCGCCTCGAGCGCGTGGGAGGACGCGCGACGATCAACGTCGTCTGCGAGTCGCCCGATCGGGCCGCGAACGAGCGCTTCGTCGACGCCTTGAGCGCCTCGCTCCAGCGCGCGATGGACGAGCGCACGAATTGCGCGGCCGCGTGCGCCGGCGACGAGGCCTGCGTCGAGCAGTGCGGGCCGGAGATCGCCTACTTCGAGAGCGGGACGAAGGACGTACGCGCGTTCTTCGAGGCCAACAAGTGGCTCTACGTCGATCAAAAGGAGCTCGAGGAGGTCGACGCGAAGCTCGATCGGCAGATCGCGATCCGGAGCGGGCTGGTCGAGGACCTCGAAGGCGACGACGAGAAGCCCGAGCCGACGCTCGGGATGGACGAGTACCGCGAGAAGTGGAAGTCGCGCGTCGACGAGAAGGACCCGTTCCCGACGGGTTACTTCGCCTCGCCCGACGGCACGCAGATGGTGGTCCGCGTCTTCTCGAACAGCGCGGGCATGGGCGGGCAGAAGGACGAGGAGCTCCTCGCGCGCGTCGAGAAGCTGGTCGAGGAGCTCCGGCCGACGAGCTTCCACCCCGAGATGAAGGTGGGCTTCGGCGGCGACATCCCCAACACGAAGGCGGAGAAGGAGTCGCTCATCAGCGAGGCCATGGTGGCCACCGCCATCGCCACCGCGCTGATCCTCGGCGCCATCGTCTGGTTCTACGGCTCGCTCTGGTCGCTGCCGCTCATCTTCTTCCCGCCGCTGTTCGGCATCGGCTGCGCCTACGCGTTCGCGACGTGGAAGTACGGCTTCGTCAACGCGTCGGGCGCGTTCCTCGGCGCCATCATCCTCGGCAACGGGGTCAACTACCCGATCGTCCTCTACTCACGGTACAAGGAATTCCGCGCGCGCGGCATGTCCCCGGAGGTCGCGCGCCGCGAGGCCGTATGGAACGCGTTCCGCGCCGAGCTCGTGGGCTCGAGCGTGGCGAGCATCGCGTACGGCTCGCTGACGGTCACGCGCTTCCGCGGCTTCAGCCAGTTCGGCCTCATCGGCTTCGTCGGGATGCTCCTCGTGTGGATCTCGATGATCCCGGTCCTGCCGGCCCTCATCGTCCTCGTCGAGAAGCTCCAGACGAAGCTCCCCGCGTGGATGCGCGAGCGCCCGCCGCGCGTCGAAGCGGACGGGAGCCGCGGCATCGTCTCGCGCATCGTCGGTGACGTGACCGAGCGCTGGCCGCGCGCCATCCTCGCGATCACCGCGGTCGTCACCCTCCTGGCGGTCGTCCGGATCCCCGGATACCTGCGCGACCCATGGGAGTACGACTTCGACAAGCTCGGCTCCGAGGGCGCGCGCAGCAGCGGCGCGTTCCAGTGGTCGGCGAAGGCCGACCGCATCCTGCAGGGTCGCATGAGCCTGCAAGGCGCGATCGTGCTCGCCGACAAACCGGAGCAGGTGAGCGAGCTCAAGGAGCGCATCCTCGCGAACGACGCCGCGGACCCGCAAGGCTCCCTCATCGAGGGCATCGCGACCCTCCCCGACTTCCTCCCCGGCGACGCGGAGGTCCAAGCCGCGAAGCTCGAGGTGCTCGAGCGCATCCGCGAGCGCCTCACGGAGCGCGTGCTCGCGCGCCTCTCGCCGGAGGAGGCGGACACGATCCGCGAGATGATCCCGCCCGAGACGCTGCGCGTCCTCGGCGCGGAGGATCTCCCTCCCATGCTGAAGCGCGCCTTCCAGGAGCGTGACGGCACGCTCGGCACGATCCTCTACGTCCGTTACAAGCCGGGCTTCTCGCGCAACGACGGCCACAACCTCCTCCGGATGGCCAAGGCGCTCGAGGACATCGAGCTCTCGGACGGCACGCACATCGACGCCGCCAGCCGCGCCACCGTCTTCGCGGAGATGATCCGCGCGCTCGAGCGCGACGGCCCGCTCGCGACGGCCGTGTCCTTCTTCGCGGTGCTCGCCGTCGTGATCCTCGCGACGTCCTCGTTCCGGGGCACGTTCTCCGTCATCGCTGCGCTCGTCCTCGGCGTGACCTGGATGGTCGGCTGGGCGGCGCTCCTCGGCGTGCGCCTCAACTTCCTGAACTTCGTCGCGCTCCCGATCACGTTCGCGATCGGATCGGAGTACCCGTTCAACATCTTCGACCGCTCACGCCTGCTCGGCGGCGACGTGACGAGCGCGGTGAAGCTGCACCTCGGAGCCGTCTCGCTCTGCAGCTACACCACGATCATCGGCTACGGCTCGCTGCTCTTCGCGGACAACCAGGCGCTCCGCTCGTTCGGCAAGCTCGCCATCGTCGGTGAGATCGCTTGCCTCGTCGGCGCCCTGCTCTTCCTCCCCGCGCTCCTGCACGTGATCAATCGCATCGCCTCGTCCCCGACGGCTTCGTCCTCGACGCACGTCCCGCGAGACGCCCCATCCGGATCGGCCTGACGTCGACTGACGGTCGCTCGGAGCGCGCCTGCGCGTCGCAGTGACGGAGCCGGGCTCGAGAGGGCCTGGCTTCCTTAAGATGCGTCCGTGAAGTAGGCTGAAGCGAGTACTTCAGCCTAGATACGCAATGGGATAGCGATGCGACCCGACACGGAACGCCAGGTCATCATCGACGATGGGGACGCGATGCTCTACTGGCACGCCAAGCCCAAGATCGTTCACCACGAGCTCAAGGGCATCGTCCAGGGCCAGCGGTTCCGCCAATTGCTCGAGAAGGGCCTCGAGCTGTTCCGCGAGCACGGCGCGTGCAAGTGGCTGTCGGACGATCGTGGCAACACCGCGCTCTCGCACGAGGACACCGACTGGGCGATCAACGTTTGGTCCCCGCAGGTGATCGCTGCCGGCTGGAAGTACTGGGCAGTCGTGATGCCGAAGAAGATGATCGGTCAGATGGACATGACCGGCTGGATCAAGCGGTACGCCGAGAAGGGCGTCACCGTGTCGGCGTTCACGGATCCGGACGCCGCGCTTCGCTGGCTGTCGGTGCGCTGACGACCGCGACGAACGAGCGTCAGCCCTTCAAGACCGCGATCGGCTCGAGCCTCACGCGACGGCGCACGAGGTCCTCCTGGTCCTCGAGCACCTCCGTGATGTCCCGATAGACCGACGGCGCCTTTTCGACGAGGCGCCGCGCGACATGCTCGGGGTAGAGCGGGGCAAACCGGCGAGACGCACTCCTACCAGATGGACGTCCTCGCCAAGCTCCGCGCAGACGGCGCGATCCACTGCGACGTGAGCGTCGCCGGATCGCCCGCAGACTTTTACACGGCCATGGACGTCCCGATGGGCAGTGGATCGTGATGAGCGGGCCAGGGACACACGACCCGACCGCGAAGGAGAAGGTCCTCGTGGCCTTCAAGGCCACGGCCGTTCGCAGCGACGCCGACCGCGAGCGCCTGCTGCGCGAGAAAACCGAGCGCCGCCGCCGGTTCGCTCGCTAGCGATCACTGCGCGGCCGGCGGCTGCGTCGACTGCGCAGGCATCGGCGCCGTCACCGCGTGGGTCGGCTTCTTCCGGCCGAAGATGCGCTGCTTGATGCGATCGGCCACGACGTAGAACGCCGGGACGACGACGAGGCTGAGCAGCGTCGAGACGGAGAGGCCGCCGAGGACCGCGGCCGCCATCGGGCTGCGCGTCTCCGTGCCGGGGCCGAGGCCGAGGATCGGCGGGACGGCGGCCATCATCGTGGCGATCGTGGTCATGAGGATCGGGCGCAGGCGGAGCGGGCCCGCCCTCGCCGCGGCCTCGAGCGCGTCCACGTGCTCGTGCGTGCGTATGTGCTCGGCGTACTCGACGAGGAGGATCGAGTTCTTCTTCACGATCCCCATGAGGAGGAGCAGGCCGATCATGCTGAACAGGTTCAGCGTCTTGCCGGCGACCACGAGGCCCACCACCGCGCCGCATACGGCGAGCGGCAGGATCGTGAGCACCGTGACCGGGTGCAAGAACGAGTTGAACTGGCTCGCCAGCACCATGTACGCGACGAGGACGCCGACGAGCATCGCGAACCACAGGCCGCTCGTCGTCTCCTGGAGCTGCGAGGCTTGGCCCCCTGCCGCGACGCGGAGGCCGACGGGCAGCTCCTTGGCGAGCTCGAACACCTTGTCCATCGCCTCGGCCTGGGAGTGGCCCGGGCCGACGTTGCCGCGCATGCGGATGGCGCGCTCGCGATCGATGCGGCTGATGGTCTGGAGCACCGGCGTCTCCTGCTGGGTCACGACCATCGAGAGGGGGATGAGCGTGTTGTTCGCGCCGCGGACGCGGATGAGCGAGAGATCCTCGGGACGGCTGCGCTGCGACGCGAGCAGGCGCATGCGGATGTCGACGCGACGGCCCGCGGTCGAGAACTTGCCGACCGTGTTGCCGCCGACGAGAGCGCTGACGGTGCTGCCGATCTCGCTGATCGAGACGCCGAGGTCGGTGGCGCGGCGTCGGTCTGGGATGATCTGGAGCTCGGAGCCGCCGACCTGGTAGTCGGACGTGATGTCCGTCGCGATGCCGGTCCTCTCGAGCTCGGTCTTGAACATGTTCGCGGCCTCGACGAGCGCGTCCCAGTCGGCGCCGCGGATGGTGAAATCGACGGGCGAGCCGCTCGTCGCGCCGAAGCCTTGCTGCGACGGGTCCTGGACGGAGGCGCGGAGGCCCGGGATGCCTTGCAGGTCCTTGCGCAGCGCGAGCATCAGCTCCTGCGCCGAGCGCTTGCGCTCCTTCGGAGGGACGAGCGTGAGCGAGATCTGACCCGACGAGCCCGACAGCGTGACGAGCATGCGGGCGATCTCGGGGTACTTCGCGATCCGCGCCTCCGCCTCCGCGAGCAGGGGCTGCGCCGAAGCCGGGGTCGTGCCCGAATCGGTCATGAGGCGCACGTTCAGGCGGCTCTGGTCCTGGGACGGGATGAACTCCGTCTTGATGCGGGTCGCGAGGAAGCCCGTCGACGCGAGGACCGCCACGGCCGAGAGCAGGACCAGGACGGGGTAACGGAGCGCGCCGCGCAGGACGCGCGAGTAGGCGCGCTCGAGCGCGGAGAAGGCGCGATCGACCTGGCGGCCGACCCAGCTCCGGCCCTCGCGCGACGCATTGAGCATCTGGGAGCAGCGGGCAGGCGCGAGCGTGATCGCCTCGAAGTACGAGAGCATCACGGCCACGGAGAGCGTCACGCCGAACTGGAAGAAGAACTTCCCGATGACGCCCTTCATGAAGACGACCGGGATGAAGATCGCGATGACGGCCAGCGTGGCGGCGAGCGCCGCGAACGTGATCTCCTTCGTGCCCTCGGACGCCGCGCGCACGCGGTCTTTGCCCATCTCCGCGTGGCGGTAGATGTTCTCCATGACCATGACGGCGTCGTCGACGACGAGGCCGACCGCGAGCGAAAGGCCGAGCAGCGTGAACGTGTTGAGCGTGAAGCCGCAGAAGTAGATGACGGCGATCGTGCCGAGGAGCGACATCGGGATCGCCAAGACGACGTTCATCGTGCTCGACAGCGATCCGAGGAAGAGCCAGCACACGAGCGCCGTCAGGAGGACGGCCATCACGAGCTCGAGCTCGAGCTCGTGCACCGACTCCTCGATGAAGACCGTCGAGTCGAAGAGGACCTCGACGTCCATCCCCTCGGGGAGCGTGCGCCGGATCTCTTCCACGCGCTGCTTCACCGCGGCCGCGACCGCGACCGCGTTCGTGCCGCGCTGCTTCAGGATGCCCATCGTCTGGATGGGCACGCCGTCGAGACGCGAGACGGAGGTCGCGTCCTCGAAGCCGTCCTCGACGAGCGCGACGTCCTCGAGATACACGGGCGCCGTCCCGGCGGCGGTGAGGGTCCCCGTGCGGTCGTCGACGGAGGGCGACCGGCCCTTCTTCACGACGAGCTTGCGGAACTGCTCGATGTCGAGCGCCTCGCCGAGCAGGCGGACGTCGAGCGTCTTTCCGCCCGCATCGAGCTGCCCGCCCGGGACGTCGACGTGCTCGGTGCGGATCGCGTTGATGATGTCGCTCGCGACGACGCCCTTCTCGATCATCTTGTAGGCGTCGAGCCAGATGCGGACGTTGCGGTTCTGCCCGCCGCTCATCGTGATCTGGCCGACGCCCTCGACCGTCTGCAGGCGCTCTTGGACCTGGTACTTCGCGACGTCCGCGAGCATCTGCTTGGAGAAGGGGCCCGTGACGGCGATCTGCAAAATCGCCTGATCGTCCGGGTTCGACTTCGAGACCGTCGCGGCGGGGACGTCCTTCGGTAGCTGGCGTTGCGCGGCGGCGACACGCGCCTGGATGTCCTGGAGCGCGAGGTCGACGTCGCGCGACATCTCGAACGTCGCCGTGATGCGCGCGCTGCCCGGACGCGCCTGCGAGCTGATCTCCTTGACGCCCTCGACCTGCGAGATCGCCTGCTCGAGCGGCTCGACGATCTCGCGCTCGACCGCCTGCGGCGACGCGCCCGGCCACTGCACCGACACCGAGATGTTCGGGTAGTCGACGTCCGGGTACTGACTCACGCCGATGCGCGTGAGCGCGACGATGCCGAACAGCATCGTGCACGCCATCAGCATCCAGGCGAAGACGGGATTTCGGATCGATACGTCGGTGAGGTTCACTGCGCCTCCGCCGAACCCGCCGGCTTGCCACCACGGCCGCGACCGCCCTGAGCCCCGCGCCGCGCCGATTCCTCCGGCCCCGCCGGCGAGGGCGAGCCTCCGTCGTCACCGGCCCCGTCGGCGGCGGGCGCCGGCGCGCCGCCGTCGAGCGACGTGAGACGCGTCTCCTTCACGCGAGCGCCGGGCGAGAGCGCGTCGGCGCCGCGGACGACGATCCAGTCGCCATCCTTCAGCCCGGAGCGGACCTCCACCCAGCCGTCCTTCGTGCTCATGCCGAGCGTGATCACGCGCTCCTGCGCCACGCCGTCCTCGACGACGTACACGATGTAGCCGTGATCGGTGGCGCGCGTCGCGGCGCGCGGGATGATGGGAGCATCGCGCCTCGCGCCGATGTCGACGGACACGTCGCAGAACGCGCCCGGACGGAGCCAGTACTTGTGCTCGCTCGGGACGACCTCCGCGGTCACACCGACCATGTGCGTGACCGGATCGGCCGCGGCCGAGACCAGCGTGATCTTCGCCTCGAACGTCCGCTGCGTCTCGCGCATCGTGAACGTCGCCTTCATGCCCGGCCGGAGGCGCGGCGCTTCGGAGGGCTCGACCTGGAAGCGCAGGAGCATCGGCTCCTGGCGGAGCAGCGTCGCCATGACGTAGCCCGCGTTGACGTACTGTCCGGTCTCGACGGTGCGCGTCTGGATGACGCCGTCCATCGGAGCGCGCACGAACGAGTCGCGGAGGTTCAGCTCGGCGACCTTGAGGTTCTCCATCGCGACCGCCGTGTCGGCCTTCGCCGTCAGCGTCTTCGTTCGATACGACTCGAGCTCCTCGCCCGGGATGAGCCCGGGATGCTTCTCCATGACGCCCTCGCGGCGCGTCACCTGCCCTTCGACGTCCTTCTGCGCCGCCTGCGCCTTCTCGAGCGCCGCCTTCGCGCTGTTGACCGCGAGGCGGTAGCGCTCGGAGTCGATGACGACGAGGACGTCGCCCTTCTTCACCTCCTGGCCTTCGGCGAAGGCGACCTTGTCCACGACGCCCGAGACGCGCGACGTGACCTGGACGCGCTCGAAGGCCTCGATCGTGCCCGGCGCCGTCACGATGTAGTCGACCTTCTTGACGTCGACACGGAGCGTCTCCACCGCGAAGACGGTGCCGCCGTCGCCGCGCATCCCTCGGCCGCCGCGGCCGCCGGAGGACGCCTCGGCGCTCGCGGTGTCGCGCTTGCACGCGAGCGGAGCGACGGGCAGCGCCAGCGCCGCGAGGAAGACGACGAGACGTCTCATCGCGCACCTCCCGTTCCTTCGATCGGCACCTCGTCGACGGGCCCGAGACCGAGCGCGAAGCGCAGCTCGAGATATGCCTGCTGCATCGTGAGCTGCGCCGATGCGCGCGTGACCTCGGCGTCGAAGCGCCGCGCCGTGGCGTCCGTCAGCTCGATCGCGCGAGCGAGGCCTTGCTGGTAGAGGATCTCGGTCTCTTCGATGCTCTTCTGCGCCGCCGCGACCAGGTCCTCCGTCACCTTGTAAGCCTCGCGCGCCGCCTCGAGCGAAGCGATGGCGACGCGGATCTGGTTGTCGACCTGCCGACGGAGCAGGCTCTCCTCGAGGGCCTGGCTCTCGGCCTGCGCCAGGCGCGTACGCCTGTCGGCGTAGCGGAAGCCCGCGTCGAAGATGTTCCACGTGAGGGTCAACGTAGCGGTCTCCTCGTGTCCGCGTTCGGTCGGGAGCGGATTGGGTAGGAAGCGGAGCTGCGCGTTCGCACCGATCGTCGGAGCGAGGCGCCACAACGGCTCCTTCGCCGAGGCCCGGAGCGCCTCCGTCCGCTCGTGCGCGGCGCGCAGGTCGGGACGCCTCTCGAGCGCCGCACGCACGTGTGCGTCCGCCATGGTGTCGGCGCTCTCCGCGGCGCGCGTCGTTCGTTCGGGTGCGACGAGGACCGGCGGACCGCCGGGCTGGGGCGGCGAGATCGGCCTGTTCATCAGGAACGAGAGGTTGAGGTACGCGGTCTCGACACGGCCACGCGCCGTCGCGATCTCGCGCGCGGCGTTCGCGACCTCGATGCTCGCGCGCGTGACGTCGTTGATGCCCGCGAGCCCCGCGGCGGCGCGCGCCTCCGCGTTCTCGAGATTGTTCCGCGCGCGCTCGAGCCGCTTCGTCGCGGCCTCGTACAAGCGATCGGCGGTGAGCGCCTGGAGGAACGCGCGTGCGGTGTCGAACGCGAGCACGCGGCGATCCTGGATGCTGTTCCACTTCTCCGACTCGCGCTGATGCGTGGCCTGCTCGTACGCCGGGAACGCACCGGGGTTGAAGATGGGCTGCGAGAGCGTGAGCGTCCCGCTGCTCGTCAGGTTGCGCCCGCTCCGATCCTCCTGGAGGCGGTACGTGCCGGCGCCGCTCGCCGTCAGTGACGGGAGGAACGCTCCGCGCGCTCTCTCGAGCTGACCCTGGGCCTGCTCGACACGCAGCGGAGCCTTCCGCGCTCGCTCGTTGTTCTCGAGGGCGTAGCGGACGGCCTGCTCGAGTCGGAGCGCCTCCTCCGCATGCGCCCGGCGCGAAGACGTCGCGGCGACGGCGACGAGCACGAACGGCAAGAGTTTCCTGAGCATCGCCACGAAATGGTCGGCGGAGGAGGGCCTCGGCACAACGACCTTGTGCGTGCTTCCGACCAGCCGGCAATCCATCATCACCGGTGGCTTCTTCTCGGCCACGGCTTGGGCGCCTCGCGTCGCCGGCTCACGACGGAGCGGACGCCGCCACGTGCACCGAGCCTCTCATGTGCGCAGCATGCGTCGACGCACGAGCGCCGCACCGAGCACGATGGCCCCGAAGGCCGCCGCGACGTCGGACGGGCTGCTCGTTCGCGACTGCGAGCACCCCTGCTCGATCGGCTCCTCCTGTGACTTCTCCTTCGGGGGTGGGTACAGCGCGCACACGGCAGCTCGATCGTCGGCGGAGAGCTGGCGCGCGCGATCGATGCTCTCGCCGCAGCGGTCGGAGCTCTGGCAGTAGGCCGCGACCATGATCGAGTCCGGGTCGTTGCTGTGGGCGAGGCCGATGTAGTGGCCGACCTCGTGCGTGACGACGGCCTGCAGATCGATCCCTTCGTCCACGTCGGTGAGCGCGAAGACGGTCGACGCCGTGTTGATCTCGATGTCGGCGTAGTCGATGGTGCCGCTGATCTTGCCGTAGCTGTGGTTCGTCAGCGCGAGCGACTCCTCGGCGTTGTCGTGAGGCCACTCGTCGTCGCGGAAGTAGATCCCGAACTTCTCCGGCCCCTCCTCCGCACCGAGCGGCTTGTCCTTCTTGATGTCCGGGCCTTCTTGGAAACGCAGCGACGTACGACCGCCCTCACACTCCACGTTCGACCACTCGTCGAAGGCCCGGCGGATCGCCGAACGTGCGGCCGAAAAATCGAGCTTGCTCGTGCCGCCTGCATGGAAGCGGTAGACGATGGGCATCGTCTTCCAGACGAGGGGCACGCCGTCGCGGATGCATCCCCGGTCGTTGAGACGGCACTCGTCCTCCTTCGGATTGCAGGTCGTGATCCTGCAGAACGCGGAAGCTCCGTTCGTCGCGAGGAGAAGCGCTGCGAACGTGGACGCAGCCAAGAGAAGCGTTCGCGGGTGTCGTTTCATCCGTCGCTTCGAATCAAGGCTCGGCGCGAGCAAGCCGAGATGCTTTCAGCGTAGCCGACGTTGCCGGGCGCGGCACCCTCACCCACTTCGGCTCAGCTCTCCGCCGCCCGGGGCACGAGCCTCCAGAGCCGGCGCGCCATCACCCGTTAATGCCCGACATCTCCCGCCTATTTCGCACGATCGGGTCGCGTGCTTGCGCGAATCCTCGCGCAAGGACGCGCGCGTCCATTCGCGAGCGAATCGGGCGAGCCACGGGCCCGCCGGCGGGCGCTCGGCTCAACGCGCGGAAATCCCGCCAGGCACACAGGCTCCGAGGATGCACGCAGGCGCGATGGCCCGCTGGCTGCAGTCGAAGACGGGTCGATGCGTTCCCTTCGTTCCTGGTTGGTCTGCTTCACCCTCCCCTTCATCGCAGCGGCTTGCGCGGACGTCGACGAGATCGATGCCGCCGACCATCACGACGATGGTCTCCACGAGGAGGAGGAGGTCGGAGTCTCGGCGAGCGCTCTCTCCACCACGAGCCCGGTGTCGGCGGCGGTGACACAGAGCTGCTCGACGACCTCGGTCAAGGCGCTCGCGGTGCAGCTCGTGGAGGAGATCAACTGCCTCAAGCCGGGAGCGATGAAGCGCATCGACGACGTGCCCGGCCTCGCGCTCGGCAGCGCGGTGTTCCCCTACCTCCAGACGCCCGCAGCGGACGCGCTCGTCGCAGCGCAGAAGGCCCGAGGCGTGCGCATGACGATCAACTCGGGGCTGCGCACGCTCCCGCAGCAGTACCTGCTCTACCGCTGGTACAAGACGGGGCGCTGCGGGATCTCGCTCGCGGCCAAGCCGGGCACCAGCAACCACGAGTCGGGCATCGCGGTCGACATCGCCGACAACGCGAGCTGGCGCTCGACGATGAAGAGCAAGGGCTACCGCTGGCTCGGCGCGAGCGATCCGGTCCACTTCGACTACGTGGGCGGCCGCACCGTGAACATGAAGGGGCTCTCCGTGCTCGCGTTCCAGAGGCTCTGGAACCGCAACAACCCGTCGGACAGGATCGCGGAAGACGGCGTCTACGGTCCCGCGACCGAGGCGCGCCTCGCCAAGGCGCCGGTCGGAGGCTTCGCGAAGGGCGCAGTGTGCACGCCGGGCGCGAGGTCGAGCGAGATCCCGCCGGAGCTCGACATCGAGATCGACGGCGCGGACACACCCGTGATCCCGGACGCGACGGAGCCCGGAGACGAGCTCGCCCCGGACACCACGACGTCGATGGATGCGATCGAGTCACTGGAGTCGATCGAGTCCACGGGGTCGAACGCGTCGGCGGAGTCGGACGACGAATCGGACGGATCGATCGACGCGATCGACGAGCCCGCACGCGCCGCGGACGGCGGCTGCTCCGCGGTGGGAGCGCGCCGCGACAGCGGCGTGGCGGGCTCGATGCTCCTCGTCGGAGCCGCGGCCCTCGCCATCGGCCGGCGGCGTCGCGCCTCGTGCTCGTCGAACGACACGTCGCGGTGATGCGCGACGCATGCGCATGACGAGCAAGGACTGGACGGATCGCGTGCTTCGCACCGATGCCCACATGGAGCAATCGATGCTCCCTGCCCTCTTCGGCGTGAGCGTGACCTTCTATCGTCGCTGAACCGAGCGCGCGCGGACGGATCGAATCGCGCAACGTCTCGCTCGACCTGCGCATCGTCCACGCGCGCCGATCCGGCGTTCGTGACGGCCCGCTCCGTGCAGAAGGGACGGGCATGCTGCGGCGCATTCGGTTTGGTTGCCTGATCGCGTCCCTCGCCGTTTCGGCCTGCGTGATCGATTCCAGTCCCGACACCGACGACGACGAGCCCATCGCTCAGTCGTCGTATACGCTGACGAAGACCGATCCCGTCTCGGCCGCTGTCACGGCGAGCTGCTCGACGAACTCCGTCCGCGGTCTCGCGATCCAGCTCGTCGAAGAAATCCAGTGCCTGCGGCCGAACACGTTCAAGCGCATCGACAACATCAAGGGCATCAAGCTCGGCTCCGCGGTGTTCCCCTACCTCCAGACGCCCGTCGCCGATGCCCTCGCGGCCGCGCAGAAGGCGCGCGGCGTCACCCTCTCGCTCAACTCCGGGCTTCGCGCGCTCCCGCAGCAGTACCTCCTCTACCGCTGGTACAAGGCGGGGCGGTGCGGCATCAGCCTCGCGGCGAGCCCGGGGAAGAGCAACCACGAGTCTGCGCTCGCGATCGACGTCCAGGACAACGCGGCGTGGCGCTCGGCGCTCCAGTCGAAAGGCTTCCGCTGGCTCGGCGCGAACGATCCGGTCCACTTCGATTACAAGGGCGGCGGCACCGTCGACCTCCGCGGGCTCTCCGTCCTCGCCTTCCAGCGGCTGTGGAACCGGAACAACCCGAACGACAAGATCGACGAGGACGGGATCTACGGCCCCCAGACCGAGAAGCGCCTCGCCAAGGCCCCGGTCGGCGGCTTCAAGATCGGCGCGAAGTGCGACGAGCCGAAGAAGAGCATGGACGAGGAGAAGCCGCTGCCCCTCGAGGTGCCGGTCACTCCGGACGGGGACGCGCCTGGTGACGGCATCGGCGAGCTCGACACCGAGCCCGACATGCACGAAGACGGCACGCACGAGCACGAGCACGTGGACGACGACGACGCGGACGACGTGAACGACGACACGAGCAAGGGCGTGCGCTCCCTCCCGCGGCCGACGGTCGACTCCGCCGGGTGCGCGATGGGCACCTCGAAGCCGGGCGCGTTCGGAATCGCCGCGGGGCTCGTGGCGCTCGGTGCGCTCGTGACGCGCCGCCGGCGCGAAGACGCGCCGTCGCGCTGAGGGGGGCGCCGGCGCTCCGCGCGCGCGTCGCGAAGGCCTCAGGACGGCCGCGCCGCGGCGGCGATACGCTCCGCGGCGCGCGTCTCGAACGTCGACGGCGACTCGAGGTAGGCGCGGAACGTCCGCATCGCACGTCCGACGTGCCAGCCGTCGACGAAGCGGTGGTCGATCGACGCCGTGATCGGGAGGACGGGGCGGATCTCGACGCGCCCGTCCACCGCGACCGGCTTGTCGGTGATCGCTCCGACGAGGACGAGCAGCGGGACGCGATACATCCACGAGAGCGGGGTGAAGCCCATCGGCAGCCCGAACATGCCGACGCTCGTCACCATCGCGCTGCCGAAAGGGCTTCGCCCGAGGCCGAGCGACGCGATGCTGCGATCGAGGTCGCCGGTGATCCACGACGTCACGCGCAGGGCGAGCCGCAGGATCGGGATCGGCAGCGCGTCCATGGCTCGCTTCGATCGCGCCAGATCGGGATCCTTGCCCGCCTTGGCCGCTCCGGCCCGCCCGCCGAGCTCGGTGGCGAGCTCGAGCACGTCCTTGCGATCGAGCCGCTCGATCTTGATCCCCGTGAGATCCCGCCCGTCTTCGACGGCCGTGATGAAGAAGACGTCGACGGACTCGCGCGGCCTCGCCCAGCCCCCGACGATGCGGACGTTGAGCTCCGGCACGTCCCGAAGCGTGAGCGCGACGGCGCGGCCGACGAGGTGCGTGGGAGTGATCTTGTGACCGAGCTCGCGACAGCCGTCGATGAACGCCCGCATCGCCGTCGCGTCGATCTCGAGCGCGCCGAAGATCTGCGGATCGTTCGGCGCCCGCCACATCGCATTGGCGACCCTTCGCCACCCCCGGAGCGCGATCTTCTTGGACATGCTGCAAGCACCGTTCGACGCGAGCTACTTCTTCTTCTTCCGATAAGCGACGGGGATGACGAACCGGACGGCGGTGAGCTCCTCGTCGACCTTGAGCTGCTTGTTGTCGGTGAGCTGCAACGTGCGGCCCGCGGTGAGAACGGCGCGCTCGGTGAGCTCGTCCTCGCCGGTCTTGCCCTTCGGAAAGACGATCCAGATCGCGCCGTCGTCGACGATCATCTCCTTGATCGCAGGCAGCCTCTCGAGGTCCTTCTTCGCCGACGCGGCGAGGAACACGGCGTCGTACCCCTTCCCGCGAGCGCTCTTCGCGACCTTCGCGCCCGAGGCCTCGACGTCGGCGCGGACGTGCGGCGCCAGCTTGCCGACGATGCAGACCTTCTTGGTCTCGTCGAGCCCGAGCTTCTCGATGAGCCCCTTCGGGTTCTTGATCCGCTCCTTCCAGGCCTCGGCCTTCGGGCCCAGCTCGAACAAGAGGAGGCCGCGCTGGGTCTTGAGCTCGAGCCAGCCGGAGTCGGCCTCGATCGACATCATCTCCGAGAAGGGGATCGTGAGGCTGGCTCCGCCGCGAAACACGAGCGAGTCCGTCTCGAGGAGCGCCGTTCCTTCGATGATGCGACCATCCCAGCGGAGCGTCGTCTTTATCTCCTGGCCCACTCTCGTGCCTCCTCGGGTCGCATCGTATCCGATCGTCGCGGCAAGGGCCGAGCTCCAGTTGTGCCCGGTCCGAAGGCCGAGGCGAGAAGAACCGCGGCGCTCCGAAGCCCTCGTGCGAGGGGCTTCGCGCCGGTGGTACGATTCTCCAATGCACGGCATCGCCGATGCCGACGGGGTGACTTCGGAGCGTGGATGGGTTCTCGAGGCGCTGGCGGGTCTCCGCGACGCGCTCGTCGTCGTGGACCGCGATGGGCGCATCGTCTACAGCAACCGAGCCGTCGCGGCGCTCGTGGGTCGGACCGAGCCTCCTCCGCCACCGTCCCAGTGGAGTGAATGGTTCGGGCTCTTCCTCCCCGACGAGGAGACGCCGTTTCCCTGGGAAGATCTGCCTCTCGTCCGCGCGCTCCGCGGCGAGGAGGTGAAGGACGTCGCGCTGTTCGTACGCAACCGCGCGGCTCCCCAGGGGGTACACATCCTCGCGAGCGCGAATGCGCTCCGTTGTCCGGAGGGGGCGATCCGCGGCGCGGCGTGCATCTTCCGCGACATCACGCTCTGGCGGCAGAGCGTGGTCCAGCTCCGCGAGGCCGAGCGACAGAGGAAGGCGATCCTCGACAACATCCCGGACATGGCGTGGCTGAAGGACCGGGAGGGGCGCTACCTCCTCGTGAACCAGCGCTTCGCCGAGGCAGCCGGCAGGTCGAGCCCGGAAGAGGTGGTCGGGCTGACCGACCTCGACATCTGGCAGCGTGAGCTCGCCGAGGTCTACCGAGCCGACGACGAGACGGTGATGCGGACGGGCGAGCACAAGCACAAGGAGGAGCCCTTCGTCGACGCGCGAGGCAGGTCCTACGTCATCGAGACCGTCAAGACCCGCATCGTCGACGACACCGGGAGGGTCATCGGCACGACCGGCATCGCCCACGACATCACCGGACGCAAACAGACGGAGGAAGCGCTCCGCTCGGCACGCGACGAGCTCGAGCGCCGCGTCCTCGAGCGCACGCGGGAGCTCGCGGAGGCGCAGGAGCACCTCGTCCGCCAGGAGCGACTGGCCATCCTCGGACAGCTCGCCGGCGGCGTCGCGCATCAGATCCGGAACCCGCTCGCCGCGATCATGAACGCGACCTACGTGCTCCGGCGGCACCTCTCTCCGGATCAGCACCCGAACGTCGAAGACGCGCTCCGCATCATCCACGACGAGGTGCGGCACGCGAACATCATCATCACCGGGCTCCTCGACTACGCGCGCGTTCGCACGCCGAACCGCCAGCCCACGTCGCTCGTCGAGCTGCTCGAGCGCGTGCTCACCTCCGACTGGATCCCCGACAACATCCGCATCGTCCGGCACCTGCCCGACCCGAGCTCCGTGGTGCTCGACGTGGACGCCGACCAGCTCCAAGCCGCCATCACGAACCTGGTGCGCAACGCGGTCGAGGCCATGCCGGACGGCGGGGAGCTGAGCGTCGAGCTCGAGATGCACGACGGCGAGGTCGTCATCGCCATCTCCGATACGGGGACCGGGATCAGCCCGCACGTGAAGGCGCATCTGTTCGAGCCGCTGCACAGCACGAAGCCGATGGGGCTCGGCCTCGGGCTCGTCACCGCGCGGCGCTTCGTCGAGGCACACTCGGGGCGCATCGTGTCGGTGGACGTCGAGCAGGGAGCGCGGTTCGAGATACGGCTGCCGGCTACGTGATGCTCGCTGCGCGAGGCCTCAGCCCTCTCAGTCCTCGGCAACGAGGACCACGTGACCCGCGCGCGCCTCTTCGGCGGTCAGCTCGTCGTGCTCGGTCGGGCATGGCCATCACCCGCCTCGTCCGGTGCGCCACTCGTGCGCCCTGGAGCCGGGAGTGTCTTTGCTGAAACTGAGGACTCCTCGTACGAGCACGAGCAGCAGCCAGAGTCGGTCATGCGCGTGGCCAAATCCGATGGATGTACCGCTCCGGATGCGCCGGATCCCACTGGCGCTTGTAACCGAGGGACACCTCGTGGAACACGACGCCGTCGAGCTCGCGGCGTTGGCGGATGTGGAGGTGGCCGAAGACGACGGCCTTCGCTCGGAAGCGGACGTGCCAGTCCTCGGTTCGGCGCGTGCCGCACCAGATCGAGAAACGGGGGACGCGCGGAAGAAAGGCGTGGTCGCGGCGGAGCGGGAAGTGGTTCACGAGGATCGTCGAGACGTCCTCCGGGAGCGCGGCGAGCCTCGCCTCGGTCAGACGGCAGCGCGCCTCGCACCACGCGGCGCGCGTCGGATGCGGGTCCGGGTGCAGCACGTACTCGTCGGTGCACACGATGCCGTGCTCGGCCGCCCACGCGATGGCGTCTTCGGCGGCGACGTCGTCCGGTCGGAACGAGTAGTCGTACAGGAGGAAGAGCGGGGCGACGACGATCGGAGGCTCGCCAGGCTCGCCCGGAAAGCGCTCGTACGGATCCTCCGGCGTGAGGACGCCGTAGCTCCTGCACACCTCGACGAGGCGTGCATACCGCTCCTCGCCGCGAAGGCCGCCGTCCTCGATCGTCCAGAGCTCGTGGTTGCCGGGCACCCAGACGAGGCGCGCGAAGCGGGGCGCGAGCGTGTCGAACGTGAAGCGGAGATCCGACTCCGACTCGCCGACGTCCCCCGCGAGGATGAGCCAGTCGTCCGCGTTGCCCGCGATCTGCTCGACGAAGCGCCGGTTCTGCGACTGGCGGACGTGGAGATCGCTGACGGCGAGGAGACGAGGCACCCGTGCATCGTACTCGCATTCGTCGTCGCGACGAGGAGCGACAGGTCGCGACCTTCGGGCTCAGCGGGACGCGCCAGCGCCGCTCCGCGATCGCCGGCGTAGCCCCGCGAGCGCGACGGCAGTCACCGCGAGGCCGATCCCTTCCGTACCGGGCGCTGCCGGGCTCGCCGCGCAGCCGCTCTTCTCGGGCCTGCTCGTCGGAGCGGGCGGCTCCGGCTCGGGCTCCGCCGCGGGAGGCTCGGGCGCCGCGCCGCCGTTGCCCCCACCACACTGCTCTTTGCACGCGTTCGCCATGCAGGTCTCGAGCTTCTTCCGCTGCGGGTTCGTCGCGCACGCGGGATCGGCGTCGCCGTTCTTCAGGCAGAGGTAGCAGCGCCCGTCCGCGGCGCATTCCATCTGCTCGTCGCAGCAGGCGCGCTCGATGCAGCTCGTGCAGTCGTTCGGCTCACGCGAAAATCCGCACTTCGGCGCTGCCTCGCACGAAGGCTCGGCCGCGCAGAGGTCCGTGCACGCCCTCCGGCAGACACAGCTCAGGGCCGCCTTGAACGGCCCCTCCGCGAGGGGATGGTCGAGGATGCACTCCTCTTCGGACTTCGTGCCCTCGCGCACGCAGTCGTAGTACCCGCGGCACTCGGGGTCGGCGAGGCATGCGGTCATCAGCGCGCACGCGTTCTTGCCGGACGTCGCGATCTTCCGGCAGAGCCCGCAGCTCTCCTCGGGCAAGGGCTTCGTCAACTCCTCGTTCAGGAACGAGAGACCGAAGCTCAATCGCGCGGAGCCGCCGAACCCGTTGCAGTACTCGGGGTTGGGGTTGCCTCCCGAGCCGAAGGAATGCACGCCGATGATGCGCTCGTTCGTGCCGCTCCCCGCGAGGACCGGACCGCCGCTGTCGCCCGCGCAGATGCCGCTCGTACGCATCTCGTAACCGATCAGCGTCGGCCCGACCTGGTCGAGCCTCTTCTGTACGAACCAGCGTTTCGTGTTCTCGTTCGGCTCGTTGCCGCCAACGGTGCGGCCGTAGCCGACGCTCGTGACCGTCATTCCGACCGTCACGTCGTCCTCCGACGGAGTGATCGCGATCGTCGGCGTCGTCGCATCGACGCCGGCGATCCGCACGACTGCGAAATCCGCTTCTCGGAGCGGAGGGGCCCAGCGAGGATCCGCCGCGTAGTCGATGACGTCGTACTTGATCGCGCCGGGGGCGAGATAATCCTGCCCCTGGAGGACGAACATCGGCTGGAGCTGGTTCACGCAGTGCGCCGCGGTGAGGACCCAGCCGATCTTTCGCTCGGGTCGACCTGGATGATCGTGCCGGTGCAGCGTCGTCCGGCGCTCAAGAGCAACGCGATCACGGCCTCGTGCTCCGTGTCGAGGGTTCCGTTGATGATCGCGCTCGACGACTGGCCGACGGTAGGCGCCTCCTCCGACTCCGGCTTCGTCGAACAGGCCGTCACGAGCGCGGCGAGAACGAGGAAGAGACTGCAAAGGAGCTTCGTGGGACGCATCGGGGTCCTCACTCGGGACACGTTCGAGCGTGGCAGCTCACGTCGAGTATGGCCGCGACCGGCCCGATCTGTCGGGCCGTGCACCATGGTAGGATCGCGTTTCCCATGGCACGGCGCCCGCCTTTCCGCAGGAGAACCCTCGCGGGCCGCTTCGTCGCGACGGCGAGCGTGCTCTTCGCGGTCGCTCTGTCCCGACCTGCGCTCGCCCAGCCGGCCTCGCAGGCGTCCGATGCTGCGCCCACACCGAGCAGCGCCGACGAGGCGAAGCGCAAGGGCGACGACGCGATGGTGGCGCTCCGCTACCAGGAGGCGCCCGAGCATTACCGCGTCGCTTACGAGGAGTCGAAGAACCCGGCCATCCTCTACAACATGGGCCGCGCCTACGAGGGGCTCGCAGACTTCCCGAAGGCGCTCGACGCGCTCGAGGCCTTCGCCGAGCAGGCGCCCCCCGAGCTCAAGGCGCGGGTCCCGAAGCTGAACGAGCTGCTCCGCGACGTGCAGAGCCGCGTCGCGACGCTCGTGATCAGCGCCCCCGTCGCGGACGCGGAGATCCGCGTCGGCGAGCGCGTGGTCGGCAAGACCAAGGCGGGGACGACCATCCTCCGGGTCAACGCCGGCAAGCAGAAGGTGATCCTCTCGAAGGAAGGGTACTTCTCCTGGGAGCGAGAGCTCCCACTCGTCGGCGGCAAGGTGGAGACCGTCGACGCGGAGCTCGCCGTGCGCTCGGCGTCGGCGCTGCTCCGTGTGACCTCGCCGGTCGTGGGCGCGTCGGTCGCGCTCGACGGCAGAGCGCTCGGGACGGTCCCGACCGAGTCGGTGGTGTCGCCGGGCTCGCACTCGATCGTCCTCCGGCGAGACGGCTACGAGCCGGCGGAGACGAACGTCGTCGTCGCCGCGGGCGAGACGAAGAACGTCGACGTGCCGATGGCACCTCGCGCCGGGATCCTGAGCAAGTGGTGGTTCTGGACGGCCGTCGGCGTCGTCGCGGCCGGCGGCGTCGCGACCGCGATCGCGCTCACGACCGAGAAGGGCGCGGACATCGGGACGATCCCGCCGGGCCAAGTGAAGACGGAGCTGCGCTTCTGAGAGCGCCCGTCATCGAGTCAAAAGGCGAAAGCCGACGAGCCACGCGGTGCCGATCACGGTCGTGATCGTCGCGATCGGGATCCCCGCGCGGAGGTACTCGCCGAACCCGAGACCGCCGACGCGGCGGCTCTTCTCCGCGACGATCACGTTCGCGACGGAGCCGAGGAGCGTCAGGTTGCCGGCGAACGTCGAGGCCATGGCGAGCAGCTCCCAGCCGAGGAGCGGATCCGGCAGGCGGTCCATCTCCGGGCGGACGATGAGGATGAAGGGCACGTTCGTGACGACGTTGCTGCCGACCATGAAGAACGCCGCGACGCGCGCCCACGCGCCGTGACCGAGCGACGCGTCGAACAGCGGCACGCGCTCGAAGACCCACGCGACGGCGCCGCTCCGCGCGAGACCGTCGACCGCGATGAAGAGCCCTCCGAAGAAGAGGAGGATCGACCAGTCGATGCGGTTCCAGACGCCGTCCGGTCGAGCACGGTGGAGCACGAGCAAGAGGACGAAGCCCGCGAGCGCCGTGAACGACAGATTCCCGCCCGCCGTGTAGACGACGACCGTGCCCGCGATCACGACGAGCGAAACGATCGTCGAGCGCGTGAAGAGCTTCTCCGTGGGCGCCTCCACGGCGAGCTCGCCGTCGAGCTCCTTGCGATAGAGCCACGCGAGCAAGAGATGGTTCGCGAGCAAGGAGAGCACCGCCACGGGCCCCATGTGGAGGAGGAACGAGGCGAACTCGAGCTTGCCGAGGCTGGCGCAGAGCATGTTCTGCGGGTTGCCGACGAGCGTCGCGACGCTGCCGGTGTTCGCTCCCGTCGCGAGCGCGAGCAGGAACGGGAGCCTCGGAAGCTTCCAGCGCTCGATGACGTCGACGACGAGCGGAGCCGCGAGCACGCAGACGGCGTCGTTCGTCACGAACGCCGAGAGGATCCCCGAGCCCCACACGATCGTCCCGAGCAAGCGCCGTCGCGTCCGCGCCACGTGCGCGAGCCAGGGCGTGGCGCGGTCGAGGAAGCCATCCATCGAGAGGAAGGCGCCCATCCCCATCACGGCGAAGAGCAGCGTCAGCGTGCTCTTGTCGACCGCCTCGCCCGCCTCCGCCGGGGTCACGGCACCGAGCGCCACCGCGAGCACCGCACCGATGAGGGCTCCGGCCGGGCGATCGATCGGCAACCGCTGCATTCGGCGGCCGGCGACGAGCACGTAGGTCACGCCGAAGGCGAGGATGCCCTTCCACACGCACCGGGATGTTCGATGATTCGGCGATCGATGCCAAGCGGCGCGCGCGGAAAGCGCAGATCGCCGCCGGGACGAACGGCACCGCTCGAGGCTCGACGCGTGAAACGAAGGCCGAGGTCGTGGCGGATCTACGACGACCTCGGCCGAAGCGACGGCGCGCGCGGGCGCGAGAGCGCCACGCGCGCGCGTGGGACGCGGCCCTCCGGATCGAGCTTCGGGGACCGGGCCGCGTCGGCGTGAGCTGCGATCAGAACCCGGCGCAGACGGGCGGGATGGTCCTGCCGGCGAGGAGGTTCTTCAGCACGCCGACCTCCGGCGCGTTCCCGCTCGCTGCGATCGTGTTGCACTGCGCCGCCGCGCTGGCGAGCACTCCGGCCTCCGGGGAGCTGCCGAGCCGCTTCGCCTCCGCCGCGAGCGCGGCGCAGCACTGCTTGAGCCGCGCGAGGGCGTTGCTGCCGCCACCGCCCGCGACCTTCTTCGTGCCGGCGGCCGGATCGTCGATCGCCGCGTAGTAACGGGTCTCCTCGAAGTCGGGGCAGCCGTTCGAGAGGGTGCGGCAGTTCGCGCACGCGAGGGTGCCCGAGGAGTCGCGACATACACGCTCGCCGACGCAGTTCATCGGCGTGACGTCGACCGCCGCCTCGTTCGCGCGCACGCATCCTTTCGCCGTCTTGCGATAACGCGCGGCCTCCGGGGGGATCTGCTCGACGAGCGTGACGTTCGCCACCTCGCCGGCTTTCCGAGACCCGACCTCGTCGACGTACGTGAGGCTCGTCGGCCCGAGCGCGGGCACCGGAGCGCACGCGGGCAGCACCACCTGAGCCAGGGGCTGGGTGCACGCTTCGTCCCGGTAGATACCGGCGAAGGACCACGACTGCTGCGCGACGAGCTGGCACCCGGCGCACTGCGAGATGTCGACGGGGCCCGCTTCGACGACCGCCGTCGTGTCGGGCGGCGCGGCCACGTCCGGAATCGTCGTGTCCTGTTTCTTGTCGCACGCGGCGACGAGGAGGAAAACCGAGAGGCCAGCTGCAAGCCTGGGGAGGGGTCGAAGGTCGATCATCGGCAGCAACGTACCCAAAAACGGCGCGTCGTGCGGCTCGAAGATGAGGTCGCCGCCTCGGCGCGCCGGCAGCCCGCGAAAACACTCGCGGGACGGCTATTGGAGCCGAACGATTTTCGCGCCGGGGATCGACGCGACGACGCGACCGACGAGGTTGAACCAGGACGCGCACGCGTCGAGCGCTTCGGCGTCGCCCGTGGCGATCTGCTTCTCGCGGACGAGCGCCTTCACGGGATCGGCGACGAGGACGACCTCCGCCTTGACCTTCTGCGCCTTCGCCCGAGCTCCGAGCTTCGCCTCGAGCTCGCGCGCGCCGGGAGCACGCTCGTCGAGGATGAACCGCACGACGGACGGGCGCAGCTCCTTCACCGCCGCGAGCAGGCGATCGACGGCCTCGTCGGCGCGATCACCAGGAGCCCAGTCGACGCGCTCGACGCCGAACGCGCGGACCGTGCCGTCGAGCGTCTGGAGGACGGGACGCTCGGAGAGCGCCGCCTCGATCGTGGCCATCGCGTCCATCGCGTCGACGGCGAGCGGACGGCGCGCCACGTCCTCCGCCTCGAGCTCCCGCGCCGCACGGCGTCGGTACTGCGGCTCGGAGCACGTTCCACGCGCGAGCGCCGCGCGCTGCATGTCGGTGAGCCCGTGATGCTTCGCCACCAGGTCACCGACGACCGCGAGGGCATAGCCTCTGCCCGTGAGCCACGCGACCTCCTCTGCGGCGAGGCGAAGGTGCTCGATCGCCGCATCGTCGAAAGCGATCGCGGAGGTGGAGGCTTGGTCGTCCGGCATTCCGGCGGATTATACTCGGGGCATGCGTCGTGCTGCGTTCTCGTTCCTCGTCCTCGCCCTCGCCGCCTGCACGCACGCCTCGTCGAACGACGCGACGGGGCACGCACCGACGACCGAGGGACCGACGACGCCGTCGACGCCGGCGGCCGCTTCCCACGCGAGGGGCACGCCGATCGCGACGCTCTCGACGCGCGATGCAAGAGTGACGATCCTCGGTCGAGGGAGCACCGATCGCGATCTGCGCGTCGTCGTCCGGAAGGGTGATGCGATCGTCGCCGACGGGATCTCGATCGACGAGCTCCGCAGCGCAGACCCCACGCTCCACGCGCTCGTCACGAACGCGCTCGCGTCGGGGAAGGACGGCACGTGGATCGACGCGACGCTCGATCTTCCGAGCGCGCACGATCTCGATCCTGCGACGAGCGCCGGCGCAGGGCCGGCGGTCGGCCGGCACCTGCGCTGAGACCGACCGGGGCTCAGAACTCGAGCAGGTCCTTCGCGACGCCGTCGGAGGATGCCGCGAGCGTCTTGATCTGCCCCGTCGCGGCATCGGTCGCCTTCGCCTCCGGGACGCCTCGCCCAGCCCTGCCGATCTTCAACGTCGAGCCGTTCACGAGCGAAGGGGCTCCGCCATGGTGAGCGATCGCGACGCTCGATCCTCCGGCGCCGCTTCCGCTCACACCCGCGCGGCCGCCCGGCTGCCCTGCCTCTCCTTCCTTGGCGCCAGGATGCGGCGTCGCGGGAGGCCCGCCCCATGTGGCGTTCGAGCCGAACGTCCCGCGACCGCCGTCGCCGCCGTCGTTGGCGACGATCTGCACCGCGTCGAACGTGATGCCGGGGCTGTCGTAGAGGAGCGCGCCGACCGATGCGCCGCCGCCCTTGCCCGCAGTCCCCGCGAGACCTGGACAGCCACCAGCACCTCCGCCGGGACCAGTCGCTGCCTGCGCTTCGAGATACTTCTCGTTCGGGACGGTCGTCGGCCAGTCCGCAGCTCCACCGGCGCCGCCCTTGCCCGGAGTGCCGTTCGTTCCATTCACCCCATCCGCGGGGATGAATCCATCCGCCGAGAACGTGCCCGGGTTGGCTGCGCTCGGCCCGTCCGCCCCCGCCGCGGCGGGGTTCCCCGCACCAGGCTCTCCGGGGGTGCTAGGCGACCCGGCTAGGATGATCGGATGGTTCTCGACCCAGCCGCCGATCTTCTCTGGATACCACCAGTAGAAACTTATCGCGCATACGACGGCGATCCGGCAACGGTCGGAGAGGAAGTCACCACTCGTGCCTCCCCTGCCACCCGTTCCACCTGCGAAGCCGGGTGCACCCGCGCACGATCCCACCGCACCCGCACCGCCTTCGTTCGGAGGCCGAACGAAGAGATCTCTACTCGTCCACTCGGGCGACCCTCGCCCCGGCTCCGTCTGCGAGAACGTCAGCTGAACCCCCTCGGTGCCGGATTCCCCATCGAACCCGCGCCCCGCGGTGATGCTGCTCGAGACGAACACGAGCCCACCCGATCCCTTCGCGCGGAGCCCGATCGACGTGCGCGACGAGGCCGTCCCGTCGGGCGCGACGACGTCGAAGCCCTCGATGCGCGTCGGAACGTCGATCCCGTTCGCATCGAGCGCAGGAGATGAAGGTGCTTCGATGCGCGTCCGCGTGTTCCCCTTCTTCCAGACGAACGTCGAGCAATCCAAGCCCCCGATGAGCGGAACGCCTCGCGCGAGCGTCAACGCCTCCTTGAAGGTCTCGCCACAGACGTAGACGCGCTTGCCCTGCTCCTTCGCACGCTCGATGCCGGCCTGGATGCTCGCGAGGGGGCTCGTGCGCGTCCCCTCGCCGTCGGCCGTACCCGCCGTCGTGACGAACACGCCGAACTCCTCCGTGAGCTCGTTCTCGGTCGGCGTCCCGGTCACCGGCGGCGGCAGATCGGGCTCCGAGCGGCGCGGCGGTTCCGACGGCGCCTCGGGGGGCGGCGGAGGAGCGTCGCTGCCGTCGAAGACACCGCAGCCGAAGACGGACAAGAGAGATGCGAGGACGATGGTTCGAGTTCGCATGCGCGGAGGTCGGCCGGATCGCAGCGCCGGTTGCGTGGAAAAACCGAGGATGGCGTCTGCTCCAGCCGATCGCAGTCCGGAATGTGCGCGACGGCGGTCGGTCATGGTCGTGTCCCCCCTGTGTGGCTGAGCTCTTTCGTATTCCACGTTCTCGTCGTTGTCCACGGTCGGGATAGTCGGCGCCGGACCTGGCGCTCGGCAGCGACGAACGCGCTATCCTCGTTGGATGGAGCTCACCGACGTCATCCGCCGGCGCCTTCGCGCCGCCCAGGGGCAGGAGCCTTGTGATCTCGTCCTGCGGGACGTCCGCTGGCTCGACGTGTTCGGCTGCGAGTTCCTCCATGGTGACATCGCCATCGAGGACGGCGTCGTCGTGGGGGTCGAGCCGGGCCTCCGAGGCCGACGCGAGATCGACTGTCGAGGCGCGCACGTGGTGCCGGGCTTCATCGACGCGCACGTCCACCTCGAGAGCTCCCTCCTCGTGCCGGAGAGCTTCCAGCGGACGGTGCTGCCGCGCGGGACGACGGCGGCCATATGCGATCCGCACGAGCTCGCGAACGTCCTCGGCGTACGCGGCATCCGCTTCTTCCTCGACGCCGCCGAGCGCATGGCGCGCACGGCCGACGGCGCGCACGCGGGGCTCGACCTCCGCGTCATGGTGAGCTCGTGCGTGCCGGCGACCGAGTTCGAGACGAACGGCGCCGGCGTGCTCGACGCGAACGCGCTCGCGCCGCTCCTCTCCCATCCGAAGACGCTCGGCCTCGCCGAGGTCATGAACGTGCCCGGTGTGCTGTCGGGCGATCCGCTCGTCCTCGACAAGCTCGCGCTGTTCGACGGCCGCCCTCTCGACGGCCATGCCCCGCTCGTCCGAGGGCGCGCGCTCTCCGCCTACGCATGCGCGGGCATCACGTCGTGCCACGAGAGCTCGGAGCTCGAAGAGGCGCGCGAGAAGCTACGCAAGGGCATCGCGGTGTGGATCCGCGAAGGCAGCGTGGCGAAGGACCTCGACGCGCTCGCGCCGCTCCTCACGCTCGCGACCTCGACCAGCATCGGGTTCTGCACCGACGATCGCAACCCGCTCGACATCGCGGAGCAGGGCCACCTCGACTGGCTCGTGCGCTCCGCGATCGCGAAAGGCGTCCCCGCCGAGGTCGTCTATCGCGCGGCGTCGTGGAGCGTCGCGCGGCATTACGGGCTGGCGGGGCCCGCGCGATCGGGTGAGCGCATCGGCGCGATCGCGCCCGGGTTCCGCGCCGACCTCGTCGTGCTCGACGACCTCGAGACGTGCGCGATCCGCGACGTCGTGACCGGCGGCCGGCTCGTGCGCGAGCTCGACCTGCCGCGGCCCGCGTACGGTCGACCGGAGAACACGGTCCGGGCGTCGCTTCCGGAGGTGTCCGACCTCACCGGCCCCTCCGGCATGGTGCACGTCATCGGCGTACGGCCGGGCCGCATCCTCACGGATCGCGCCGTGCTTGCACACGACGCGCCGGGCGTCCGGCGACTGAGCGTGCTCGAGCGCCACGGCAAGGGCAGCAAGCCCGCGAACGGGTACGTCATCGGGTTCGGCGAGATCGACGGCGCCATCGCGTCGAGCGTGGGCCACGACAGCCACAACCTGATCGTCGTCGGCAAGGATCCGGCCGACATGCGCGTCGCGCTGGCCGCGCTGGCCGAGGTGGGCGGCGGCTTCACGGTCGTCGCGAGAGGCCAGGTCCTCGCCCGCCTGCCCCTCCCGCTCGGAGGGCTCATGTCGCTCGACGAGCCGGAGTCGATCGCGCGGTCGCTCGAGGAGCTGCGCGAGGCGAGCCGCGCGATCGGGTGCGTGCTCCCGGAGCCCTTCCTCCAGCTCGCGTTCTTGAGCCTGCCGGTGATCCCCAGCTTGAAGCTCACCGACCGCGGGCTCATGGATGTCGACGCCTTCCGACTGGTCGACGTGCGCGCCGCCTGATCCGGTCCCCCGAGCTCGGATACGATGGCGCGCATGCGCCCGCGCATCGTTCCCGTCCTCGTCGCCGCCGCAGCGCTCGCGCCGCGCGCGGCGTTCGCCGCGAACGTCGTCCAGGTCTCGGACGTGAACGGCCTGCGCACCGCGATCGCCGAAGCGAAGGCCGGCGACGAGATCGTCCTCGCGCCGGGGACCTACGCCATCTCCGCGACCATCTCCTGCAACGCGAGCGGTACCGCCGCGTCGCCGATCGTCGTCCGTTCCGCGACGCCGCTCGGCGCGAAGCTCGAGGTCTCCGCGACGATCGGGTTCAACGTCACGGGCGCGCACTGGCACTTCGAGGATCTCGAGGTGAAGGGGACGTGCGCCGCGGACGACGACTGCGAGCACGCGTTCCACGTCGTCGGCGGAGCGTCGGGCTTCGTGCTCCGTAGGAGCCGGCTGGTCGACTTCAACGCCCAGCTCAAGGTGAACGCGTCTGGAGGCGGCGCCGCGATCCCGCACCAGGGCCTCGTCGAGGGATGCGAGCTGTTCGACACGCACGCGCGGCAGACCTCCAAGCCCGTCACCAAGCTCAACATCGACACGGGTGACGACTGGATCGTCCGCGCGAACGTCATTCGCGACTTCCACCGCGCGAGCGGGACGCCGACCTACGGAGCTTTCATGAAGGGCGGCGGCAAGCGCGGTCTGTTCGAGCGAAACCTCGTGATCTGCTCGAAAGACCTGACCACGGCGGGCACGCACGTCGGGCTCTCGTTCGGCGGCGGAGGGACCGCGGCGGAGTTCTGCGCTCCCGCGTTCGACCCGAACGTCGCGTGCGAAGTGGAGCACGAGGACGGCGTGATGCGGAACAACGTGATCGCGCAGTGCAGCGACGTCGGCATCTACGTCAGTCGCGGCAAGAACACGAAGCTCTTGCACAACACGGTCGTGGCCACGACGGGCATCGACTTCCGCTACGCCACGACGACCGGCGAGGCGCGCGGCAACGTGCTCACGGGAGCCATCCGCAACCGGGACGGCGCGACGCACGTCGCGGCGAACAACCTGACGGGTATCGCCGTGGACACGTTCGAGGCGATGTACGTCGCGCCGCTCGTAGGCGACCTCCGGAAGAAGGGCGACCTCTCGCCCCTCGTCGGCAAGGGGCCGATGCTCGCCGCCGTGCCCGACGACTACTGCGCCCGCACCCGCACGGGCGCATGGGACCTCGGCGCGCTCCAACACTCCCTCGGCGACTGCTCCACCGTCACTCCGCCGCTCGGTACCCCGACGTCGCCGGACGGCGGCGCGTCGTCGAGCGGCGGCGGCTCCGATCCATCGGACGCGGGAGACGACGCATCCCGCTCGGGCTCGAGCGGGACGAGCGGCGCAGGCTCGAGCGGGACGAGCGGCGGCTCGAGCGCGCAGCCGCCGTCTGCGACCGCGAGCGACGGCGACGGCGGCTGTGGCTGCCGTGCGGCGGGCGGCCGTGGTCCGCTCGCGGCAGGGCTCTGCCTCGCGGCCATCGCCGCTGCAGCGGTACGGCGACGCCGCACCGGCCGATGAGGCGCGACGGATCCGTACGCGCTCGACGACACCCGAACGCGCGAGATCGCCCCTTCGAGGTCCGGCGCCGCTTTCCGAAGGGCGTCGAAATCCTTATGTCGCTCGGGTGGCAGCCCACGACGGTCTCCTCCAGTCGCTCGCGGTCGTGCTCGGCGTCTCGGCCGTCACCAGCGCGATCGCTCGCCTGCTCCGTCAGTCCGTGGTGCTGGGCTACATCGTCGCGGGCCTGTTGACGGGTCCGCACGTCGCAGTCCCGCTCGTCGCGGATCCCGAGGTCGTCCACGCGCTCGCCGAGCTCGGCGTGATGATGCTCATGTTCTCGCTCGGGCTCGAGTTCAGCGTGAAGAAGCTGCTGCGCGTCGGTGCGGGCGTGGCCTTCACCGCCGTGATGCAGTGCACGCTCCTCTTGTGGCTCGGTTTCGTCGTCGGCCGTCTCTTCGGCTGGACGGGGCCGGAGGCGATCTTCACCGGCGCGATCATCGCCGTCTCGAGCACGACGATCATCGCGAAGGCCTTCGAGGAGCAGAGCATCGGAGGCAAGCTGCGCGACATCGTCGTCGGCATCCTCATCGTCGAGGACGTCGTCGCCGTCCTCCTCCTCGCCGGCTTCACCGCGTTCGCGAGCGGCGTCGGCGTCTCGGTGTTCGCCCTCTTCAAGACGGCCGGGCGGCTCGCGATCTTCCTCGTCGCCCTCATCGCGGGCGGGATGCTGATCGTGCCGCGCGCCATTCGCTTCGTGTCGCGCTTCCACAGCGCCGAAGCCACCGTCGTGACGAGCGTGGCGTTCTGCTTCGTCACGTCCGTGCTCGCTCACTGGCTCGGCTACTCCGTGGCGCTCGGGGCCTTCATCGCCGGCTCGCTGGTCGCGGAGTCCGGCGAGGACAAGCTCGTGGCGACGCTCGTCGAGCCCGTCCGCGACGTCTTCGCGGCCGTCTTCTTCGTGTCCGTCGGCATGATGTTCGACCCCGGCCTCGTCGCGCAGCACTGGCCCGCGGTCGTGGCGATCACCGCCGCCGTCGTGCTCGGCAAGCTCACCACGGTCTCGCTCGGCCTGTTCCTCACCGGCCACGGCACGCGCACGTCCATCCGCGCGGGCATGAGCCTCGCTCAGATTGGCGAGTTCTCCTTCATCATCGCCGGGCTCGGCCTCTCGCTGAAGATGACGGGCGACTTCCTCTATCCGGTCGCGGTCGCCGTGTCGGTGATCACGACGCTGCTGACGCCCGTGCTCATCCGCGTGTCCGATCCCGCGGCGACGTGGTTCGATCGCAAGCTGCCGCGACCGCTGCAGACGTTCGCGGCGCTGTACGGGAGCTGGCTCGAGCGGCTCACCGCCGCGCGACCGCGCTCGCACGGGGCCGTGCGGAGGCTCGTGCGCCTGCTCGTCATCGACGCCTCGGCGCTCGCGGCGATCATCGTCACGGCCTCGCTCGGGCGCGAGAGCGCCGTCGCCTTCCTCGTCGCCCAGGGGATCTCTCCTCAGGTCGCCTGGGCGCTCGTCGCCGCGGCCATCGCGCTCGTCGCGTTGCCGTTCGCGGTGGGCATCATCCGCGTGGGCAGCCGCCTCGGGACGACGCTCGCGGACGCCGCGTTCCCTCACGTGAGCGCGAAGGACGTCGACCTCGCGGCGGCGCCACGCAGAGCGCTCATCGTCACGCTCCGTCTCGCCCTCCTCATCCTCGTGGGCGTGCCGCTCCTCACGATCACGCAGCCGTTCCTCCGCGGCTTCCAAGGCGCGAAGCTCTTCATCGTGCTCCTCGTCGTGCTCGGCATCCTCTTCTGGCGGTCGACGACCAACCTGGAGGGACACGTCCGCGCCGGCGCGCAGGTGATCATCGAGGCCCTCGCCGCGCAGAGCCGTCCCTCGGGCGCCGCGGTGGTCGCGCCGGTGCAGCTCGGCGCGATCCTCGAGGGGCTCGGCGAGCCCGTCGCGATCACGATCCCGCCCGACAGCCCGGCGATCGGCAAGACGCTCGCCGAGCTCGACCTACGCGGGCTGACCGGCGCGACCGTCCTCGCGGTCACGCGCGGCAGCGAGGCGACGGCGATCCCTTCGGCGTCCTTCCAGCTCGCCGCGGGAGACGTGCTCGCGATCGCCGGCACGCGCGAGGCCATCGCGTCCGCACGCTCGCTGCTCGGGGCGTGACCCGACGGGGCGAGCTTCACGCTCGGCCGGGATCGGGATCCGCGTTCGCGGCGGGAAGGATCACGCGGAACACACTCCCCCGCCCCTGGTGGCTCTCGACGGAGATTTCTCCTCCCATCGAGGTGGTGATGCTCCGACAGATCGACAGGCCGAGACCCGTGCCCAGGCCGGGAGCCTTCGTCGTGTAGAACGGCTCGAAGATGCGCGACATCACCGCGGGCGTCATCCCCTCGCCCGTGTCGCGGACCTCGATCACGGCGCGACCCTCCTCGTCCGTCGTGGTGACCAGCCGGATCTCGTTCTCCGCAGGCGCGCCTTCGGGGATCGCGTGCACGGCATTGACGATCAGGTTCAAGAAGACCTGCGCGAGACGGACCTCGTTCGCCAGGACCAGCGGGGTCTCCCGGAAGTCGCACACGATGTTCGCGCGACGTCCCGCCTCCGGCCTCGCGATGTCGACCGCGAACTCGAGGGCACGGCGGACGTCGACCGGGACGCGCGGGCTCTCGTCGTCGCTGCGCGAGAATCGCCGCAGGTCCTGGACGATCGCCTGCACGCGACGGCACCCTTCGAGACACATCTCCACGGCGCCGACGAGCTCGTCGGCGGTCGTGGAGGCGTCGGGCGCGTCTCCCGTCGACGACCGGCCACGCGCGAGCGCACGCAGGCCCGAGCGGAGGCGCTCGAGGTTGAGCAAGGTGTACGCGAGCGGGTTGTTGATCTCGTGCGCGACGCCGGCCGCGAGGAAGCCGACGGACGCGAGCTTCTCGGTCTCGAGCAGGCGCGACTGCATGTACGCCTGCTCGGTCACGTCACGGATCATGACGGTGGCGTGGGGCCGCTCGCCCTCGGCCGTCGTCAGTCGGATCATGCTCGCGACGAAGACGCTCTGTCGTCCGTCGCGCTCGAGCACGTACTCGTAGGTGTCGGCCTCTCCCGTCGAGAGCACGCGCCGGACGCGCGCGTCGAGCTCCTGTCCGTGCTGCCCTTCGACGACCTCGACGAACGTGACGCCTTCGAGCTTCGTGTCCGTCTCCGTGAGGATCGCCGCGTTCGCCCAGAGCCCGACGATGCGCGCGTCCTCGTCCAGCTCGAGGACCACGGCGTCCGTCAGATGTGCCTCGAGCAGACGCAGCCAGTTGCCCGCGTCGTGCAGTGCGAGCGTGAGCTGCCGCGACGTCGTCACGTCTCGGAAGATCCAGACGCGCTGGGAAGCGTCCTCGAGATCGACGGCATGCCACGCGAACGCGCGGCCGTCCGTGAGCACGATCTCGCCGCAACCGCCCGCGCGGCCGTGGACGAGGACGTCCGCGACCGGCCCTGCACCGGCGTGACGGAGCGACTCGGTCAGAGCTTCGAGCGGAGCATCGGCGACGCCCTCCTCGGAGAGCCCGAAGAGCGCCGCGAAGCGGTCCTGGAACACGACCACCCCCGCGCTCGCGACGAGCACCGCAGCGCCGACCGTGTCGAGCGACACGCGCAGTGTCTGCGAGAGGATGCGCTGCTGTCGATCCATGGTGCGTAACCGCGAGCTTCCTTGATTCCGTCGGCGCGGCCCGCGCTCGAAGACGGGCCGAACGAAGGAACTGGCAACACGTCGACCGGCAACACCAGTTACCGGCCTATCGGTGATTACGACGCCTTTCGTCTCGTGATCCCCCCGAGCGTGGCGATCGAGTCGAAATCCGAGCCCCGAGCGCGAGGGCTCGAATTGCGATTCGCGCGAACCCAGACTGCGAGTCAGAAGGCGAGGCGCTCATACACTCCACCAGCGTAGACGGAATCGCGATTTTCGGTGAACTCGTCGGTATGGATGCTAACTTGATTCGCTCGCGCCTCGACCCGAACCGTGCCGAGCGGGGGTGGTGTCGAGGGTGGGTTCCGGCGAGAGGAGGTCGGCCATGTCCGTTGTGGATCGGTTGGCGCGGTATTCGTGTCTTGCGTTCGTGGCCCTACTCGGCGTCGCGACGCCGTCGACGGCAGCGGCGCACCACGGCTCACACGACGACGTCGAGGTGGAGCGCCTCGACTTCCCGGTGCGCCTCTCCGACGGACACACCTATCGGATCGCCGGCTACCTCTATCACCAGGGGCCGCTGAAGGGCCGCGTCATCCAGGTGGCCGTCCACGGAGCCACGCACTACCACCTGTATTGGGATCTCCCGACCGTCAACGGCGTGTCGTATTCGTACGCGCGCTACATGGCGCGACGCGGATGGCCCGTGCTCGCGATCGATCAGCTCGGGACGGGTGCGAGCAGCCAGCCCGACGGAGACTTCGTCACCCTCGACGAGACCGCACGCGCGCTCCACGAGGTGCTGGCGAGCCTCCGGAGGCCGCAGAACCCCACCGGCAAGAAGTGGAAGAAGATCGGCCTCGTCGGCCACTCGAACGGCTCGCTCACGTCGGTCTACGCCACGGGGACGTACCACGACGCAGACGCCCTCGTGACCACGGCATGGATGCATCCTCCGCACCCGCTGCCGTTCAACCCGCTCGACATCCTGGCCACGCTGACGACCCCGTACATCCCGGCGACGACGTTCTCGAAGGACTTCTGGATCTTCGCCTTCTACCACGTGCCGTCGATGGACCCGGCGCTCGTCGACTACGAGTACGCGAACCTCGGCCCCGCCGTTCAGGCGCGCGCGCAGTTCATCGACCTGTTCACGTACGGCCTGAACACTTCGCTGACCAGGAGCACCCAGGTGACCGTCCCCGTGCTCGTGCAGAACGGCGACTTCGACGCGCTCCAGCCGTCGGCGTACATGGCCAGCGAGCCGAGCTACTACCCCAACGCGCCGAGCGTCACGCTCGACTACCTCACGGACATGGGGCACCACATCAACGGCCACCGGAATCACCTCCAGAGCTGGACGCGCATCCTCGACTTCTTGGAGGACAAGCTCGGCCCGGGCGACTGCCGCGGAAAGGGTCACGAGAAGGGCAAAGGGAAAGGCCACGACGGCAGTCACCCCTGCGACGACGACGACGATTGATCCTTCTTCGGTCCGAACCTCAGACACGCGCGGAGGTCATGGACGCTTTGCTCCATGACCTCCGCACCGCCGCCTCGAGCCTCGAGCGGAAGATCTCGGGATTCGTCATCACCTCCGCGTGCGCCGCGGGTAGCCCGACGGTGGAGCGCACGATCGCGATCCCCATCGCGATCCACCTCGACTTGACGAGGAGGCAATACTCGTCGGTGCGCGACACCATGCGCTTCGACCACGCCATGAGCCCGGTGCGGAACCCGTGCGCGTAGCCGGTCTGGTGTTGGGTGTCCGCGAAGATCTGTACGAGGTCGTTCGTCGATCCGAACGTCCGGTCCCAGACGTCCTCGATGAACGGAATGAAGCTCGCGTCCGAGTACCCCCTGTACTCGAACACGAACACGGTGGGCGCCGGGACGGACAAGCGCAGCTCCCCACGATCGCCCCGGTGGAGGAACTCCCGCTTTTCACCGTGTCCCTGAGTCATTCTCGAAGGATCTACGAATGATCATCCGCGTCAACACCGCGACCGTATGGAGACGACGACCATTGCCGAAGAGCGCCTGACGACCGATCGCTCGGCTCGACCGGGCGCGACGTGAGACCTCATGCCTCGAACGGCGCGACACGAGGCCCGTTTGACGGGCCGGTGCCCGGGTGCCAGCTTGCCGACGCTCGATGCTGCTCGTGTCGAAGACGTACTGGGGAGGCATGCCGTTCTGGTTCCGGCGCCGGCCCGACGACGCCGTGAGCGAGTCCGTCGTCCTCCGCGCGCACGACCTACGGCAGTGTCGAGCCGTGTACTGGACGAGCAAACGACAGCCCTCGCCCAAGGTCGGCGTCGTCATCGTCCATCCGCGCATCGATTTCTCGCATCACTACACGATCCCTCGGCTCCTTCGGGCGGGCTTCGCGGTGCTCGCGGGATCGACGCGCCACGTGAACAACGACACGATGGCCGAGCACGAGGAGATGGTCCTCGACGTCGCCGCCTACGTCCGTCACATGAAGGAGCGTCGCGGCATCGAGAAGGTCGTCCTTCTCGGAAACAGCGGCGGAGGCTCGCTGTCCGCGTACTACCAGGCGGAGGCGAGCTTGCCGCCGGCCCAGCGCACGTCGCGTTCTCCGGGCGGGAGCCCGACGCGCTTCGACACCGCGTCGATGACGCCCGCGGATGCGATGGTCTACGTCGCCGCGCACAAGGGTCAGGGCAAGATGTTGCTCGACGCGATCGACGCCTCGGTGGTCGACGAGTCCGACCCCTTGTCGGTCGATCCGACGCTCGACATCTACGACGAGCGAAACGGCTTCCGCGAGCCGCCCGCGTGGAGCGAGTACGACCCGGACTTCGTCGCCCGCTACCGCGCCGCGCAGCTCGAACGCGTCCGGCGCATCGACGCGAAGGCGAGGGAGCTCATCGCACGCCACGACGAAGCCGCGCGCGCGTCGGAAGATCCTGCGTTCGCCTCGCGCCCGGCCTCGGAGCGTCGCGACGTCCTCCGGCGCCGCGTGTGCGAGCCGATCATGGTCGTGTATCGCACGATGGCGAACCCGGCGTGCGTCGATCGGCGGATCGATCCCTCCGAGCGCGAGTACGGGTCGCTCCTCAGCGAGCGCCCGGACCTCATGAACTACGCCGCGCTCGGCCTCGCGCGGACGGTCACGCCGCGCGCCTGGCTCTCGACGTGGTCGGGGGTCTCCTCGTACGCGGACCTCGCGCGGAACGTGGCGCGCATCCGTGAGCCCACGTTGATGGTGACGCCGAGCATGGACCGCGAGGTCTTCCCCTCGGACGCCGCCGCGGTCGAGCGGGCGATGGCTTCTCCGGACAAGCGCGCGGTCACCATCCGCGCGCGCCACTACTTCGAGCCCGAGCCCGGTGAGAAGGAGGCGCCCGACGTCGACCGGCTCATGGACGTCGTCGTGCCGTGGATCCAGGAGAAGGTCGGCTCGTGACGATCGTCGCCGTCGTCTACCACTCGGCCACGGGCCGCACGAAGTCCCTCGCCGAGGCCGTCGCCACCGGCGCGGGCGAGGTGGACGGAACCATCGTGCATTGTCTGTCCGTCGGGGAGGACGCCGCGCGCACGCACGCGCTGCTCGCCGCTGCGGACGCGATCGTCCTCGGCTGCCCGACGTACATGGGCAGCGTGTCCGCTCCGTTCAAGGCGTTCATGGACGGAACGAGCGCGATCTGGGCGCTGCAAGGATGGCGCGACAAGCTCGCCGCCGGCTTCACCCACTCCGCCGCGCCGAGCGGAGACAAGCTCGGCACGCTGATCCAGCTCGCGATCTTCGCCGCGCAGCACGGCATGATCTGGGTGGGCCTCGGCCTGCCGCCGACGTACGCCGGCGTTTCGACGCCGGCCGAGGACACGAACCGCCTCGGCAGCCACCTGGGCGCGATGGCCCAGTCGCGCCCGGGCGCGGGCGCGGTCCCGGCGGGCGACCTCGCGACCGCCAAGGTCCTCGGACGCCGTGTGGCCGAGGCCGCGAAGCGTTGGTCCAGGCGCTCCGCGCGGCCGGCCGAGACGTCCGCGATCGCGCGCCATGAGACCGCGCGTGGATGGTCGTTTCCGCCGGAGCGACGCCCTCCGCCGCAGCCCGGCATCGAGCGGAGCAACCTCCGCGAGCTCGCCGCGCGGCCCGAGCGCTTCGAGCACCATCTCGTCGTCTGCGCGACCGTGGACGGCGTGCAGCTCGAGGTCACCGCCGCGTCCGAACCATTGTATTTCGCACACATCAACGTGTCCGACGAGTGGGCGCTCGCGCTCCCGAGCGGCGACGAGCTCGTCGACCGCTTCCCGCTCCGCACGTTCCTGTCGGACGCGACGACCGGCGAGGACGTCGGCCGATACAACCATCGCGTCGGCGACCTCGTCCTCCACCCGAGCGGCTACCTCCACTGGCCCGGGAGGCTCCGGCCGCCGTTCGAGCCGTTCGACTTCCCTCCAGGGATGCGACGCGCCGGCCTCTCTCTCGTGTACTGCGCGAGCCGCCCCACGCCGGCGACGTGGTGTCCGCTTCCCGTCCCGGAAGACCGCACCGGCGACGTGAAGGCTTACGTCGATCCCGCCCCGCCGATGGCGCTCGCCTCGATCCGAGGCAAGCCCGGGGTGCTCGCGGCCATCGGGAGGACGACGCTCTCGCTCGTCGAGCTGCCCGACGTGATCGCTCCTCCGCACGGCGGCTGGGTCGTCGTCCTCGAGGCGGCTCCGGGCAGCGCGCACGTGGCCTGCGATCTCTACCGCGTGCCCGAGGGGACGCGGCTCGACGGCGCCGGCATCGTGCGCGCGCTCGTCCTCGCGTCGAGCGAGCGCGGGCCCGATCCGACGCCGCCGTCGTGGCAGGCGTATCCTGCGCCGGCGTTCGCGGCGTTCGAGGACGCGGAGCCCGGCGTGCTCCCGCTGGAGATCGCGGGGCTTCGCATGGACGCGATCGACGCGCGGCGCGCGTCCGTGACGGTCGCGGCGACGACCGCCGAGGTGCCGCGGTACTGGCTCGCGCGCATGCTCTTCCGCGTCGGGTTGCACGGGCTGAGGCTCGGATACGCCGAGACCTATGGCGGGTTCTTCGTCGACGACCGCGGGGATGGGGCGGTTCTGCTCGGGGTTCGCGCAGGCAGCGAGCGTCGGTTCGTGAGCGTCGCGCGCGGGGAGGCGCTCGCGGTCGTGGAGCGGCTCTATCGCGCGGTTGCGCCGGCGGGATACACGGAGCGGCCGGCGTGAGGGGGGCCGTCGGCGTCCTCGATCCATGCAGCTCGGGGACGGGAACGGGCAGTGACCTGGCGACGATTCGAAATCGCGCGCTGTCCTCCTTTCCTGAAGGGCAACGTTGACACCCCACTCCAGCGGTCGGGATACTCGCCGCCACGATGCGTCCTCTGTCATGGCTCGTGGCCTTCGGAGCAGTCGTCGCGGTCGCTGGGTGCAAGACGCCGGAGATGGCTCGGAGGGACATGCTCCGGGAGGCGCGCCTCGCTTGTGACAAGGGCGACGCCTCGGCGTGCTTCCACGCGGGTGCCATCTACGCGGAAGACGGCTCGTTGGATCGTGCCGAGACGTTCCACACGCGAGGCTGCGCGCTCAAGCACGCCGGTAGCTGCGACGCGCTCGCGGAAGTCACGGGGCCGCGCCACGAGCAGGCGCTCGCGACGGCGTGCAGCTCGGGGGACCTGCCGAGCTGCGCTCGGCTCTCGGACGTGTACGCGAAGCAGCCCGCCGGGGTCGCACGCGCGAGGAAGCTCGACGAACAGGTCTGCCAGCGCGCCACGCTCGTCGGCCCGAACACCTCCGCGCGTGACTTCCACGGCATGGCCGCGGCGTGCGCCAGGCTCGCCCGGACCTACGCCGAGGGGATCGACGTGAAGCCCGACGCGTTGCTGGCGATGCGTTTCGAGACGCTCGCCACCGTCCTCTTCACCGAGGCGCTCTTCCGGCTCGAGAAACAGCAGGACGCGGAGGTCGAGAAAGAGATCGCCTCGCCGCCGCAGACCGCGCACGCGAGAGATCGCGCTGCACGCGAGGCGGAGGCGGCGAGGCAATGGCACGCGGCCCTCGTCTCCATTCCGGAGGCCGGCTTCGCACGGAAGAGCCCGAGCTCGCGCAAGCTCGTCACGCCGCTCACCCCGCTCGAGCAGGCCTTCTACGGACCGACCACGCTGACCGCGCCTTCCGCGAACGGAAGCGCGATCACCGACGACGAGAGCCACTGCCGGGAGACCGGCGACGCGGTGAGCTGCACGCTCGCCGCTTCGGTGCTCGAGAAGACCGATCCCGACGGCGCGCTCGAGCTGCACGCCGCCGGATGCGCGAAGAAGCGGGATCAGTGCTGGGCCCTCGTGGCGTACGCCGACTCGGCGCTCCGCAAACGCGACGCGCCTCGTGCGGCGCAGATCCTCGAGCGAGGCTGCGAGCTCAAGGCGCCGAACGCCTGCATCCGCCTCGCGACCGAGCTCGAGCTGGGCGAGCGCGGGATCCCTCAGAACGTGGCCAAGGCCGCGAAGCTTTTCGAGCGCGCCTGCGAGGAAGGAGCCGCGCGCGCCTGCTGGTCGCTGGCGACGTTCGCCGACGACGGACGCGGCGTCGCCAAGAACCCCGCCAGGGCGAAGCAGCTCCGGACGAAGGCGGAGTCCCTCGACAAGCCCGTCCAGCGACGCGCTTCGGCGACGGATCTCGTGAAGGAGGAAGAAGCCTGCCGGAGGTCGCGCGTGCCCGAGAAGTGCGAGGCGGCCGGCTACGCCATACAGGAGACGGACGCGGTGAGGGCCGAGGAGCTGCATCGCATCGGATGCTCCGGCGACGACAAGACGGCGTGCAGCCTCTGGAGCTTCGCGCTCGATCGCTTCCGGCGGGACGACGCGAGCCGCGGGCTGCGCCTCCTCGAGCAGGGATGCCAGGACGCGTCGCCGACCGCGTGCATCGTCCTCGCCGAGCTGCACCACCTCGGCTACCGGTCGGTGCCGCGCGAAGAGGCGCGCGCCGCGGATCTGTACATGAAGGCCTGCGAGCTCGGAGATCCCCTCGCCTGCCGTGTGACGGCTTCGCGGTTCCGCGCCGCGAAGGACGTCGCCAAGGCGGACGAGCTCCGAGACCGCGCCCAGAAGTACGACGAAGAGGCCGACGACCGCTGGGCGAACGACGTCGCCGAGCAACGGCGGCGCGGACCGCTGCAGGGCGAGCTCGATCGCGCTCGCGACGAGTGGCGCGCCCTCGCGGACAGGGCCCGGGCGCGCGCTCAGGTACGGACGCAACGGCTCGAGAGCGCATACATCGGCCGCCGAGCTCCGGCGCCTCCGCCGTTCGTGAAGGAGGACGCCGACGCCAGCGCGGCGCGCGAGGCGTTCATCCGGCGCACGAGCTCCTTCCTCTTCCCGGCGAAGAACTGAGAGGCGCGGGCGCGCGAGCCCTGAGAGAGTGTGTAGCACTCTGTCAGAAGCTCGCCGAAAGCGCGCGGAGAGGAGCCCGAGACCGGACGGCAGCTCGAGGCTCGAGCGATGCGCCGGCGATGAGACGGACCGGGGCTTGACCGAGCACGACTTCGCGTGAATCCTCGTTGGCCTCGTGAGCTCGAGGTGGATGCTCCGCGCGACCGCAGCGCCGGAGCGGTTCCTCGCGACAGGCGGTTTCGCGCGATTCGTCTCACGCGCTGGCGTGGCTCGCCGTGGAAGCTCGCGCGGCGCGATCGATCTCGGCGTCGTGCTTCCGCCCGATCTGCGCTCCTTTCTCGCAGCTCTGTCGAAAGCGTCCATCGCGGGCCTCGTCGCGCGGACCTCTCCGCCGAAGCTCTCGCGCTTGCTCGCCTCGGCCCACGGCTCGACACGAGGGCGCAGCCGCTCGCACCTCGTCGCGCTTCTGGCGGGCGGCGCTCCGTTCGCCGAGACGACGGACGGCGAC